>Ga0180432_10006693_pt1 | contig 14895 bp, 10 predicted proteins | sample SS_ome_10_FD_132414 | JGI IMG/M metagenome (GOLD analysis project Ga0180432, IMG submission 132414) | Hypersaline lake sediment archaeal communities from the Salton Sea, California, USA - SS_1_MS_2 metaG | ecosystem: Environmental > Aquatic > Non-marine Saline and Alkaline > Hypersaline >... | reverse complement strand
TTTTATATACAGCCAATCTTCCTGATCCTGATCTACTGATTCGTACCAGCAGTGAGTTTCGCATCTCTAATTTTCTCCTTTGGCAGCTTGCCTACACGGAGATCGTGATTACGGATGTTCTGTGGCCAGATTTTCGAAGAAAGGAACTTTTTAAAGCCATTAAAGCATATCAAAGACGAGAGAGGCGTTTTGGCAAGGTGAGTGATCAGCTGACCGTGTCATGAGACGAATTTTTACTACATCCAAGGGAACTCTTGGATAGTAAAAAACGTCTAATAATCGTGCGTTTTTGGTTTTTGTGAGGGAGTCAATCCCTCATTTTTTGTTTTATTGTTGGCTTAAAAATTATGCGAAAAAGAAAGTGGATATTGGTGTTATCAGCCTTGTTAGCCACCGTGATTTTTGGTGTCTATTTTGGCATGCGTGTGATGCGTGCCAACGAGCGTATCCGCCTCCTTTTACTGGATCGCATTAAACCTTACCTTTCTGATACCTCCAACATTGAATCTGTCAGCATGAGTTTGAACAGCCTCCATTTGAAAGGGATCAAGCTCTCTCCTAAAGATCACTCCTTTTCTATTGAAATTGATGATGTACGGCTGGGATACAGACTCTGGAATTTGGTTGTTTACGGATTTGTTCCACATAAAATGACCCATCAACTGGTTGTGGATCATCCTGTTATCTCCATCCTCAATCCTGTGTTTAATACAGTAACGTCGCTGGATTCAACAGGGAATATCGATTTCCAAAACTGGATGCAGGAGTTTGAGTCTGTTCAGCGCATTACAGTCTTAAATGCTGAGATCAATATGGTTGACAGTATGAGCCACTCTGTTCGTATGGCACACTCTCTGAACGGCTGGTTTGAATCCAATCCAGTTGATTCAGCCGTGGTTCGTCTGGCAGGTAATCTGTTTGAATCTCAAGAAGAAAATTTGATCCTACGTGGGGCTATCAACCTGCTTAAGGCCAGACCTGTACGCATGACTGCGCTTATTGAAGAGTTTAATCCTGTATCAGGTCTACCCTTTTTAATACCTGATTTTATAGAAGTTACTCAAGGTAAAGTGAAAGGGGAGATCTACTTTAATCCCAAAGAAAAAGCCACAGGATTCCTTGACATCTCTGACGCACAATTGGCGTTTCGAAATGCAGAGCTCCATTTTACTGATGTTAATCTGCGCGGTCAATTCAAAGGGACAGATTTAGAGATTCAAGGCACAGTTCGCCGCTTTAACGATTCTCCCCTTGCTCTAAAAGGTTCTATTCTTGAAATTCTTCGTCCTAGGTTGAATATCAGAGTTAATAGCCAGAATATGGATGTTCAAGCATTTTTTCAACGGCTTATTCCAGATTCCAGACTTCCAATCCACGGCAATGTTAATCTGGATTTGCATGCCACAGGAGCCATGAACAATCCATTGGTTCGTGGCAGTGTTAAATCATCCAACCTCAATGTGTACAGGTTACCCATACAGCGTTTTCAGGCAACGCTTGGGCTTAGGGATAGTGTGATCACTGTATTCGGGCAAGGAGCAAATAGAGATAACTTCCAGTTAGACTTACAGGGCCTGATTGATTTTTCAGATAGCACAGAGGCAACCTCTCTGACCATGAACATGAAGGGGGATTTGTCCTCCATTCTTCCTGAGTGGAGTCGCAAACGGGTTCAAGGAATAAATGGTAATCTCAATACGCAGATTGATGGCAAACTGAGATCGCTGAATGGTTCCATTCAGGGGCGGCTATCCCTGGCCTCCGTTGATGGCGATTCATTAAGGCTTTATCCAGACCTCCTTTATCAGAATAAACGATTGGAGATTCAAATTCAATCTGGTGGAAACAGCTTCATTGCGGGACGTATCCAATCTCCCTTTTACGATACCGTGGAGTGGAATTTAATCGCAGATGGCATCCAGAATTTAATTCATCCATTTTTAGGACCATCCCTTCAATCTTCTACAGATCATCTCAGGCTGTCTGCTCAATTTGAAGGTTCACCTGAAACCTGGAAATTTTTTACATACGGCTCATTTTCAGAAAATTTGGCTGTCAATCATTTTCAACTGAATGTTTTTCCAATGTCTGTGAAAAAATCAAACACCTTTCTTCTTGAGGGTGAATATACAGGTCAGGACAGCAGTAAGATTCCTTTAGATGCTGAACTGACATGGTTTGATGATAAAATTCAGTTGAAAACGTTTAATGCAGGCGACTATTTATCTGCTAGCGGCCAATTCCCCTTGATGAAAGATGGGGACATATCAGGCCAGTTTAAACTTCAAACAGTGGATCTTGAAAAATTTCATGGCCCCTTTCCTATGGTGCGTCCCTTTTCTGGCCAAATTCAGGGGAGTGGAAAAATCAAAGGCGCACGTTCTGCTTATAATATGGATTTAAATATCAATTTAAAGAATGGACGATTCCACGATATAGGTTTATATCAGGGTGAATTTGATTATAAACGAGAGGATGCCAAATTCTCTTCTTGTGGTTTTCACATTGCACGAAATGACTCTCTCCTGATGAAAGGAGATATTCAAACGTCCGGGTTGGATTCTCTTGTTGGTCATCTTTTCAGCAACCAAGTTGATTGGGGTTTTTTTCTGGGAAGCCTCATGGGCAAATCACCAATTCAAGGCAAGGGACGGATCGCTCTGGACATTAAAGGGCATTATTCATCACCTGAAATTCAGGGATCGCTGAATTTACTAGATGGCGCTTTTTCGGGAATTCACTTTCAGAAATTCCTTACCGAGTTCCAGCACACTTTTGAAAACAGTACTCTAGGTGGAGGATTGCTCCATTTAAAAACTTGCGAGATTGAAAGGGCAGATGGTCTGAAAATGACAGCGCAGGGTAATATCCCATATGGTATGGCTGAAGATGTGGATCTGTCAATCCATGCAAAAGGAAATATTCTGGGGTTGCTTCCCGAGTTGAGTTCTACGTTCAAGAAAGGTTCTGGGTCTGGTGAGGCAAATCTCAGATGGGGTGGACGACCTGGTGAGTGGGCCTTGGGAGACAGTTATATTCATTTTGATGATGCTAAACTGGAATTGAATACATTTGTTAAGAAAATTAAAAAAATACGCGGAGATTTTGTTCTGCGAACAAATGATCGTTTTCTAGAAATTCGGAATTTTGAAGGTGAGATTAATGGTGGTCGTTTCCGTTTGACCAATCGTTATACAGAAGATGATATGAACCATTATGTTCCCTTAATGATTGATAAGCTAAAAATCCATTTGGGTGTTCTCCAACTGTTAGCGCCAGGGAAGGGCATTCGTGTGAATCTGCCTGGTCTCATGGAAAAAGGCGATCAGGGATGGATAGCGTTTCGTGGATTGAACTCCGATACGACGCTTGTGATTGCTGGGCCTGGTGAGCATCCTCTGGTGCGAGGAACACTCTTATTGAATAATGTTCGCCTGACTTATCCTCTTCTCAAGCTTGGAAACAGTGATGGTGGTCAGGATCCATTGATTCCCCTGCTTCAAAAAATTTATTGGGATCTGGATGTCAGGCCTGTAAAGGATGTATACTATGTGCGAACCATTGAATCCCCTTTGGGCAATGTGTACACGGATCTGCAACTCAAAGATGGTGTGGGTGGACTACGCATTCAAGGCATCATCAACGAAAGAAGCCTGCGTGTTTCGGGAAATCTAGAGTCCACAGAAGGTTCTATTGATGCTTTGGATCACTATTTTCGTGTTGATCGCATTGTTTTTGACTACCCCTTGGGTGCCAGTGATCCTCTCATTTCAGGACGTGCGTACACCACGGTGATTGATTCCATGGGTATTCCTTCAACCATATGGATGACCCTGCAATCTACAGACGAGAATACGGGTATTGAAAAGTCGGGTGGTCCCTGGAAAAAGATCCATTTTCGATTTTCTTCAGACAATCCCAATATTGGCAGGACAGAGGCTGATTTAATGGCTGCGCTTGGCTATTCTTCTTCCGATATGAAAGAACGCGCATATGATGCGCTGGGTATGCGTGTTGACAACCTGGTTTTTCGTCCCATTTTTCGCCCTTTGGAAAGAGGACTGCGCCGCCATTTGGGATTTGATGTTGTACGCTTAACTTCCAGACTCAGCAGAAATTTGGTGGAGATGCAAACGATTAATCCAAATGCCATTGATCCGCGGCTCCTGCTTCGTAGCACACGCCTGACTTTGGGAAAATATCTATTTCCTGGTATGTTTGTAACCTACTCAGGGCAAGTCCATAAGGGAGTTGGATTTCAATACCAGACCCATGGGCTTGGTTTTCGACACGCACTTATATTGGAATATACAATTCAGCCTGATCTTTTTCTGGAGATGGAGTACACTTATGACAGTAAACTCCTATGGGATCGCCGTGAGGACAAGCGAATTTGGATTCGCCATGTCTTTCCATTTTAATCATTTAATGGGATTTTCTGCTTTACAATAAAAAAAATATTTTGTACTTTAAAAAACTATATTGATAAGGACTGATTTTTATGAGAAGATTCATCATGTTACAACGAATATGGATAGTCATTTTCCTTTTAGCGTCAGGTTTGTCCGCTTTTAGTCAACAAGCTCAAATTGGCAAGATTTTGGGTCTTTCAGTTACAGGCAATAAATCTTCTGATGCGGCCGTGATCAAACTCAGTTCGGGTTTACACGAAAATCAGGATTTGAAATGGGAAGATATTCAACAGGCGGTCAAACAGCTTTGGGCCCTTGGAATCTATTCTGATATTCGCATTTTAATTGACAGACAAGTTGCCACGGGTGTTTATCTCAGCATTCATGTTGAAGAGTATCCCAGATTGGAGAAGCTGGAGATTGAAGGCAGTAAAAAAATTAAGAAAGAAGATATCCGCCAAGAAGCGGGATTTTTCCGCGGACAGGTCATCACGCCCATCCAGGTTGCTGATCTGAAAAAGCGTCTCTATAAGATGTACTCTGAGAAAGGTTACACGCTGGCGAAGATTGAAACAAAAAATTTAGAGACAGTTAAAGAAAATCGTATTATTCTACTCCTTTCCATTAATGAAGGGAAAAAAGTCCAAATTAAAAAGATACAGTTTTTTGGGAACGAAGTTTTTGACGATGGTAAACTCCGCAAACAGATGAAAAAAACGAAAGAAGATCGTTGGTGGCGGGGCGCAGACTTTGATAAAGAAAAGTACGAAGAAGATAAAGAAAATATTCTTACTTTTTACCGTAACGAGGGGTATCGTGATGCGATGATTATGGGGGATTCATTGTATTACAACGCCACCCAGACGGATATGTTCATTGATATTTGGGTTAGTGAGGGCAAGTGCTACCACATTGGAAAGATAACCTGGGAAGGCAATGAACTGCTTTCTGTTGAGCGCCTGGAGTCCTTAATGGAGTTGAAAGAAGGTGATGTATTCAGTCAGGAGAAATTTGATAAGTCTATTCAAGAAAAAATTCATGGCGCGTATTTTGATATGGGATACATCTACTCCCAGATTAATCCCAGAGAGACTCTGCGGGGTGGCGACACTCTGGACATTCACTTTGTTGTGAGTGAGAACGATCCTGTCACTATTCGCCAAATTTCCATAACAGGGAACACGCGCACGAAGGATCGGGTTGTTCGTCGAAATATCCGTATTCGTCCTGGTGATATTTTCAGCAAAGAACTACTCATGAGGAGCCACCGTGAATTGATGATGCTCAACTATTTTTCTGTGGTGGAGCCCAACTACATCCCATTTAGTGAAAAAGAGATGGACCTTTCTTTTAAAGTGGAAGAGAAATCAACAGACACAGCCAATTTATCCATTGGCTGGAGTGAGCTGGATCGTCTGATTGGCAGTGTGGGGCTGGGGATGAATAACCTGTTTGGCAATGGCCAGCAGCTCTCTATGGATTGGAACTTTGGGCGTTTTTATCGTTCCATGAGCTTGAGTTTTACAGAGCCGTGGTTTATGAATACACCCACTTTGGTGGGTATGAGCTTCCGTGACATCAAGCGTGATCCTTACTACATTGGATATAGCCAGCGGACGCGGGGGATTTCACTTCGTCTGGGAAGGCGTTTCGCATGGCCCGACAACTATTTCAGAGGCGATTGGATTTATCGTTTGGAAGAGACAGAGCTGGGTGATTTTAGCGATTATTATATCCAATATAATTATAATAATATTGTGAATGAAGATTGGCCTTTAACGACCAGTGGTATCACACAGATTATCTCCAGAAACAGCTTGGACCATCCTGAGTTTCCCACCACAGGATCCCGAGTCAGTTTACAGACTGAACTTGCAGGTGGCCCTTTAGGAGGCAATGTAGGATATCATAAGCATATTTTTAGTGCAGAATTCTTTTTTCCCACATTTACCCACAAACTGGTATTTTTATCGCGGGCACAATTTGGTTTTATGAATACACTCGGCAAATCAGGGAAAATCCCCTACTTGGAATACTTCTTTATTGGGGGAACAGGAATGTCTCCTGCCATACCACTCAGGGGATACGATGACCCGCTGGCAGGTGGCGGTATTCGGCAAGGTGGCAGAACCATGCTGCAAACCACACTGGAATTGCGATTTCCTGTGATCAGCAATCCTATGGCCTTTGGCCTTATTTTCGCGGAGGCGGGTAATACATGGCTCAACTTAGAGAATACAGATCCATTTGACTTGCGCCGTTCTGTGGGTGTTGGCGCACGAATTTTTATGCCCATGGTGGGTATTCTTGGATTTGATTACTCCTACGCTTTCGATTATTTTGAAGATGGAAAGCGTGTAGGCACTTGGAAACCCCAGTTTGTATTTGGTAAAAGTTTTTAATTGGAATAATTGGATAATTATTACAGAGGAGGAACCCGTGTTGAAAAGACGTTTATTAGCCATTACTATTTTTTGTCTGCTGATTGTTTTCTCGGCAGCATCTCTTCAAGCCCAGGCAAAATTTGGATACGTCAGCTCAGTGAAAATTTTAGCCACTTATCAACCCGCATTAGACGCTCAGAAAAAGCTGGATACTGAAAGTCAGCAGGTTGTTGATGAACTGAAAGCAAAGGAAGAAGAGTTTTTGTCAAGACAATCTGATCTGGAAAAACAGAGCATGCTGCTTAGTGAGGCGAAAAAGAAAGAGAAGGCCCAGGAACTTCAAAACATGTATGCAGGGATTCAGCAATTTCAAGCAGCCAAACAACAAGAGATGATTAAACGGCGAGAAGAATTGCTGAAACCTGTTTATGATGAAATTGATGAAGTGATTCAGGCCTTTGGTGACCGTGAAGGGTATGATTATATCATGGATTCTGTTCAGGGGAGTCTGGTTTATGCAAAACCTGAATTTGATATCACGGATAAAATCCTGGCTGAATTGGAAAAGAAAAATCCAGGATCGATAAAAAGCGAAACTGCAACAGAATAAACAGATCAAAGTTTGACTTGTTGCTGGCTTTCTGTTCTTTACTATACAAGATAGAACAAATCTGTTGAATAGGAAGCCCCATTTTTTTACTTTTCAAGGGGGTGTATCCTTTGAAAAAAGAACAATTGAATTACATATTGACAGGCATGATTGTTTTAATCCTGCCTTTGTCTCTTTTTGCTCAAGTAAAAGTGGCCTATGTTAATTCTGAACGCATTATGAAAGAGTACTCAGAAGCCATTGATGCCCAAAAAAAACTGGATGAAATCAACAACCAGTGGGGACAGGAACTGCAAAAGATGGAGACGGAGCTTCAGAATATGCAGGCCCAACTGGAGGAGCAGAGTCTTTTGCTCAGTGAGGCCAAGCGGAAGGAGAAGGTCCAAGAGATACAGTCCCTTGTTGAACGAATTGAGAAATTTCAAGACGACAAATGGGGCAGCAATGGGGAGTACTTCCGTACAAGAGAAAGAAATATGCAGCCTGTCATTAAAAACATTAATGATGTGATCCATCAAATTGGTGAAGAGGAAAAATACGATTATGTCCTGGATACTGTCCAGGGTTATATCCTTTATACCAAAGAAAAGTATGACATCACTGATATGGTGCTTGACGCTCTGGAAAAAGCAGGAGCAGAGGGCAGCCAACAAAACCCATATTAACTTATGTTGACACTGAAACAAATTGCCAGTCAGGTTGGTGGTACTATTGAAGGAGAAGATGTTGCCATTCGAGGCGTTGCGAAGATTGAAGAAGCCCAATCAGGTGACATCACCTTTTTAGCCAACCCCAAATATCTAAAATATGTAAAAGAGAGTCATGCCTCTGCTATTGTGGTGCCAGAGACGATTGAGGATACAAGCGGGAAACCCTGTATCCGTGCGGCCAATCCCTATTTTACATTTTTGAAGATTGTGCGTCTCTTTTATCCGCCAAAAAAATTAATTGATGAAGGCGTCCATCCTACAGCCATTGTGGGTGAAGGAACAACCCTCGGGAAAGACGTATCCATTGGTCCTTATGTTGTGATCGGTAAAAATTGTACTGTGGGTGATCGCACCTCATTGATGCCAGGCGTTGTTATTGAAAATGATGTCAAGATAGGCAATGACTGCTTTCTCTATTCCAATGTCTCAATTCGCCAAGATACGATATTGGGAAATCGTGTTATCATTCATTGTGGCACTGTGATCGGCAGTGATGGTTTTGGGTTTGCATTTGAGAACGGACGCTATCATAAAATTCCACAAGTGGGCCATGTGGTGATTGAGGACGATGTTGAGATTGGCGCCAATACAACCATCGACCGCGCTACATTGGGTGAAACGAGAATTTGTCAGGGTGTCAAGCTTGACAATCTTATTCAGGTCGCGCATAACTGCACTATTGGTGAGAACACAGTCATTGCAGCTCAGACGGGTATTTCAGGCAGTACCCACATTGGAAAAGGTGTGAGAATTGGCGGTCAGGTGGGTTTTGCAGGCCATCAAACGATTGGGGACGGGGCTGCTATGGGTGCTCAATCAGGCATCTCAAAAGATGTCGAGCCAGGAGTCATGGTATCTGGATCACCAGCCAAACCCCATCGCGAAATGATGCGCATCCAAGCTGCAACCAATAAATTACCTGAACTGTTAAAAACGATAAAAGAATTAAAAGAACGCATTCAAAAGCTTGAAGGGGAGAAAGAGAAATAATGCTGGAGAACCAAAGAACGATTCAAAAAAAGGTGTCCCTGTCAGGTGTTGGACTGCATACAGGCAATAAAACAACCATTACTTTCAAACCTGCGGATCCCAATTCAGGTATCCGTTTTGTTCGAACGGATATTAAAGATTGTCCCATTATTCCTGCAGACATTGAACATGTCATCAATAACTTTCGTGATACAACCATTGGCTTGGGTGATGTACATATTCGTCAGGTTGAACACGTGTTGGCAGCGATTTATGGACTTGAAATCGACAACGTGCTGGTTGAAGTGGATTCCAATGAACCACCTGTTATGGATGGTAGTTCAAAACCATTTGTTGATGTGCTTAAGAAAGCGAGATTTAAAAATCAAGACGCGCCCCGTGAATATCTGGAGATTGATGAGACCATAACTTACTCTGATCCCGAGAAAGGGATTGATATGGTGGTTTTCCCGTCTGATGAACTTCGCATCACATTCATGGTTGATTATCAGAATCCTGCATTGGGAACCCAATACACATCCATGTATTCGCTCTCGGATGAATTTGTAAAAGAGTATTCAGAAGCGCGTACTTTTTGTTTTCTTCACGAAGTTGAAGCGCTTCACGATCAGGGACTCATTCAGGGCGGCAATCTTGATAACGCAGTGGTCATTGTTGATCGCCAGTTGAACGAAAAAGAGCTTAAAAGTTTGGCCGACCGTTTTGGTCTGGAAGAGAAGATTGTTTTAGGCTCCAACGGGATTTTAGGCAGTAAAGAACTCCGTTATTACAATGAACCTGTTAGACACAAGACCCTTGATCTTATTGGTGATTTAGCCTTGTTGGGTGTGCCACTTAAAGCGCATGTCCTTGCTGCTCGATCAGGACATGCAGCCCATGTTGAATTGGTGAAAAATATTCGTAAAATTTATAAGAAAAAAAAGATTACCAGTAAATATCAAAAGCGGTCAACGAAAAAAGGTGTTTTTCTTGACATTCAGGCTATTGAAAAGATACTGCCGCATCGCTACCCCTTCCTACTCGTAGATAAAATTATTGATTTGATCCCTAAAGAAAAAGTGATCGGCATTAAAAATGTGACCATGAACGAACCATTTTTTATGGGGCATTTCCCAGGTCATCCTATTATGCCAGGGGTTCTCATTATCGAATCCATGGCACAGACGGGTGCCATTCTTCTTTTGGATGCCATTGAAAATCCTGAGAAAAAGCTGGCCTATTTTATGGGTATTGAGAAAGTCCGTTTCCGTAAGCCTGTGATTCCAGGCGACCAGCTTCAGATAGAAGTTGGACTGGCCCGCTACCGTCCTTCTTCATGTAAAATGTTGGGCAAGGCCTTTGTTGACGATCAGCTGGTTTGTGAGGCCGAATTTATGGCAGCCATCGTTGATCGAGATCAATCAGTTTGAAACGGCTGAACAATAAAAGGAGGCATTTTGCCTGAGATTCATCCAACAGCAATTGTGGACAAAAAAGCAGAGTTGGCTGATGATGTCATCGTCGGCCCTTTTTCAATTATAGAATCCAATGTAAGGATTGGAAAAGGCGCTCAAATCCACTCTCATGTTTTGGTGGCCAGTGGTGCCCGTATTGGAGAGAATTGTATTATTCATCATGGTGCTGCAGTTTCCACCCTGCCTCAGGATTTAAAATTTTCTGGAGAAGAATCCACCCTTGAAATTGGTAACAATACCGTGGTCCGTGAATTTTGCAGCTTAAATCGTGGAACAAAAGATCGTGAGAAAACAAAAATTGGTAACGATTGTTTTCTCATGGCCTACGTCCATGCGGCCCATGACTGCTGGATTGGTGACAAGGTTATCCTGGCCAATGGTGTGCAATTGGGTGGTCATGTAACGATTGAAGACTGGGTGAATATTGGCGGTATGACGCCTGTGCATCAATTTTGCAATGTTGGGAAACATTCTTTTATTGGTGGCGGATTCCGCATCGTACAGGATGTGCCTCCTTTCATCCTCGCTGGTAGTGAACCGTTAACTTTTAGAGGATTGAACATTATTGGATTAAAAAGGCGCGGATTTGAAAAACCTGTGCTGATGGCGTTACGAAAATGTTATCGATACATTTATCAGTCCAAAATGAATATTGGACAGGCTTTGGAGAAAATAAAAGATGAAATTGAGATGATTCCTGAGGTTCAAGATGTTGTCCAATTTATCGAAAATAGCAGTAGGGGGATCATTCGATAGTGGCTTCTCATTCAACTTGGCGCTGGATTGACAGCGGGGTGTCTGATGGTGCAACTCAAATGGCCATTGATTTGGCCGTCTTGGAAAATGCTGAACAAATGGGTATGCCAACAGTCCGTGTTTATCAGTGGAAGCCCTTCTGTATCTCTTTAGGGCATCATCAATCCGTTGATGAAATTGATTTAAAGGCGTGTAGGGAAAATCATATTGATGTGGTTAAGCGTCCCACAGGTGGGCGGGCCGTTTTTCACGCAGAAGAGATCACTTATTCAGTGATTATTCCCAAAAACCATCCTGCATACCAATCACGAGTTAGTGTGCTTTACAATCAAATCAGCCAGGCCTTGGTTAGTGGACTGCAAGAACAAAATATACCAGCCGTTCTGACCAAACAAAGCCTGGACTTGAACCAACATTACAAGACAGCTTTATCAGCCAGCTGTTTTTCTGCAGCAGCCAGACATGAGGTCCTCTTGCAGAACAAAAAATTAATAGGGAGTGCCCAGCGACATTTGGCCCAGGGTGTCCTACAACACGGATCCATTTTGACGGGTGAAGCACATCTTGATCTGGTTTACTATCTAAAAAATTCGAATCCAACATTTCAGAATAAAATGAAAAAGAAATTGGAGGAAAAGACGATTACGTTGAATCAGTATCATCAAGATTCTGTTTCCATCTCATCGTTAACCCAGTCGCTGAAAAAAGGCTTTCAAACACTCTTTTCTATCCAATTTCAGGATGGGGGATTGACTCAAACAGAAAATAAACAGTTGGAAAGATTTAAAAAACAAGTCACTGTTTTTTCTAGCCCAATCAAAAGGAAGACTTTTTATCAAAAAGCGGGTTGAATATACTAGTACGTTGGATTAAAAACAGGATTGGGCTGACCCCTTGAACTGCTGGTCGGCTTTTTTAATGTTGGGGGAAAAGGCATGAAAACAATTTCAATTTGGGGTTCAACAGGCTCCATTGGCATCCAGACAATGAATGTGGTTCAGCAATTTCCGGATGCTTTCCAAATTCATGGCTTGACGGCACATCGCAATGTCTCTGAACTTTTTATGCAAGCTCAGATCCACAAACCCCAATATGTGGTCATCACAGGGGACGTTGATCGAGAAGTGTGGGAGAAAAAATTTAACAAGCTGGGTGTTTCCATACTATGGGGCAAAGAGGGCTTGTTGGAACTGGCCAGTTCTGGTGTTGAAGAGATGGTGATTAACGCCCTTGTGGGCAGTGTGGGGTTGGAGGCGACTCTGAAAGCCATCCAGGCCGGGACAAACATTGGACTGGCCAATAAAGAAGTTTTGGTTATGGCGGGTGAGATGATCACTTCTGAAGCAGAAAAAAAGGACGTCTCGATCCTACCAATTGACAGTGAACACAGCGCGATTTTTCAATGCCTCCATGGCGAGTCAAAGGACCAAATCCAAAGAATCATTTTAACAGCCTCAGGAGGACCATTTCTCCATCGTGATGTTTCAGAATTTGATTCCATAACAGTAGAAGAGGCTCTCAAACACCCCAACTGGGAGATGGGCAAAAAGGTCACTGTTGATTCAGCCACCTTGGCCAATAAAGGCTTGGAAATCATTGAAGCCAGGTGGCTTTTTGGTGTTCAATCCTCACAAATTGATGTGGTGATTCATCCCCAATCCATTATCCACTCGATGGTTGAGTTTGTGGATGGCTCCCTGAAAGCCCAACTGGGTGCCCCTGATATGCGGACACCCATCGCGTATGCATTGACCTATCCCGACCGCTGGGAAGGCGATTACAGCAAAGTGAGTTTTCAAAATCCAATCTCACTGGATTTCCAGCAGCCAGACTTCAAGGCCTTTCCAGCGTTGCAGTCTGCTTTTCATGCCATTCAAGCGGGTGGTACAGCGCCAGTGGTTTTTAACGCGGCTGACGAGGTGGCTGTTGATCTTTTTTTAAAAAAGCAGATTCGATTCACCCATATCCCTGAAATTATTGAGATGACGCTGCAAGATCACCAAGTCATCCCTTCCCCTGACTTAAGTACTATTTTAAAGATCAACGTGGAGACACGGGCTAAGGCAGAAAAAATTGCATCACTTTTTCAATAAAGGTTTTTTTAATTTACACAAGACAAACAGGATGAAACTATGATTACAATTCTCGCAACGCTTTTCGTGCTGGGCATTCTCATTTTTATTCATGAATTTGGGCACTTTATCAGCGCCAAACTGTTTCACATGCGGGTTGATACTTTTTCTCTGGGATTTCCACCGCGGATGATTGGCAAGAAAATTGGCGAAACGGATTACTGCATCTCGTGGATTCCATTGGGTGGTTACTGTAAAATCGCGGGTATGGTGGATGAGAGTTTTGACACCAAGCAGCTGGAGTCAGAACCCAAGCCGTGGGAGTTTCGATCCAAACCTTATTGGCAGCGGGTTCTGGTCATTATTGCTGGGCCATTGATGAATTTCATTCTGCCATTTCTCCTCTTTACAGGATTTGCTCTCCAGGAGGGCATCCCACAATACGATAAAACAATCATTGGAGAAGTGCTACCAGACAAACCTGCAGATATTTCTGGTATGCTTCCTGGTGATGAAATTGTAACAATCAATGGTGATTCTGTACACACATGGATTGAGATGGCAGAAATCATTCACGAGTCTATTGGTGACAGCCTGGATATGGGTTGGATCAGAAATGAGTCTTTAATCACAAAAGTCATTTTTCCAGTTCAGGATGTTTATAACAACAATGGCGCTGCACCAGACACACTTGGCATCATTGGCATTAGGCCAGCAAGAGATTTTGGACTCATCCAGTGCTTACAAAGCAGCAGTAACGCTATTTTTCATCTTTCAAAAACCTTTTTAGGTTTTATTGGTAAATTGATTATTGGTCAAGAGTCCATACGGAATGTGGCAGGTCCTGTGGGTATATCCAGGTTGGCTGGAGAAAGTGCAAGGGAAGGTTTTGATGCGCTACTCATTTTTCTTGCGATTATCAGCGTCAATTTGGCTGTGATCAATCTATTGCCGGTGCCCGTTTTGGATGGCGGACATATCCTGCTTCTTCTTATTGAGGCGATTATTAGGCGTCCTATTCCAGTCAGAGTCAAGCTGATGATCCAGCAAATATTCATGGTTTTACTCCTCATTTTTATTGCTTTTGTCATCTATAACGATATTGTGAGATGGGTAGCTAAGTAGTTGAGTTTACAGACAAATTGGGTTGACAAAATTGTAAAAATTGGATACATTAGGTAACACTTGAATCTGTGATAAAGTGCATTTCCCGTAGCTTGATGCGAGGAGCTTCAATCCTTAAAAATAGGGTGTTAATAGTGGCGTTTTTTTCTAAAACAATAACGTGAATTGAGTGATTAAATGGAGGATATGGTGGAACCTAGAAAGACTTTACTTTATGACGAACATGTGAAACTGGGCGGGAAAATGGCTGATTTTGCGGGTTGGTTAATGCCTTTATGGTATAAAACAGGCCAGTCAACGGAACATCATGCCACACGTAATGATTGTGGACTTTTCGATATTTGCCATATGGGTGAATTTCAAATTGAAGGAAAGGGTTCTT
>Ga0180432_10006692_pt1 | contig 14897 bp, 14 predicted proteins | sample SS_ome_10_FD_132414 | JGI IMG/M metagenome (GOLD analysis project Ga0180432, IMG submission 132414) | Hypersaline lake sediment archaeal communities from the Salton Sea, California, USA - SS_1_MS_2 metaG | ecosystem: Environmental > Aquatic > Non-marine Saline and Alkaline > Hypersaline >... | reverse complement strand
GAGGAAAAAGGAGGCAAACAATGAGCGTGCGGGAGCTCGCCCAAAACGTCAGGAGGTGGAGAACTGCAAGAAATCTCAGTCAAAAAGAGTTGGCAGAAGCCGCTGGTATCTCGCTGCCTGCAATTAAAAATCTTGAGCTCGCAAAGAGCGAGCCTCGAATGAAGACTGTTCAGGCAATCGCCGAGGCGCTTGGAGTGAAGCTTGGAGATCTCTTTCGCCCGGTTCGCAAGCTCGAAACCGTTCGGTTTCGAGCAGCGAAGCGGATACAAAACCGTGAGAATGTTCTGGCAATGGTTTCGAGATGGCTCGAGGATTTCAACTATCTCGAAGAGATCCTCGACGAAAAAATACCGTTCAAGCTCGAAAAGATCAAAGAGCAGTGCTCCAGAGAAATCATCAAAGAAGCCACCGAGCTTTGCCGACAGGAGCTTGATTTGGAATCAGATGAGCCGATTCATGATATTTGTGGACTTCTCGAGCACGCCGGAGTGAAAGTATACCCGATCCGTATGGCATCAGATGGTTTTTTCGGTTTATCCATCGGGGAGAGAGATGGTGGGCCGGCAATAGCCGTGAATGTATGGGGTCGCATCTCCGTAGAAAGGCGTATTTTCAGTGCAGCGCACGAACTCGGGCATATCATGCTTCATCCCGATGCATACGATGTTACCGTGGTTGATGAAAACGAAAACGAGGAGCGGGAGGCCGATTTTTTCGCCGGACACTTTCTCATGCCGGATGAAGGATTTGTAAAAGAGTGGAACGAGGCCTCCGGATTACACTGGGTGGACAGGGTACTCAAGGTGAAAGGAATCTATCGCGTGAGCTATAAGGTAGTGCTTTTTCGTTTGATCGAACATGAAATAGCGGATCGCTCTCTCTGGATGCGTTTCAATCAAGCCTACAAGCAGAGATACAACAAAAATCTCTCATTCAAGGAAGAGCCGATTGCGATAGACACTTATGAGCCATTTGGCCTGCGGGATTATCATTTCTTTGAAGATCGATTCAGCCGCCTGACCAGGGAAGCTATGGAAAAGAATGAAATATCGATGAGTAGAGGTGCAGAAATACTGAATATCAGCATCGAAGAGATGCGGGACCTCATGCAAAATTGGGAGAAAGACGTGTGACACTTCGTCCGTCGATGATTTTGGACGCAAATGTCCTGATCGATTTTATTAAAGCAGATCGTATCATCTTAAAACGAATTGTAGAAGATGTTGGGCCGCTTTGTGTGGCAAGCGTAATCGTTCATGAGGTAAAAGATATAAAGAACGAAGACGATCTCTTTGAGCTCGGATTGCACATCATCGAAATAGAAATCGAGGACGCCTATACTGCCGGGACCTGGACCGGTTCAACATCCTTTCAGGACAATATATGTCTTCTGACCGCGAAACGTCACGGATGCATCTGTGTGACCAACGATAAAAGCCTACGAAAACTCTGTGAACATAAAGGAGTACGTATACTCTGGGGGCTCGAACTCCTCGCAAAATTGTACAATGTTGGAGGTATATCTAAAAAGAAGGCAATCAATGTCGCAGAATCCATACATCAGCTAAATCCATATCATATCAACACCACGATCCTTCAGCGCTTTAAGGAAAGCCTGTAGGAAAAAAACATTAAACTAAATGGAGGTTTAATCCAATGGCGAAGGATGATCCAAACATGCGAGGGAAAAGATCACGAAACAAAACAGATGGTCGCCTTCGTGATACCCGAGATGACAAACACGTCGGAACCCTTGAAAAACAGTATGACAGAGACTTCGGTGTCCGTTCTGACATGCACATTGGTACTCTACTGGAAAGGACAGGGAATTCGTCTGTGAGTCAGCTTAAAAAAGTGGGGTGGGCAAAAAAAGTAAATCTGATTGACGCATTTCACTTCACTGGTTGCTAATCCGCTTTCAAAACTCTTGTAAGATACTACAGAATAATCGCCGTGGCGAGTACGAGGTAGACCAGCATGCTGACAACGTCGGTAGCGGTGGTCACGAAGGGGCCGGATGAAATGGCCGGGTCGAAGCCCATGGAGTGAAGCATGATGGGCATGAGGGTGCCGAAGGTGGATGCGATGGTGATGGACGAAAAGATACCAAGACCCACCACCAGCCAGAGGTTCACTACATCAATGTAATAGAGGCCCGCGAAGATCCCCAGGAGCACCCCGTAGGTGACGCCCAGGAGCAGGCCGATTTTCACCTCCCGAAAGACCACCGACCACAACCTTTTGAGGTCGATGCTCCCGATGGCGATTCCCCGCACCACGATGGTGGAAGACTGAGACGCCACGTTTCCCCCCATCCCGGCGATAACCGGCATGAACGCCGCCAGCACCACCGCCTCCAGCAGGGTATCCTGAAAATGCCCGATGATGAGCGACGCCAGCACGCCGCCCATCCAGCTGGCGAAAAGCCAGGGGAGCCGGGTCCCGGCGCTTTTGAGCACCGACGAGGAATAGGCGTAGTCGTCCACGGCGCCGGTCAGCTTTATGATGTCCTCGGTGGCCTCTTCTTCCAAAACGTCCACGATGTCGTCGACGGTGATGCGCCCCACCAGCCGCCCCACGTAGTCCACCACCGGGAGCCCCACCAGGTCGTATTTCTTGAAGAGCTTCGCCACCTCCTCCTGGTCCACGTCCACCGTCACGGTGATCGGCTCATCTTCCATGATGTCCTCGATCTTTCGAGTCGGGGCGGCCAGGATCAACTTTCTCAAGGGAAGGATGCCGGTGAGCTTTCCGAAGCGATCGATCACGTATACGTTGTGGATGTCCTCCACCTCGTCGGCCAGGGACCTGATCTCCTCGATGGCTAGGTTGACCGTCTCGTCCTGCTGAACGCTCACCAGCTCCGTCTGCATGATGCCGCCGGCGGACTCCTCGTCATAGCGCATCAGGCGCTGGATGTCCTCGGCGTCCTCGGTGTCGATCTGCTCCAGGACCTCCTGGGCCACATCGTCGGGCAGGTCGTCGATGATATCCGCGGCGTCGTCGGACTCCATGTCGTCGACGATCTCGGACAGCCGTTCGCTCTCAAGGCCCGTCAGGATGAAGTCCCGGGTCTCGTCTTCCAGCTCGATCAGGACGTCGGCGGCCGTCTCGGTATCGAGAATGGAGAATATCAGATGCTTCTCATCGGGCAGGAGATAATTCATGAACTCGGCGATATCCGCCGGGTGGAAGTTGGAAACCTCCTCCTTCAGCTCCCGGAGATCATCCTCGGCCATGTACTGCCTGAGTTTTTTTGTTCGCTGCTTCATGAAGAAACCCGATCCGGCATGCGCCCGAAACGACACGGGCGGTTATCGATATCCGCACTGTCCCCACCGGCGGACCGTATCCCGGATCCCTCCGGGAACGCCGCCGTCGGCCGTTTGTGCTATTTATACATATTATATATTATATATAGTGCAATACTGTTCGTATCGCACCAATGAACGGACTCGGAACCCGATGATCCCGCATCACCTGAGTAATTTCGAAATGGCCTTGAACCGTTCAGACCCGGCCCGCTCCAACATCTGAAACAAGAACTGCTCCACCGTGCCGATGCCCAGGCCCGCATCCCGCATGAACTCGATCCCGGTCTCCCAGTCCAGCTCGGTGCGGGAACAGACCGCGTCGACGGGAATGAAGGGAAGATATCCGGCCTCATAAAGGTCCAGCCCGCTCTGGAGGACGCACACGTGGGTCTCCATTCCGACCAGGATCAGGTGACGGGCGCCGGTCTTCTCGACGGCGTCCGCGATTTTTCCCTCACCCTGGATGCTGAACGAGAGCTTCTCCAGCGGCAGGTAGCAATCTCCCAGGGCCTCCCTGACCGCCGGGATCGTCTGCCCCAGCCCCCTCGGGTACTGCTCGGTCACCACCGTCGGCAGGCCGAGAATCTTCGCCGCCTCGATGAGCACCACGATCCGGCCGATGATCTTCTCGGCGATCTTCTCCTTCATGGCCGCCGCCAGGGCCTCCTGAACATCGATTACGATCAACGCCGTGTCATCGGCGGTCGGCCTCACTGGAGCTTCTCCCGGATTCCTCCCGGCCATGCCGTTACCTCCCGCGAAAGAAGCGGATAAGAGAAGGGGGGGATCCCGTCCTCCCCCCTCTTGGAAACCCTCTGTAGTATGATTCAGACGGGAGCCCCTCGCCCCCCATGAATAGAATCAATAAACTCTACCACACTAACCGGCAAAGTCAATGCAAATCAAACCGGTGGCGGTGTGTGCGGCGATATCACTCCCCTTTTATCCCGCCTGTATACCCCCCTCCTCGAACGCACGGCTTTTTAATTGACAATCATTCCGACAATATGATACCAATAGGAGGCTAGAGGCGCATCGGCCGGCCGTCCCACTCGGTACACACGATACGCCTTCTCTTTCATTCACTTATTACATTTTAGAGGAATGATCCATGAAACTCGATTATAAAAAGACCTTTCTGATCGGTTTGGGATTTTTCGGAGTTTCCCTTGTCTGGACTCTTTATAACGCATTCGTCCCGGTCATCCTGGAAAAGTTCATCACCTCCGGGACCATCATCGGCTTGATCATGACCCTGGACAACATCCTGGCCGTGACGATCCAGCCCATCGTGGGCGCGGTCAGCGATAAGACCAGGACGAAAATCGGCCGTCGCATGCCCTATATCATCTTCGGCGCGCCCCTGGCCGCCGTCTTCTTTTTCTACATTCCCCTGGCCAAGGCCTTCTGGCTCCTCATCGGCACCGTCGTGCTGATGAATATCTTCATGGCCCTGTGGCGCTCGCCGGTGGTGGCCCTGATGCCCGATATCATCCCGTCGGTCAACCGAAGCAAGGCAAACGGCGTCATCAACTTCATGGGCGGCGCCGCGGCGCTCATCGTGTTTTTCGTCGGCGGCATGCTCTATGACATCAATCCGAAGGTCCCCTTCATCGGCGTATCCGTGGTGATGCTGCTGGCGGTGGCCATCCTGTTCCTCACCATCAAGGAGCCAAAGGATATCCCTCACGAGGAGGCCGAGGACATCTCCATGAAGCTGGTGAAGACCTCGCTCATCGCCATCGCCGTGGGTCTGGTCGCCTACTTCGCCCTCAACAGCACGGGTTTATTCACCGGAACGCTTGATCAGATCTTCGAGTCGGCCTACCAGGGCCACGTCCTGATGGCGCTGCTGGTTTTCGCCCTGATCGTCTTCGTCACCCTGCTTCGGTGGGTGGAAAGAAGCTCCATCCTGATTTTCATGGCGATCTTCTTCTGGTTCTTCGGCTACAACGGTGTGGAGACCTTCTTCACCCTCTACGGCGTCAACGAACTGGGACTTTCCGCCGGGCGGGCGGCGTTCATGCTGGGGATATTCTCCCTGGCCTTCATCATCTTCGCCATCCCCAGCGGCTACATCGCCACGAAGGTGGGCAGAAAGCGCACCATCATCGTCGGCATCATCGGCCTCATGGTCCTGATGGGATCGATGGCCTACATCAAGAGCATCCCGATCATTATCGGCATCATGCTCCTGGGGGGTGTCTCCTGGGCCTGCATCAACATCAACTCCATCCCGATGATCTGGGACATCACCACCGAGGAGATGCTGGGGACCTATACCGGCCTCTACTACTTCTTCTCCATGCTCGCCCAGACCGTGTCTCCGCCCATCATCGGCGTATTCAAGGACATGACCGGCAGCTACCAGACCATGTTCCTGGTGGTGCCCGCCTTCTTCTTTATGGCCCTCATCTGCATGCTGTTCGTCAAGAAGGGTGAGGCCAAGGAGGTAACCACCGCCGACATGCTGGAGCAGATGGAAGTATAAATCAATTCGGTTTCCCTCCCGGACCTTCCGGGAGGGAAACCGACACAGATAACGGCAACACAACACCGGTGCACCAATGAGCGACAAGGACGCGAAAATCACGAAAAACGAGGTTGAATACGTGGCGCGGCTCGCCCGCCTGGACCTGACGGACCGGGAAACCGAGCGTATGACCGACAACATCAACGATATCCTCACATACATGGAAAAGCTGGGCGAGGTGGATACCACCGACGTCCCCCCCATGACCCACGCCATCCCGAAACAGAACGTCATGCGCCCGGATACGGTCGTCCCCTTTAAAGACACGGACGAGATCCTCGCCAATGCGCCGGAATCGAAGGACACCCTCTTCAAAGTACCGAAAGTGATCGAATAGGAAGTTTTTGCTCCATGGATATCTGCTCAGCGACCATACACAAACTGGCCGCCGCCTACCGGAGCGGTGAAACCGACCCGGTTGCGGCCACCGAAGCCTTTCTCGAGCGAATCGAGAAGGTGGACGGGAAGCTCAACGCCTACATCCGCACCACCGCGGACGAGGCCCTGGCCCGGGCCAAGGAGGCGAAGACGCGCCTGGAAGGGGACGACGCCTCAATCCTCACCGGCATCCCTTTGGGTATCAAGGACCTCATGTGCACCCGGGGCATCACCACCACCTGCGGCTCGAAAATCCTCGAAAACTTTGTGCCCCCCTACAACGCAACGGTCATCGAGCGGTTGAGGGACCAGGGGGCGGTGATGCTGGGGAAGACAAACATGGACGAATTCGCCATGGGGTCCTCCACCGAGGCGTCCTGTTTCGGTCCCACGAGAAATCCTCATAATACCGACTACATCCCCGGCGGCTCCAGCGGCGGCTCCGCCTCGGCGGTGGCGGCGGACCTGTGCTGCGCCGCCCTGGGAAGCGACACCGGCGGCTCCATCCGCCAGCCCGCCTCCTACACCGGCATCGTGGGCTTGAAGCCCACCTACGGGCTGGTCAGCCGATTCGGCCTGGTGGCCTTCGCCTCGTCCCTGGACCAGATCGGCCCCATGACCAAGGACGTCCGGGACGCGGCGATTCTCCTGGATGCCATCGCCGGGCACGACGGGCGGGACTCCACCTCCCTGGAGATGGATCCCCCCGATTTCACCGAATTTCTCGATCGTGGTGTTGACACGCTCCGGGTGGGTGTCCCCAAGGAATACTTCGGCGAGGGGCTGGATGAAGAGGTGGGAGCCCGGGTGATGGAGATGGTGGGCGTCCTTGAAAAGGGCGGGGCGAAGATCGTGGATGTCAGCATCCCCCGCACCGAGCACGCCCTGGCGGCCTACTACATCATCGCCCCGTCGGAGGCCAGCTCCAACCTGGCCCGATACGACGGCGTGCGCTACGGCTTCCGGGAGGCGGGGCCCAAGGACTCCCTCATCGACATGTTTCGGAAGAGCCGCTCCGGCGGCTTCGGCCCCGAGGTGAAGCGGCGCATCATGCTGGGGACCTACGCCCTCTCCGCCGGCTACTACGACGCCTACTACAAGAAGGCGCTGCAGGTACGCAGGCTTCTGAGCGACGACCTGGAGGCTGCCTTTTCAAAGGTGGATATCATCGCCTGTCCCGCAGCGCCCACCCCGGCCTACAAGATCGGTGAAAAGATGGAAGACCCCCTTGCCATGTACCTGGGTGACGTCTATACCGTCACGGCGAATCTTGCCGGCATCCCGGGGATGAGCGTCCCTGCGGGCCTCAATTCCCAGGGGCTCCCCATCGGGGTACAGCTTCTGGCGAAACCCCTGGGAGAACAATTTATCTTCCAGGCGGCCTCGTACCTCGAGGAGAACAACCCGCACCACACGCCGAAACCGGACCTGTGACCCGCCGGGAGCGGCTTCATTATAGGTTTTTAATAATTAAAATCGAAACAGCCTTATACGTTCTTTGCTATAATTCCATCTTATGATTATGGCATCGAACACAGCGACAACGCCATGAAATACACCGCAGTTATCGGACTTGAAGTTCACGCCCAGCTTCTCACGGAGTCGAAGATCTTTTGCGGCTGCTCCACCGCCTTCGGAGCCGAGCCGAATTCCCATATTTGCCCGGTCTGCACCGCCATGCCCGGCGTGCTGCCCGTTTTGAATCGCCGGGTCGTGGAGTTCGGTATCCGGGCGGCCCTGGCCACCGGGGGGGAAATCGCCGAGTTCGCCCAGTTCGCCCGAAAAAACTACTTCTACCCCGACCTTCCCAAGGGATACCAGATTTCCCAGTACGAATTCCCCCTGGCAAAGGGGGGATTTGTGGAGATCGAAACGAACGGCGAGAAAAAGAAGATCGGGCTGACCCGCATACACATGGAGGAGGACGCGGGAAAGCTCCTCCACGACGACAAGGCCCCGGTCTCCTACGTGGACCTCAACCGCACCGGTGTGCCTCTTTTAGAGATCGTGTCCGAGCCGGACATGAGCACGCCTGAAGAGGCCGGCGAATACCTCCGAAAGCTCAGAACCATCCTCCGCTACCTCGAGGTATGCGACGGAAACATGGAGGAGGGGAGCTTTCGGTGCGACGCGAACATCTCGGTCATGCCCGAGGGATCGAAGACCTTAGGCACCCGGGCCGAGCTTAAAAACATGAACTCGTTTCGCAACGTCGAGCGGGCCCTGGAATACGAAATCCAGCGTCAGATAGAGGTACTGGAAGACGGCGGCAGCGTTGTCCAGGAAACCCGGCTCTGGAACGATCAGAAGAGTATCACCGAATCCATGAGGGGCAAGGAAGAGGCCCACGATTACCGCTACTTCCCCGACCCGGACCTGGTGCCGCTCAGGGTTGATCGAAAGTGGATCGACGAGATAAAGGATGAGCTTCCTGAGCTCCCCGACGAGAAAATCGGGCGGTTTCAGTCCGAATACAGTCTCCCTGATTACGACGCCCGGGTGCTTGCCTCGGAGAAGGAGCTTGCCGAATACTTCGAGGCGACGGTCTCGGCGGGGGCGCCGCCGAAGCCGGCCAGCAACTGGATCATGGTTGAGCTTCTGCACAAGCTCAACGACGAAAAGATTTTCATCGCGGACTCCCCCATTCTTCCTGCGGACATGGCCCGTCTCATCGGCCTCATCGAAGACGAGACGATCAGCGGCAAGATCGCCAAGACCGTGTTCGCCGAGATGTACGACACAAAAAAGTCCCCCGATGTGATCGTCAAGGAACAGGGATTGATGCAGATTACCGACGCCGGCGAAATCGCCGCCATCGTGGACGGCATCATCGCCGTCCACCCCGACGAGGCGGCGGCGTACCGGGGGGGCAAGGAAAACCTTCTCAAGTTCTTCATCGGTCAGGTGATGAAAGAAACGAAAGGCAAGGCCAACCCGAAGCTGGTGAACGACCTCGTGAAGGAGAAGCTGGGGGCCTGAAATGAGTCCAAAAGGTGGCTCAGAAGGGGGAACAGAAAGAGGGGAACGAACGACCGTCCGGCACACGGTAAGCGGGCGGGTGAAATAGTAACAGAAAACTATATTCATCGAAAAACGGGCGTACGCGCCGTACATACATGAAAAAAATATCCAAAAAAGCCGTGGCCGTGGCGGCCGGTATCCTGATTGCCGCCGTCATCATCGCCGCCGCTCTTCCATATCCGATACGAAACGAGTCGGCAAAAGGCGACATCCAGCGTCGACTCTCGGATATTCTCGGAAGAGATGTGACGATCGAGGGTATCTCTCTCTCCATACTCACCGGACCCAGGATAATTCTATCCGGCGTAACCATCCTCGATGATCCCCGGTTTTCCGAGGAGGCGTTCCTCACGGCTGAAAAGGTCATCATCTCCATTGCCCCCCGTTCGTTTGTATCCGGCGCCCCGATGGTGGATCGGGTCAAGATATCGAACGGATCCCTCACGATCATCTCCGATGAAAACGGCCAGTGGAACATCGCCACCCTCGGCGCGGATCGCGCCACGGACACACCCGTCTTTTCCGACGGCCCCGCGTCCCTTGGCTGGTGCGGGCTGTTTTTTCGGGATATCTCCTACCGGGTCACCGAGGCGGTGTTTCGGAAGATGGACGTCGTCGTTTCTTCACCGGCGACCGACAGCGGGGAGACGACCACCGTCGAGATGAGCAACGCCATGGTTCGCCTGGAAAACGACAAGGCGATATCTCTCTTTGATTTTGATCCCGACTCATTCGTCGACGCACCCCCGATCGCCGGGGACATTACCGCCCGGACGGATTCGGGAAAGATCGGCGGTTTTGCCTATACGGACCTGTCCCTCTCCGGATCGATCGAACAGCATATACTGATCATCGATGAGGCCACGGCGTCCCTCTTCGGCGGCAAAACCGCCCTCACCGGCGTCTGGGACTTTTCCGAGACACCCTGGGACCTGGAAATATCCCTCAGCGCGCGGGATATCATGGTAAACAAGGTCCTGAGCGTTATCACCGGAGACGGACAGAATTTTTTCGGAACTATCTCCTGCGAGTGCAGGATTCAGGGGATCGGCGGCAGTTTTTCGGAGATCGCCGAAAATCTCTCCGGCGAGGGCATCGTCAGGATTGAAGAGGGATTGATCCCCGCCTTTAACATCCGCACGGAGCTTATCTCCCTGGGGCTCATCACCAATAACAGCGGCATGCCCCACGACCTGGACACCGTATACTCGGCCATAACGGGAAGCTTCACCCTTAAAGACGGCGCCTTTACAACCGCCGCCCTCGCGATTACCTCCCAGGAGTGGGACGCCATCGCCGAGGGAACCCTGGACCTGTCGGGAAACCTGATTTTCGATGGAGATATATTCCTCTCCGACACCATCACCATGGAAATCAAGCCCGCGTATTTCTCGGAGCTCCTCAGGAACGCCTCAGGAAAGCTGACCATCCCATTTTACATAACCGGAAGCCTCGAGGAGCCGGATTTTCTCCTCCGCCCCGAATTCCTCACGGAGAAGAACGCCGAAGATATTTTCGACGATTTTCAGCGACAGCTGGAGGAAAAATATAAAAACGGCTTTTCCATCCGGTACGACACCATCTCATATCCCGTCAAATAGTAAATAATGACCCATACACCATCGAATAAAGATACCGGGTTTGAAACCATCCGGTGGCTCGGCGACGGCATACGGATTATCGATCAGCGGGCGCTCCCGGAAAAAGAGGAATACCTCGTCCTCACAACGATCGATCAGGTGGTGGACGCCGTCAGGACGCTCGCGGTCCGCGGGGCGCCGGCAATCGGCGTTGCGGCGGCCATGGGCGTCGCCCTGGGGGCGCACATCCTGACGAAACACAAAAAACCGACCAGGGAGGCGTTCCTGGTCGACCTGGAGGAGATCATCTCCACCCTGGCCTCCTCCCGTCCCACGGCGAAAAATCTCTTCTGGGCCCTGGAGCGCATGCGCGCCGTCGCCCGGGACACAAGCGGTGATCCGATCGCCGTGGCCGACGCCCTGGAGCGCGAGGCCGTCATCGTTGGGGATGAAGACCTCTTAATCAACAAAACCCTGGGAGACTTCGGTCAGGAGCTGATACAGACGGGCGATACCGTGATGACTCACTGCAACGCCGGCGCCCTGGCCACGGCGGGCCACGGCACCGCCCTGGGGGTCATCCGCTCGGCGGTGGCGGCGGGAAAGAACATATCCGTCTTCGCGTGCGAAACCCGCCCCCTCCTCCAGGGAAGCCGCCTAACCGCCTGGGAGCTGATGAAAGACCGCATCCCGGTGACCCTGATTACCGACGGGATGTCCGGGATGCTCATGCAGCGTAGGATGGTGAACATGATCATCACCGGCGCCGACCGCATCGCGAGAAACGGGGATACCGCGAACAAGATCGGCACGTATACCCATGCCGTTCTCGCCCGGGAGCACGGGATACCCTTCTACATCGCCGCTCCCGTCTCCACCTTCGACCCCGACGCGGAAATCGGCGCCGATATCCCCATCGAGGAGCGAGACCCGGACGAGGTGCGCCGTGCCCTGGGGACGCCCACCTCCCCCCCCGACGTCCCGGTCTTCCACCCCGCCTTCGCCGCCACCCCCCGGCCCCCCCCTACCGCCTCTCTCACGGCAAAGGGCGTTCTGTACCCGCCGTTCGAAGACGCCATCACCTCGTTTTTTTGAACAAATCGCCCGACCCATGAACAGAAACACACTGTGGAGCTCCGCAAACAGCCCTTGATGAGTAAAAGCCGCCTATAATACCGCTTCAATTAAAAAAAGTATTGAAATATTTGCGGATTTTCTATTATAATAGGCAGGTGTCTTTTCCCTCTGTACTTATTGGACATTCTTGCGGCGTTTATTGTGTGAATTGGCTGACCGATAAAATATCATCTCTGATTGCCACCGGTAGGGAAAAACTGGGTAAATCGAAAACGGCTCCGTATCACCCCCCCTCGGAGCCGATTATCCTTCCCAGAAACAAGCACTCGGTCTCCCGGAAGAATATCGATCCGGACGCCCTGAAAGTGCTCTACCGACTGCATCGACACGGGTACAAGGCGTACCTCGTGGGGGGAAGCGTGCGCGATCTGCTCTTGGGTAAAAAACCCAAGGACTTCGACGTCGGCACGGACGCCAGCCCTCGGGATGTCAAAAAGCTCTTCAATAACAGCCTCATCATCGGGAAGCGTTTTCGCATCGTCCATATCCGCTTCAAGAATAACAAGATCATCGAGGTCACCACGTTTCGCGGGGCGAACGACGATGAAAATGCCGAGAACGGGCTTCCCACCCGCCGGGACAACACCTTCGGCACCGACCGGGAAGACGCATTCCGGCGCGATTTGACCATCAACGCCCTGTTTTACAATATCGCCGATTTCACGGTCATCGATCACGTGGGCGGCCTTCAGGACCTGGAAAACCGCATCATCCGCGTCATCGGGGACCCCGCGCTTCGGTTCACCGAGGACCCGGTCAGGATGATCCGTGCCATCCGTCATTCCGCCCGCACCGGATTTGAAATCGAGAAAAACACCGCCCGGGCCATCCACACAATGAAGGATAAGATCATCCTGTGTCCCCCGGCCCGCATCCACGAAGAGCTCCTGAGGGATTTTCGAAGCGGCATATCCGCCAAATCCATTGACCTGTTCATAGAATCCGGGTTGTTCCATATGCTGTTCCCGACCATCGTGGAAACCACGGTCCAAAGGGAAAAGGACAGGGACACCCTCATACGATGCCTGGAGCTTCTCGACGTGCTGACCCTGACGGGAAAGGAGCGATCCATCCCCTTCTATTTCGCGGTCTTCATGCTCCCCTCCACCTATGCCCTGACCGCGACGGCGTTTGAAGCCGAAGACGGGAGCAAGCAGGATATCCCCCGCCTCATTCACAAGCACCTGTCGGCGTCTCTCGAGCGGGTGGGGGTCTCAAAAAAGAACATCGATACCATGCGCCAGATCTTGTTTTTACACTGGAAGATGTTCAACATGATCAACCGTCGGTTCATACCGGTCTATATGCGTAAGAAGCACCTCTTCAATGAGGCGTTCGATCTTCTGGGTATCACCGCCCGGGCCACGGGAATCTTCCCCGACGCTCCCTGGCCCCCGAAAAAGAGCAACCAAGACCCGCTGTGGAGATTGATTCGCCATCCGAAAAAACGCCCGGGGAAAAAGCCCAAGCGCACCGACGGATAGCCCCGGTTTTATTCCCCTTGCTTTTTCCACCCGCCGATAGTAGTATATTTTGTCATGAATCGGGGTGTAGCGCAGCCTGGTTAGCGCGCCTGCTTTGGGAGCAGGAAGTCGGAGGTTCAAATCCTCTCACCCCGACCAATATTTTCAAGCACTTAGGAGTCCCCCGAGACTCCTTTTTTCATGGTGTTGAATAAATCGTTGAATAACTTTTAGATATGTCACAACAGAAATATAATAAGCAGCACACCCAACGCCCCGGTTAATATATTCAGCACATCTCTTCTGAAAACAGCTCCCAGGTTCCACCCATCCATCTTTTCAACCGCCTCTTCGATATTTGCCTCGTATGCCTTCTTCATCACGCTGTCCGACACTGCCCGTTCCATTGCCTCCGGTGTGATCTCGTACCTGTCCGTATTTGGATTGTAGACTACGGCGTCCGGATTCGATTGTTCCTCATCCAGGGACTCGATCACCGCCAGGACATCATCCTCGGTGACGTACAGGTCCCCCGCCTTTGGAGGTGGATTCACCAGGTAGGCGACGGTGCCGCATCCCGTCAGACAGAAGCAGAGCGCCAGCAGTATGATTATTCTCCCCATAACTTCCCTCCCATTTCCGCCAGCTCATCAGTGGTCTTCTGCTGCAGGATCTCCGGGATGTACTCGCTTTCCAAATAGTGCTGCACCGAGTGCGCCTGATTGACGCTGATTTCCGTCTTCAACTTCGATATCCTCCGTCCCTGGATCCAGATCGTCAGGACCACCCCGACGACGATCGATAAGGCCACCAAGCCGATCAGCCACTTCGTGTTCATCGAAAATCCTTTCTTTGTATTTCTTCAAGAAATAGATCCCCACGTACGACAGGCTTCCTCCCGTGTACACCGAGTAGATCCCCACGAAACCTGTCATGTCGTGGTCTGACCAGAGCGCCGTCCCGAGGCCAACGAGACTGACAATCAGCCACGCGGCCGTAATGCCGGTGGCGATCCAGCATCCCCGGATGGAGCCGTTATCCAGTATCTTGATCTTCATCGTATCGCCCTGTACGCCACGTCATATGTGACGTACTTTTTCTTTCCGTTCTTATAATGCAAACCGGTCCAGCCCCACCGGGCGTGTTTTCCCCTGGTGTCCAGGTGAAACCCGTCGTGGTTCCAGCCCGGGTAGATCCCCAGGCCCACTTCGTTCGATACACCCAGACCAACAAGGAAGTCCTCCATCAGGTCAACGGCGTCGAGATAGTCGATCCCGACGACATAGAAGTCCACTGCTCTGCCGTAGTTGTGCTGGCTCGGGTACTCGTCCGCGTCCGGATCTGGAGGAGGGCGATAGTCGCTCATGACAACGATCGGGTGATGATACAGATCCCTGATCGTATCCAGGAGAAAGATGATGCTCGTCTCCATCATATGAGGATGGTCGAACTCTTCGGGCCTGAAATGCTT
>Ga0180432_10006690_pt1 | contig 14900 bp, 10 predicted proteins | sample SS_ome_10_FD_132414 | JGI IMG/M metagenome (GOLD analysis project Ga0180432, IMG submission 132414) | Hypersaline lake sediment archaeal communities from the Salton Sea, California, USA - SS_1_MS_2 metaG | ecosystem: Environmental > Aquatic > Non-marine Saline and Alkaline > Hypersaline >... | reverse complement strand
GATCCTGGGGGATGTCGACATCCGAGAAGCCGTGAGCGCGACTGAGGTCGAGCATCTCGACCTCATCATCTCGGCCCCCCGGCTCTTCGGGGCCGAGGTGGAGCTCGTGAGTGCCGATCGGCGGGAATTCCTGCTGCGGGAGCGGCTGGAGCGGTTGACCTCCCAGTACAACTTCATCGTGATCGACTCTCCCCCCTCATTGGGCCTCCTGACGATCAATGGGCTCGTTGCCGCGGACTCCGTGCTCATCCCGATGCAGTGCGAGTACTACGCCCTGGAGGGGCTGAGCCAGCTCCTGCAGACCATCCGCCTGGTTCAAGAAAGTCTCAATCCCGGTCTGCGGGTCGAGGGGGTGCTCCTCACCATGTACGACGGTCGGTTGAGCCTTTCGCAGCAAGTCGCGGACGAAGCTCGCCGGTTCTTTGGGAACCGCGTCTTCCCCACGATGATTCCCCGGAATGTCCGTCTGGGCGAGGCACCCAGCTTCGGGAAGCCGGTAGCTCTCTACGATCCCCAGTGCACGGGGGCCGCGAGCTACATGAACCTTGCGAAGGAAGTGGCAAATCATGTCGAGGAAAGCGCTTGGGCGGGGGTTGAGGGCGCTCATCCCTGAGCCGGTCGATGTCGATGAACCCGAAGGTGGTTCACCTCCAGCGCCCATGGGGTCCCCAAACCCCATGGTCACGAGCACGATTCCCCGAGGGCGCCCGGCGCCCGGAGAGACGGCATCGCCTGGCGCCTCCCCTCCCCGGGACAACCTCCGGTACATCCCGATCGACATGATCCTTCCCAATCCCCGGCAGCCTCGGCAGACGTGGGAGTCGGGGGAGTTGAAAGAACTCACGCAGAGCATCCTCTCCGCGGGGTTGCTGGAGCCGATCATCTTGCGTCCCGCGGGAGACCACTACGAGATCGTGGCTGGGGAACGCCGCTGGCGGGCCTGCAAAATAGCCAAGTGGACAGAGATTCCAGCGATTGTCCGAACCATGGAGGAGCAGGAGAGCCTCGCCGCCGCTCTCGTGGAGAACGTCCAGCGAGCGGATCTCAATGCCGTCGAGGAGGCGCGGGCGTACGAGGTGCTCATCTCCGAGTACGGCTTGACCCATGACGACATCGCGACGCGGGTTGGGCGGAGCCGCTCGGCCGTCACCAACTTGCTGAGGATTCTCCAGTTATCTCCTGCCGTCCTGGAGCATGTTTCACGTGGAACACTCTCCGCGGGCCACGCGCGGGTGCTGCTGGGAATCCCCGAGGACCAGCGGGAACCGCTCGCGCAGCGCATGGCCGAAGAGTCGTGGTCGGTTCGACAGGCGGAGGAAGAGGCGCAACGAATGACCGCCAAGCCACGCCCCATGGGCCGGCGAGGGGGGCGCGGCCAACCCAAACCAGAGAGCCTGCGGCGTCTCGAAGAGGAAATGTGCAGGCGTTTTAGCTCGGAAGTCCGGATTCGTCTCAGCCGCAAGGGTGGGCGGATCGAGATTCGATATCACGATGACGAGGACCTGAGTCGGCTCTTGGAGCAGCTCGGGATCGTGGTCGTCTAGCAGGGGTCGTCAGGGAAGCGCCCGCCATCATGAAGCTCTTCAAGCTGGAAGATGCGCCGACTGGGAGTCGGAAGGAATCGTACGCCGTCACCATCACCTCCACAGCCAGTTCCCACGTCACCCAGTTCAGGGTCTCGCGTGTGATGGTGGTGGTGGCAGGGATCGCCATTGGGTTGCTGTTTCTCGCGCTCGTCACGGCCGGTCTCCTCTTGGGTTATCTCCTCCGCGAGGCCGGAGCCGCCCATCAACTTCGATCCGAGAACCTCTATATGAGGAGGGAGTTAGCCAGGGTTGTCGCGTTTGAGGATCGCGTCGCCCAGCTCGATTCCACCCGCCGTGCCGTCCTGAAGGTGGTGGGGGTCGAGGAGCCGCCTCTGGACCCGGTTCTCGAGAGCCGCGCCGAGCAAACCCGCGAAGCTCCCTCGGGCGAGTACCAGGGCGTTCAGCCAGGTGGCGCCGTGAGTGCGGCCGACCTGCGAGAGATGACCAGCACCCTGGTGCAGATGCCGCTCTCCGGCCCTCAAACCCGTGAGTTCGGTCCCCTACCTGATACAGGGCTTTTCCATCTCGGCGTGGACATCGCCGGTGAGACGGGGGCCCCCGTTGTTGCTCCGGGGGATGGACTCGTGACGTTCATCGGCAGCGATGAGATCTTGGGCAAGGTGCTGGTGATCTCCCACGGGCCTCGGATCCAGACGATGTATGGTCATGCTTCGAAGATCCTGGTGGGGTTAGGGGACTATATTATTACAGGACAAACAATTGCAGAAGTTGGAAATACCGGGCGCAGTTCCGCGCCCCACTTGCACTTCGAGACGCACTGCCGGAATCTGGCGATCGATCCGGCGCTGGTGTTCTCAACGCTGCGGCCTGGAACCTCGCCCCTGAGCCAAACGTCGCCGAGTACAACGGAGGAAGGATACGAGGAAGGCGCGCCCTCGGATGCTGACGAGCCGGAAGACATGCAGTAGAATCCGCCCGGCCGGCGGGGTGTCCCCGCGGAATCGTGCACCCCGGGCTAGTGGCCGATCATCCTTCGGCACGAGGAGGTAGTCATGTTCGGGAAGAACGCCCCCCCAGCCCAGGCCCCATCATCCCCACGGTCGGATCGCAAAGAACAGTCGTTTCTGCAGAATGGCGTTCGGTTGAAGGGAGAGATCGAAGTCGATGGCGATCTCCGGGTCGAGGGGACGATTCGAGGATCCGTGACGACGCGGGGGCTTCTGATGGTTGGCCCTAAAGCCCTTATTGAAGGTGATATACAGGGCCGCGAAGTCGTGATCCACGGCCAAGTCGGGGGCACCGTCCGCGCCGAGGAGCGAATCCAGCTGTCCCGCGGGGGGCGGATCAAGGGGGACCTCTACTGCCGATCGCTCATTATTGAGGAAGGCGTCTACTTCGAGGGGCGCTCCCACATGGGTGAGAAATCACCTCCGGTCGCACCGGCACAGGGGGCCAACAAGGCTCCTGAAGGCGTGAAGGGGAAGTCCGGCGGGTTCAGCCCCCGGCCACCCACGGTCGGGGCGGGGACCCAGCGGCCGGTTCAGACGACGGGGCCATCGCCGAAGGGGTCTGGCAATGCACGGTAGACACGTCCGCGACCTCACTGGGGATAACTGTGGAAAACTACACACGCTGTGTAATTAACTGTAATCAAGGGGATTGCAGCGGATAGCTTCTGTGCTTTCTTAGATTGTCCACATTCTCGGCCGCCTTGGTCGTCCTCTTGCGGCCTACGGAATGGCTCCGGGTTCCAGCGGGCGTCTCCGCGGCAATGATCTCATAACAAACTGAATTTTCTTCGCTTAGCTCTCCATTGCAACGGTCTCTCTCGCTTGCTCACAGATCCGCTCCGGCGGAGCCTTTTGCGCCGGCGCAAAAAGAGGGCTGCCCTCACCCGAGCCTTCGGAGTCCGCCTATTCTTAGATCGTTCGAACCCCAAGCACGGAGGGGATGATGACGCGAAGACGCCTGGCGATGGCCGCCGCGATGGTGATCCTTGCCGGTGCATGTAGCGAGGAGGCGCTTCTCCCGGGCGACGAGACGCCCCCGCGAATCGAGCTGCTGAGCCCCGCCGAGACACAGACCGTCACGATCACCGACAGCGCCCGGGTCGTGCTGTGGGCGGAGGACGCCAGCGGCATCGAGCGGGTCGAGCTCTGGTGCACGGTTCACGGGGAGAGCGCGGCGCGACGGATCGCCTCGGTTGCCCGCCCCGACAGCGCTCATACCTACTCCTTCGCCTGGGACACGCGGAACGAGCCAACGGGCACTGCGGGTGTGTTGTGGGCGGTGGCGGTCGACGGCGCCGGCAATCGCGGGCGGACCAGCGGCGAGGTCAGCATCGTCATCGTCAACACGACGGGCCGGCGCGCGCCGTATGCGGCCTTCACGATCTCGCCCAGTTCGGGCGGACGCGCTGATCTCCCGCTCACCTTTGATCCGTCGCGCACGCGCGACGACGTGGACGACCCGGTGCGCCTTCGCGTTCGCTGGGACTTCGGCGACGGGACGGTGATCGAGGTTTCGGAAGGGTTGAACACCACCGATTGCGTAACCCACACGTACACGCGCTCCGACAGTTACACGATCCGCCTCGAGGTGTGGAACACCTACTACCCGTTTCCCGATGTCATCCAGCGGACCTACATCGTACTGCCTTACGGCATCCCACCCGTCGAGAGCTCGCCCACTGTCCGCCTGCCGGCCGATACGTATCCGATCGGGGTCATCGATGTCCCGGGCGGTGTAGGAAACGATTACAGCGCGCGCGAATTGGTATCCCTCTCGAGTACGCCGGAGCCCGATACCCTGCGGGTTTCCATCAGCACCGATCTCAAGATCGATCAATACGAAGTGACGAACGAGTTGTACGTCGCCTTCTTGAACGCCGCGCGCGAGCAGGATCTTCTGGCACACGGAATCGACGGGTCGACCACGATCATCCGCGGCGCGGAAGGCGAGCCGTGGCTCCACCTGAAGGGATCACAAGGAGAGGAGCTGTCTCGGATTCTCTACTTCGATGATGACATCGGCTTTGCGGTGAACTCGGCGTGGAAGCGGTTTCCGGTGACGGGGGTCACCTGGTACGGCGCCAAGGCGTACGCTCACTTCTACGGGCGGCGTCTTCCGACCGAGTACGAGTGGGAAGCGGCGGCGCGCGGACAACGGATCGACAGCAACTGGGATGACACGCACATCTACCCGTGGCCCGACGCCACGGTGATCGCCGGCGAGTATGCGAACTTCGCGCACTCGGGGGACCCGTTCGAGATCGAGGGCGGCAACCTCCGGGCCGAAACCCCGGTTGGAGGCTACAGCACGGCGTACGGCGCGCTGTTGGCGCCGCTCCTTCCGGTCGACGCCCGCGGGCCTTTCGGCACGTATGATCAGGCGGGGAACGTGGCCGAATGGGTCGAGGACGGGTACCAAGGCGCAATCTATGAGGACTGGATGGCCGAGGCGGTGGCCAGCGGCCTGCCGCCGGCCGATCCCCCGCCGGCGGCCGCGGACGATCTGAAGGTGATCCGGGGCGGGGACTTCCTCTCTGATCCCGAGGATCTTCGGGTCACCTATCGGCGGGGGATGCCCCCGACGGAGGGGAACGCGCGGACCGGATTCCGTACGATCCATGCCCTCTTCGATGTGCCGAAGAGGTAGTAGGTTACCGAGTTGCGCGGTCAGGGGATGCGCGCTTCCCGGTTCATCCATGGTGTTGACAGACCGCCCGATCTGTACATAAACTGCGAAGTTAGGCCATTGGCCGCACAAGGTCTCGGTACTGAAGCCGGGGCGGCCCGTCGGGGTGCGCCCATGGAGGATGCGCTCATGCAGAGCACGACGACGCTCGTGTCAAGGTTGTTGATGATCGCCGCCGTGGCGGGACTGATCATCGCCGGATGTACGGAAGAGGAGCCGGTGGTGACCGATGAGACGCCCCCACGCGTCGAGATCCTTAACCCGACGTCGACCGATCGCACGAGCGTGGATCCGTTCACCATCACCGACAGCATCGTCGTCACGTTGTGGGCGGAGGATGCGAGCGGCGTCCAGAAGGTGGAGCTCTGGTGCACGTTTCATGGCGACAGCACCGCCCGCCGCCTGGCCGAGCTGGCGGAGCCTGACAGCGGCGGTTACTACTCCTATCGCTGGAACACGAACACCGAACGCACCGGAGCCGCGGGTGTCCTGTGGGCGGTGGCGACCGACGGCGAGGGCAATGAGGGGCGGACCGAGAGCGATGTGAGCATCCGCATCGTCAACTCGGGCAACCAGCGCCCACCCTATGTCGCTTTCTCCGTCTCCCCCAGCTCGGGCGGAAAGGTCGACGATGAGCTCGCCTTCAACCCCTCACTCACCCGGGATGATGTCGATGACGACTCCCGGCTTTTGGTGCGGTGGAATTTCGGGGACGGCACGGTGATCGACACCACCGCTAATCGCAATGCTTCCGAGGTTGTCTATCATACCTACACTCGGTCCGACACATTCGTGGTCCGGCTGACGGCTTGGAACACGTACTACCCCGCCTCCGACTTCGCGGAGCGGACCTACTACGTGCAACCGGCCGAAGGGATCCCGGACACGCTCGTCTCGGAGACCGTGGATCTTCCGGCGGGCACCTATCCGATCGGTGTCACCTACTTCCGCGATGGAGAAGCCGACGACTACAGCGACCGCGAGTTCGTGAATCTGAGCACCAGCCGCAATCCCGACACGCTCTTCATCTCGCTCACCAGTGACCTCCGGATCGACAAATACGAGGTCACGAACGAGCTATACGTGAACTTCCTCAATGCGGCGCGCGACAGCGGTCTGCTTGAAGAAGGCATCGGAACCGCGACCGAAACCGTGCGCGGCGCCGAGGGCAATCCTTGGATTCACCTGAAAGAGACGGGCGGCTCCGATCTTTCGCGGATCATTTTCTTCGACGACGAGACCGGCTTCGCCGTGAGTGAACGGTGGAAGCGGTTCCCCGTAACGGGCGTCACCTGGTACGGCGCCAAGGCGTACGCCAACTTCTACGGCCGTCGCCTGCCCACCGAGTACGAATGGGAAGCGGCGGCGCGGGCGGGCCATCTCGACAGCAACATGGATGACACCCACGTCTATCCCTGGGTGGACTACACGGTCATCGCCAACGAGTATGCCAACTTCGCGAACTCCCAGGATCCGTACGATCTGGGCGGATCAAACCTGCGCGCGGAGACTCCCGTCGGCGCCTACAGCGCCGAGTTCGGAGAGTTGCTGTCGCCGCTGATTCCCGTCGAGGCGCGCGGACCGTTCGGCACCTATGATCAAGCCGGCAACGTGTCGGAGTGGGTCGAGGATTGGTACATGGCCACCATCTACGACTCGCTGATGGCCGAGTACATCAATAGCGGTGTACCGCCCGCCGATCCGCCGCCACCCGCGCGCGGCGACCAAAAGATCACGCGCGGCGGCGATTTCATGTCGGAGCCGGAAGACTTGCGCGTGACCTATCGGCGGGCGATGGACCCCGCGTCGGGCAACGCGCGAACCGGATTCCGGACGCTCTACACCGAATTCAACTAGGGTGGATCCCATGCGGGACAAGACGTGGGGCCGCGCGTCGCGGGGCGGGATTCTGCTCGCATTCCTGTTGATCGCCGTTGCCGGGATCGCGATCTACGCGCCCAACCTCTCGCCGAGCCCGATCATGGACGATGCCGGCGTCTATCTCGAACACGATGAGGTCCGGCAAGGATCCGGCTGGTGGGTGGCACCGTACTACAGCAACGCCTTCCGGCCGATTTGGCGACCCCTGGCGACGCTCAGCTTCCGCCTCAACTGGCTGGCCCAGCCGGGAGATCGAACCCCGGTCGTTGCCACGAATCTCGGCCTCTTGATCCTGGCGGCCGGTCTCGCGGTCCTGCTCTTCCGTCGATTGGGCGCCGGGCTGATTGCCAGTGGGGCCGCGGGCCTCCTCTTCCTGATTCACCCGGTCACCTCCGAGTCGGTGCTGCGCCTGGCGGGGCGCGCGGACTTGCTGTGCGAGGTGTTTCTCCTGGGCGCGATGCTTTGGCACGTCTCCTGGAGCCGATCCTCCGGCGGCGCGATGCTCAGGGGTGTGGTGTGGGGCACGTTCTATGCGCTGGCCCTGCTCGCCAAGGAGATCGCGCTCGTGCTGCCCCTCCTGGCCGCGGCCTTCGAGGCGATCGACGCCGCTTCGCGGGATCATGGCGGGGATCCGCAAGCACGTCTCGCGCGGCGGCGCCGCTGGTTGATGCTGCTCGTGATCACCGTGATCGTAAGCGCGTGGTGGGGATCGCTGCGCGCGGGGGTGATTCGCGGCTGGCCGGTCGAGTTGAAGAAGAAACGGACGATCGACTACGTTGCCGCGATGACCGACCGCGAACGGCAGTCGCTTTCGACCGCGCTGCCGGCCGTCTACGGCGAGATGATCGTGCGCGGCGGGCCGATCCTTCCCAGCTATGCGCACATCATCGCTTGGCCCGAAGAGGCCCCTCCCGTCGCGCTCGGCGACCCTCGCACCTTCGGCGTGGGGCTTCCGAGCGGCACGCGGCAGGCCGCGGGGGTCGCGATCCTGGTCCTTGCCGTTCTGGCCTTCACCTTTCTTCATCGCCGTGCCCCGCGGGTCGCGTTGGGAGGTGCATGGTTGGCGATCACGCTCATCGCCGTTCTTCCGCTGTTCGGGTCCAATGGGCAGGTCGCATCGGGGAGGAGCGCCGTCTTGCCCCTCTTGGGAATCCTGCTCGCCTTGACCGGTCTTGCTCGCGGCCGGAGGGGGGCGGTGGCGGCTGCCGTGGTGGGCCTCGTGTTGGCCGGCTTCTACACGACCAAGACGCTCGAGGTCGCGCGCGCGTGGTCGTCGCGGGATTCGATGACCACCTACCTGGCCGAGAAGGCGCCCCGATCCCCGGAGGTCCCGTACTATCGCGGCATGCTGGCGATGCGCGGCGGGGACGTCGAGCGCGCCGCGGCCAAGATGGAGGAGTGCATCGCCCTCTTCCCCCGTCATCCCCAAGCACTCCTCAACCTCGGCGTGCTCCGCATGCAGCAGGGACGGAGCGGCTTGGCGGGACGCATCCTTTCCGACGCCGCCTTCGTCGCCGCCCAGGTCGCTCCCCACACGGCGGTCCACTCGCAGGCGCACCTCGCGCGTGGGAAGTACTATGGGATGCAGAACATGGACGATGCGGCCACCGAGGAGTTCCTGCGAGCGATCGCGGCCGATTCGACCAACGTTCAAGCCCTCGCCCTGGCCGGCGCGATGGAACTGACCAAGGGATCGACGCTGGCCGACGGCGTCAGGCACATTCACCGGGCGCTGGAACTCGATCACGCCGGGCTGCTCGGGCCGCTGGGCGATCACATCCGCGAGCGCGTGGTCCACGCCGAGAGCCTGCTCGCGCGCCGGGGTCTGGGCGAAGAGATCGAGCCGGAATCGATGTCCACCCCCGAGCTCTTCGAATAGCGATGCTACGCCTCTGGATCGCACTTCTCGTCATCGCCTCCGCGGCCGCGGCCGAGCCGGCCTACGTCGAGGGCCCCGAGCTCGTCCCGCGCGCGGGGTGGCCGGTGTGGCTCAAGGACTACCGGCAGGGGACGCGCACGTACGAAACATCCGGTCTCGCCTACGCCGGACGGGATGACGACGGCAACCACTGCTTCTTTCTGGCCGACGACATCGGATTCCTGCGCTTCTGCCGGGTGAAGGAACCGGGGTGCGAGCTTCACCTCGAGGATGTCGGATTCCACCCGAGCTTCCTCGACTCGCTGGCCGGCATCGATGCCTTGGATTTCGAAGCCTTGGCCCTCGATCCGCCCGCGACGCTGCGCGACACCCTCCGCGGTTTGCTCACCCTGGAAGGTCGCGGCCAAGATCCCCGCAAGGGAACCCGCCTCATCCGGATCCAACTGAGCCGAGGGGAGCCGGGCTGGCAGGTCACCTATCTCGGCAATGCACTGGCCGACAACCGCTACTGGCTCGACAGCACCGGATCGAATCGCGGCCTGGAGGGCGTGGCGATCACGGAGGACTTCTTCTACTTGGGGCTCGAGACGATCGAGCGCGCCAGCAATTTCAACATCGACGGGACGGTGCTCTTCATCTACGACCGGCGCGCGGAGCGGATCAGCGCCCACCGCACCGACTCGTTCGGAATCTACTCGATCTGCGGCCTGGCCGCGCGCGGGGATACGGTGACCGTGGTTCTCGATCGCAATCGCCAATCGCTCGATGTCCTCTGCTGGGATGCGGAGGAGCGTGGGAGGCTTCTCTCCTGCCACCGCTTCCCGCTCGATCTCCCCGCGCCCGACGGGTTACGCTACGGCGTGCCGTCGGTCGAGGGGGTCGCCATCGATGACGAGGGCGATATCTGGTGTGTGACCGACCCCTGGCACGGCCATTACCAAGCCATCGGCGCGGCGCCGGAGAGCCTGTTGGTCTACCTGGCCGCCGAGATCCCGATGCTCTACCGCTACGACGGGGATCGGGTGTGGGAGCATATCGAATGAGAGCGATGATGCTGGGGCTCGCGGTCTGCCTGGCCCTCTCGGCGCCGGCCCAAGCCGCATCACCCCGTCCGGTCGTCGGCACGGGAGGCATGGTCGTCACGGAGAGTCCGGAGGCCACGCTCGTCGGGGCGCGTGTGCTGCAGGCGGGGGGCAACGCGATCGACGCCGCCGTTGCGGTTCACTTCGCGCTGGCCGTCACTTATCCCCGCGCCGGCAACCTCGGGGGCGGCGGTTTCCTGATCATCCGGATGGCCGACGGCACCGAGGAGGCGATCGACTTCCGCGAGATCGCGCCCGCCGCCGCGACCCGCGACCTCTATCTCGGCGAGGACGGGCAGCCCGATCCCAACCTCTCCACCTCCACCCTCCTCGGCACCGGGGTCCCCGGCTCGGTCGCCGGGATGGGATTGGCTCACGAACGGCATGCCACGCGCTCCTGGGAAGAGCTCCTCGCCCCCGCCATCAGGCTTGCCCGCGGCGGCTTCGCGCTCGATCGCTACACGGCGGAACACCTGGCGATCTACCGCGGTCACCTGGGCCGGCATCCGGAGACCGCGCGGATTCTGTTGAATGGCGGCGAGCTGTGGTCCGAGGGCGACACCCTGCGCCAGCCCGAGCTGGCGGCCACCCTCACCCGCCTCGCCCGCCACGGGCCGGCCGAGTTCTACGAGGGCGCCACCGCCGACTCGCTGGTGGCCGAGATGACCCGCGGCGGTGGGATCATCACGGCCGAGGATCTGCGTGGCTATCGCGCCAAGGTGCGCCGGCCCCTTCGCGGCGGCTACCGTGATCTCACGATCCTCACCATGCCGCCCCCCAGCTCGGGCGGCATCGCGCTGCTCCAGATGCTCCACTGCCTCGAAGACCACCCCGTCGGCGACATGGGACCCCTCTCGTCGGATGCAACCCACCTCCTGGTCGAAGCGATGAAGCGCGCCTTCGCCGATCGCGCCGAATTCCTCGGGGATGCCGACTTCACCCCGGTTCCGGTGGACGGGCTTCTGAGGGACGCGTACCTCGACAGCCTCTGTGCGAGCATCGATCCCGAACGGGCAACCCCCAGCCTCGAGGCGGGCCCGGGCCTGCCGCCCGGAGCGGACATCTTCTACCGGGCCACCGGGGGCACGCCCGGCCCCGACATCCTCGATCCCGGACCCGATGGCGAGAACACGACCCACTTCAGCATCGTCGATGCGGCGGGCAACGCGGTGGCCGTCACCACGACCCTGAACACCAGCTACGGGACCGGCCTCATGGTCACGGGCGCCGGCTTCCTCCTCAATAACGAGCTCGACGACTTCGCCGCCCTTCCCGGCAGCGCCAACTACTACGGGCTCATCCAGGGCGAGGCGAACTCCGTCCGCCCCTTCGCCCGGCCGCTCAGCTCGATGACGCCCACGATCGCGCTGCGAGGTGATCGACTGGCGCTCGTTCTCGGATCGCCCGGGGGGCCGAAGATCATCACCGCGGTGCTCCAGACCCTGGTCAACGTGGTCGATCACCAGCTGAACATCCAGCAGGCGATCGACCTGCCGCGCGTCCATCACCAGTGGTGGCCCGACACGCTGCGCATCGAGAACGATGCCCTCTCCGCCGACACCCGACGCGCATTGGAAGCGAAGGGACACCACCTGGGAGGGTCCTGGTGGATGGGCTCCGTGCAAGGCATCCACATCGTGGAGGGCCGGATGTACGGCGCCGCCGATTCCCGGCGCAACGGCTGTGCGGCCGGATTGAGCGGCAGTCTCATCGTGGGCCGCTCCGGATGGTTCCAGTGAGCGAACAACACGAGGTGCTGGGCGTCACGTTGCGCCGCACCGAGCGGCCGATGACGGTGCTCGGGCTCGTCGCGTGGCGAAGCCTCTGGTCGATGGGCAAGGGTGCCGGGGCCTCGGCCTTCATGCGGTCGCCGGTTGCACTTGCCGCCGCCGGTCACCGGGTCCATCTGATCCAACCGTGCGCGGCCGGCGAGGAAGGGGAAGCGGAGTACGCGGGCGTTCGCTTTCACAAGTACCGATCGCCCGAGATCCTCTCCAACCCCCAGCTCCCCCTCCCGGTCCGCTTGTGGGAGCGGGCCTGGCGTTACGGGTATTACCAGCTCACCGCCCCGCGTCGCGCCGTTCAACTGGCGCGAAGGATCACGCCCGACCTCGTCGTCGCCTACGGCATCATGACCACCCCCGCGGCCCGCACCACCGCGCGACGGCTTGGTCTTCCGCTGGCCGCGCGCTACTTCGGCAACACGCTCAGCCTCGCCTTGCACAAGCCGCTGAGCTGGCAAGGGAACTTCATGGAGCGGATCGGCTTCCGCATTCCCGTCTGCGCGATGGTGATGACCAACGACAGCTCCCCCGCGCTCGAGGTCTTCCGCCGCCTGGGCGTCGACCGCCGCCCGGTTCACTTCCTGCGCAACGGCATCCCCGAGGAGACCTTCTCCCCCGGTCCGCGCTCACCCGAGGTGATCGATCGCCTCGGTGTGTCCAAGACGGCATTCATCTTGATGTGCGTCACCCGGCTCCACTCCGAGAAGCGGCTCGACCGGGCCATCCGCGCCCTGGCCGGCTTGCACCAGCGGGGGATGACCCGCGCGGTGCTGGCGCTTCCGGGCGACGGCCCCGAGAAACCGGCGCTGGAGCGCTTGGCGGCCGAGCTCGGGGTGACCGATCACGTCCACTTCCCTGGCCCGGTGCCCAACCGCGCCCTGGCCGCCTGGTATCGGACGGCCGATGTGGTGCTCTCGCTCCTCGATCGCACGAACGGCGGCAATCCCACCTGTGAGGCGATGGCCTGCGGGCGGTGTGTGGTAGCCCTCGACGTGGGGACGACGAACGAGGTCGTGAAGGATGGGGAGACGGGGGTGCTGGTGCCGCCAACGAAGGTGGACGATCTCCCCCGGATTCTGGAGGCGTTGGCGGGCGATCCGGACCGCCGCGAGGCTCTCGGCCGTCGGGCGCGGCCGTTCGTGCTCGAGCTGTGCGGAACGGTGAAGGAGCGGCTGGAGCGAGAGATCGGTATTCTGGAGGAAGTTGCGCACACCCGTGCCGTGGTGCCCGGTAACCTGGAAGGGTAGGAGCATGCGAAAAGGGGGGCCCAAAGGGCCCATGGGGCCCCTTGGGCCCCCCCTTCTGAAAAAGGCTATAGACTCTCCCGAACCAGGCTCCTAGCATGCCTGGAAACAATCGCTTACGCTGAGGAGCCTATGCAGATGCCATCAGGAATGGAGTCCCCCGCCGACCGGGCGGATGTTTTCCACAAGTGTTACACCTTCACGCGCGCGGACGAGGCCAAGCGGGCGGGGCTTTATCCCTACTTCATCCCGATCGAGGATTCCGAGGGAACGGTCGTCACGATCGACGGCGCCCAGAAGATCATGCTCGGCTCGAACAACTACCTGGGCCTCACCCACGATCCCCGCGTCCGCGAGCGGGCCGAGGACGTGGCGCGCCGCTACGGCACCGGCTGCACGGGGAGCCGGCTTCTGAACGGCACGCTCGATCTGCACCTGAAGCTGGAGCGGGATCTGGCGGAGCTGGTGGGCAAGGAGGCGGCGCTCGTCTTCTCGACCGGCTACCAGGTCAACCTGGGGACCGTCTCCACGCTGGTCGGCCGGCAGGATACGGTGATTATCGATAAGCTCGATCACGCGAGCATCGTCGACGGCTGCCTCTTGGCGAAGGGCGAGACCCTCAGGTTCCGACACAACGACCTCGATGATCTCGAGCGCGTGCTGAAACGGGCCGGGGAGCGTCCGGGAGGCAAACTGCTCGTGGTTGACGGCGTCTTCAGCATGGAGGGCGATCTGTCGAACCTGCCCGAGATCGTGCCGCTCGCCAAGCGCTACGGCGCGCGCGTCATGGTCGACGAGGCGCACGCGATCGGCGTGATGGGCCCCACCGGCGCGGGCGCGGCCGAGCACTTCGGGGTCACCGACCAGGTCGATCTCCTCATGGGCACCTTCAGCAAGTCGTTCGCCTCGATCGGCGGCTTCATCGCGACCGAGGAGAAGGTAGCCGAGTACATCAAGGTCCACTCCCGGTCGCTCATCTTCTCGGCCGCCATGGCCCCCTATGCGGTGGCGACCGTGCAGGCGTGCGTCGACATCCTGAAGTCCGAGCCCGAGAGACGCGAGTCGCTGTGGCGCAACGCCCGGTTTCTCAAGGAGGGGATCCAGTCGCTCGGGTTCAACACGGGACCCTGTGAAAGCCCCGTGATCCCCGTCATCATTGGAGAGAACACGCGGACCTTCATCTTCTGGAAGGAGCTGCTACAGGAGGGCGTCTTCACCAACCCGGTCGTGGCCCCGGCGGTGCCGGAGAACGGCGCGCTGATCCGCACCAGCGTCATGGCCACGCACACCGAGGAGCTCCTTTCGCGGGCGCTCGAGGTCTTCAAGAAGGTCGGCAAGAAGCAGGGCTTGATCTAGCGTGTCCGTCCGAGTCGACAGCGTAGACGGCCGGCGCGATCTGCACCGGTTCGTCACCTTCCCGTGGCAGGTCTATCGAGGCGATCCCCACTGGGTGCCGCCGCTCATCGGCGACACGAAGAAGATGCTCACGCGGCACCCGTTCCTCGATCACGCGGAGGTCGATTACTACCTCGCCCGCGCAGAGGGAGAGACCGTCGGGCGGATCGCATACATCAACAACCATCATCACAACGAGGTGCACGAGGAGAAGACCGCCTTCTTCGGCTTCTTCGAGGTGCTCGATCACGCGGAGGCCGCATCCGCGCTCATGCTGCAGGTCCAGGAGCGCGCCCGCCGGGACGGGATGACCCGCCTGCGGGGGCCGGCCAATTTCAGCAGCAACGAGGAGTGGGGATTGCTGGTCGACGGGTTCGATTCCTCGCCCTGCG
>Ga0180432_10006689_pt1 | contig 14902 bp, 16 predicted proteins | sample SS_ome_10_FD_132414 | JGI IMG/M metagenome (GOLD analysis project Ga0180432, IMG submission 132414) | Hypersaline lake sediment archaeal communities from the Salton Sea, California, USA - SS_1_MS_2 metaG | ecosystem: Environmental > Aquatic > Non-marine Saline and Alkaline > Hypersaline >... | reverse complement strand
TCGTAGAGTTTGGCTCCCGACTGTCGCACTTCCTCGAGTTGCTCCCGACGTTCGGCCATGTCTTTCACCAAGGCCGCCGCCTCTTCCTCCGACAACTCCCGCTCTGGCAGCACCTGCTTGAACTTCTCAAAATCGTCCTCGATGCCCTCCAGCGGTGGGACAATCATCTCCAATAGTCCACGCAGTGAAGCGAGCGATTCCCCCTGCCGGGCAGGGTCGTCATTGAGAACCAACTCAGCGAGCTGGTTCTCAATTTCCGTTAACCTTGGGTCGACAAACTTGAACGGCTGAAGCAGCGAATCGTCCAAGTCGACATCCAGATCGGGCGGAAGCCCCAACTGAAGCTTGAAACGATCCAGGTTCTCGTAGAACATTCGCCGCCGCGAGGCCTCGATGGCTCTGGCCGTGGCAAGACTACTCTCCAGCTGCGTCACATCCAGCGACGAAGCACGGCCCGCCTGGCTCAGTAGCTCCAGATCTCGAATCAGACCCTCCAGGCTTTGTACGTTCGTCTGTTGATTTCGCCATCGCTGTAGTGAGAACAACAAGGAGTAGAAGCCTTCGGTAGGGCTTCGTTGTCCTCGAATCAGGAAGGCGAGTTCGCCTCCGCCGGTCGTACCTGGCAGCGGAATCGTACGCTTACCGGTGAGAATGGTGGTGTAAAACTCCTTGCGAAAACGGGCGAAATCACGAGCCGCGTACAGCGAGTTGCGTTCTGACTGTGTCAAGTTCTCCATGGCGATTTCGCGGCCAGCTCCCGCGAAGAGCGGTTGCACTAACGAGTAGGCCAAACCGGACGCAGTGGCCGTCGTGTTGCCGCCCGAGAACATCCAGAGCGTGTTGTTCGTCAACTCGGCGACAGCCTGACCGCCAGCAGGAAGCAGCTTGGAAACGCCCAAGGTCGTCGGCCCCAGCTCCAGGTTGCTCTGATCCGTCGGCTGATTCCGAAAGAGCAGGGCGGTCGACGGCTCGCCATTGAACCCGATCGGCCGCACGTCGAACCGGTATCGCTGAAAGGTAAGCACCAAGGCCGACAGATACATGTTTTCAATCTGCTCTTGGTAATCGCGACTGTGAATTAGTCCCAGCTCGATCGACTCTTCGAGGCCCAGGTGATCGATCCGTGGTACCTGCACGTGATCCTTGACCTGGGGCGCATCGGGAAGGCTCTCTGTCCAGAACGGGTTCTCCACCTGATTTAAGCGGTCAAGCTTGGCCCAAGCCTTGGGCCCCCGCATTCCGTACGCGCACTGCATGTACCGATTGGCAGACGGGTCGTCCGGCGGCAGCGGAGGGCGATCTGGATCGGTCCCGTCGTAGAAGCGACTGAGAGGATCGGGCGTAATGTCGATCCGAGGCACCGACCAACGTGGATCACTCGTTTTTTGCCGCACGATGTCGTAAGACTGCGCGTCTGCCCGCATCCGGTAATCGGCACGTCGACAGCCAGTACCCGTGCCTATCAATAGACACGATACGACAACCAACCCGATGGCAATGCTAGCAGTGGAGCGCAACTTCAAAGCAGCTTCACGATGACCGAGTGAGGGCATACGGATAGATGGCGACGCCGTCGCGTCGCTGGAACGTCCTCAACAGTTTTCGGCATCTACCAACGTGAGAATGAGTCCGAGTTACGAAGACCTTTCGGATTGAACAATCTCGGAAACCTGCGGGACATAGGACACATTGAACCTGAGAATGGTGTACGAAACTGGCTGGAAATACCGGCACCAGGAACGCGCGAAACGAGGCTCGAACTGTCACCAGATGCATGTCAGATCGTGTCGCTGCGGAAGCGAGCCGCAGAGTGGTCCCAAGGCAGAAAACGGCCATTTCCCAGTTGATTTCCCCCATTTTCGGCTCCCAATCTGGCAGCTTCGCTGGTTCCCAATGGGCCAACTCCCTACCCGCAAGCCTCGCTGGCGACTATACTTTCCTATCTTCACTACCCCCGCCGGCGACAAACCCACCCGCGCTGCCGCGCACGCTGAACGACTTACCGTTGTCGCCACAAGACTGCCCCTTTGACACCGCATCGCGTCGAGTGATCGCTCTCCGGACGCCTCCCGCTGCGAATCGCGCGTCATTCATTTTCCACGAAGGAGTTTCCATGAGAAAGTTGTTCTGTCTGCTCGCCGTCGCAGCTTCGGCGTTTGTAACTTCGTCCATTGTTTCGGCCGAGGACGCACCCAAGGTGGAAACGCCGCTACAGAAGGTGAATTATGGTCTCGGTTACACCTACGGAATGAACCTCCGCAGCGATGGCCTGGAGATCGACATTAAGGCTTTGGTCGCCGGATTGAACGACGCGATGGCCGGTAACGAGCTAAAAATCACCGAAGCGGAATTCCGCGCCGCGTTCGCCGCCGTTCAACAAGAAATGCAGAAGAAGTCCGTCGCCCAAGCCGCGATCAACAAGGAGGCGGGAGCCAAGTTTTTGGCCGAGAACGCCAAGAAGCCAGGCGTCGTGATCACCGATAGCGGACTGCAATACAAAGTGGTACAGGCGGGAACGGGAGCCACCCCCAAGGGCACCGATACTGTCCGCGCCCATTACCGCGGACGCTTGATCGATGGCACCGAGTTCGACAGCTCGTACAAGCGAAACCAGCCGCTAGAGTTCCAGGTCGACGGCGGCGTTATCAAGGGATGGGCCGAAGCCTTGAAGCTAATGAAGGTCGGAGCCAAGTGGGAACTCTACATCCCGTCGGAGTTGGCCTACCGCGACCAAGCTCGTGGCGCCGTCATCGGCCCCAACTCGGTTCTCACCTTCGAGATCGAATTGGTCGAGATCGTCCCGCCGGCATTGCCGACGCCGTAGTGAATCCGGCAATCCAAAAAACTCAAAAGAGTATACGAATCAGGCTGCTCCAGCGATCTGCTGGGGTAGCCTTTTTTTGTTGAGACAGCTACCAGCCGCGCGGGCGGACTTTTGTACAAAGTCCGCTACGACGGCATCGCCGAAAGGCAGAGGTTACGAGACGGTCTCGGCCGGTACGTCATCAACCATCATCCGTGGATCACGGAAACGATAGCCGACACCGCGAACAGTCTCGACCAACGGTCCGCTCGTACCTAGCTTCTTGCGCAACGCGCGAATGTGCACGTCGATGGTCCGTTCCAGAACGAGCGTATCTCCGAGCGCCACGTCGATCAGTTCCGCACGAGTAAATGCACGACCGGGTTGCCGAATCAGCATGTCGAGAATCGCAAACTCGCTGGGCGTCAGATCGAGTGGCTGGTCGGCGGCCGTCGCCAAATGACGCTGCCGGTCGACGACAATCCCTTGACTCGCCATCACGTTGCCCTTATCGACGCCTGTCGTCCGACGTCGCAGCAGTGCCTTGATCCGTTCGAGCAGGACCTTCACGCTGAACGGCTTGGTGACATAGTCGTCCGCGCCAAGCGCCAGTCCGATAACCTGATCGGTCTCCTCCGACTTGGCAGTCAGCATAACGACCAACACGTCGTGCATCGCAGAGTTGTTGCGTAACCGCCGACAGACCTCAAGTCCGTCGATAACCGGCAGCATCAAATCGAGAACGATGACGTCGGGAGTCTTGAGTTGTGCTTGGTTGAGGCCGTCTTGCCCGTCGTGCGCAATCGAAACTGCATACCCGGCCTGCTCCAAGTTGTAAGAAAGGACATCGGACAGTGCCCGATCGTCTTCAATGATCAAGACGTGGTGCTTAGACTTCGCCATTCTTCAATCTCGGTTCTTCCAGAGGATCCAAATCGTGTTTATGTCGGGCAATCTCGCCATCGACGAGATAGATAACATCTTCGGCAATATTCGTTGCGTGGTCGGCAATCCGCTCCACATGCCGAGAGGCGGAAAACAGATAGAGCGCCGCCTCGACCATCTCCGGTTCGGTCCGCATCACATCCTGCATTTCGCCGATGACCTCGCGATTGAGCGAATCGACTTCGTCGTCTCGCTGACAAACCTCGCGAGCCAGATCAACGTCGACTTTCACAAACGCATCCAATGCATCCTGCACCATGGAACTCGTAAGATGGGCCATTTGATCGAACGATTCCGGAACGAGAAAACCGTCATGCCGCGATAATCGCTGAGCACGTTCGGCAACATTGACTGCCAGGTCGGCCATTCGCTCCAGATCGTTATTGATCTTGAGGATCGTCGCCACGCGACGCAGATCAACGGCAACCGGCTGGTGCAATGCAAGAATCTTCAAGCATGCCTCTTCGATCTGCACCTCTTGCTCGTCGACAAGTTCTTCACGCTCCAAAATTTCCGCAACCAATTCCGGTCGCAACTGGCGAAGCGCGCGGCTCGACTTCTGGATCATCTCCTCGACGATCGACGACTGAGCAAGCACCCGGCGTTCTAACGCGTCCAGATCTCGTTGTAAGTGTTGACTCATCGCTTACCCGAATCTTCCCGTAATGTAGTTTTCGGTCTGCTCTTCGCGCGGCGTGGTAAACAGCTCCTTCGTCGGCCCAGCTTCAATCAGGTTCCCCTCATAGAAGAACGCAGTCTGATCCGAGACACGGGCTGCTTGTTGCATATTGTGCGTCACCACAACAATGGTGTAGTTATCGCGAAGCTCAAAAATGAGATCTTCAATGCGGGCGGTCGAAGCGGGATCGAGAGCCGAGGCCGGCTCATCCATCAACAGGACCGCCGGATTCGTCGCCAACGCCCGAGCAATGCAAAGCCGCTGCTGCTGTCCACCAGAAAGCCGCAACGCCGAATCGTTCAGCCGATCTTTGACCTCCCCCCACAGGGCCGCCCGCTTGAGCGAATGCTCAACGATCTCGTGGAGCCTGGAACGACCGCGAATCCCTGAAACTCGAGGTCCGTAGGCAACGTTCTCGAAGATCGACTTGGGAAACGGGTTGGACTTCTGGAAGACCATGCCGACGGTGCTCCGCAGCTGCACGATGTCGGTACCAGGGCGATAGATATCCTGGCCATCGAGCAAGATGTCACCTTCGATGCGAACCTGCTCGATCATGTCGTTCATGCGATTTAAACATCGCAAGAAGGTCGATTTACCGCAGCCCGACGGCCCGATCAGAGCCGTGACGCGATTCTCCGGAACGTCCAACGAGACGCCGTTCAACGCCTGCGACGGACCGTAGAAGACGCAAACGTCGCGAGTCACGATCTTGGTGTTGGTCGTTGTCGAGTCGTCCGAAGCGGAATCGGACTCTCGTCGTCCCACGACTGGTTTGAGAGATATGGACTCATCACGAGACTCCGTCGAGGGCGTCTTAACGCTTTCGCCAGTGCTAAGAGTCTTGGCGGGCATGGTCAAACTCAATTCTCCCATCTCCAATTATATCGCCACATATATCGCCACAGTGGCGACCTTGTGTTCGACTACCATTTTATACGTTTGCCGAAGCGGTAGCGAAGAAATACCGCCAGGGCGTTCATGCAGACCAATACGATCAAGAGCACAATAATCGCGGCCGCGGCCACCTCATGGAGCTCGGCCTTCGGTTCGGACGCCAACATGTAAATCTGAATCGGCAACGCGGTAAATTGATCCTTGAGGCCCTCTGGCACGAATCCGACATAGGCCGCTCCGCCAACCGCAACAATCGGAGCCGCTTCACCAATCGCACGGGACATGGCGAGAATGATTCCCGTCATGATCCCCGGGATCGCCGCGGGAAGAACCTGCAACCTAACTGTTTGCCAGCGGGTTGCCCCCAAGGCATAGGAGCCGTGGCGTATCGAATCGGGCACGCCCCGCAGCGCTTCCTGAGTTGCCAGAATAATGATCGGCAAAACAACCAGGGAAAGCGTCAAAGCACCAGCGATGATACTTCGCCCCATCGCCATCCATTGCACAAACAAGCCCAAGCCGAGGATACCGTAAACGATCGACGGGACACCTGCCAGGTTAGCAATATTGACTTGAACCAGCTTCTTCCAGCGGTTGTCGGACGCATATTCCTCTAGGTAGATGGCCGCTCCCACACCAACCGGTAGTGAGATCAGAGCCGTCAGCCCGGTGAGCCAAAGGCTGCCCAGGAGCGCGGTCTTGATTCCAACGTCTTCCGCATGCCGTGAGGGAAAGTTATTGAGAAAATCCCAGCTCAGCCAGGCGTAACCTTCGCGAACGATACTAACGACCAAGACAACGAGCATCAGGGCACACAACAACGTGGCACCGACACAGAGCACGGTAAATCCGAAGCCGACAACCTTTCGCCGCTTGCGCCGTTTTTCCGCAATCGGATCGATCATTCGTACTTCTCCCTGACGCGGCTCAGCACCCATTGCGCCAACAAGTTCATCAACATCGTGGAGATGAATAAGGTGAGCCCGACTGCAAAGATCGTCCGATATTCGAGCGTTCCTGCCGGAGTGTCGCCCTTACTGACCGCCACGATATACGCGGTCATCGTCTGGATACTCTCAAGAGGATTGATCGTGGCATTCGGCGTTCCCCCAGCCGCTAGCGTGACCGCCATGGTCTCGCCGATCGCCCGAGAGATCGCCAACAAGAACGAGGCCACGATACCGGACATGGCCGCTGGCACCACGACCTGCGTGGTCACATCGTACTTGGTCGCCCCCAGTGCATAGGCACCTTCTCGTAGCGACCGAGGCACTGCTCGCAAAGCATCTTCACTGAGCGAAATGACCATCGGCATGGTCATTACCCCAACCACGATACAGGCGTTGAGAGCATTAAACACGCCAGCGGATGGAAAGATCGTCCGCACCCAAGGCGAGATAAACACGATGGCAAAGTAGCCATACACAACCGACGGAATTCCGGCCAGCACTTCGAGGACCGGTTTCATGATCTCGCGAAACCAAGGTTTGGCATACTCGCTCAAACAGATCGCGGTCCCTAGTCCGACCGGAATTGCGACGACAGCCGACCCGAAAGCAACCAGCAACGTTCCGCAGAACAGCGGAGCGATGCCGAAGTGCTGAGGATCCATCAGCGGCGTCCACTTCGAATCGGTCAAAAACTCGATGACCGATACGTCGAGGAAAAACTGAATCGCCTCGAGCAGTAGGACAACAACGATACCGATCGTCGTGAGAATCGATATGCTCGCGCAGAGAAACAGGGCGACGTGGACAACACGCTCACCAAAACGGCGCATTCCCTTCGAGGGCACCGTCAAATTCACTTCCGGTATTAAGTCAGTTGTTGCCACAATTCTACTGCTTCGGATACCGGCCTCTGTCGGTTCACTCCGACACCTGCGTCAGCGATCCTCGCATTGTCGCCTCGCACTCCACGAGACTTTGACGTTACTTGAGTGCCTCTGCGTTACGAGCGGCCACCTCATCCGAAACCGGCACGTAGCCGACTTCCTTGACGAGCGAGCCACCTTTCTCCATGTAGAAGTCAACAAAGTCTTTGACCTGCTTCTTCTTGAGTGCAGACGTACGCACATAGATGTAGAGCGGTCGCGAGAGTGGCTTGTAGGTTCCGCCTCGCACTGTCTCTTCGCTCGGCTTTACGGCTCCGCTACCATTATCGACGCCCAACAACTTGAGTTTGTCTTTGTTCTCCAAGTAATAAGCGAAACCAAAGTAGCCCAGGGAATACTTGTCCGCTTGAATACCCGTGACGAGGACATTGTCGTCTTCGCTCATCGTGTAGTCAGCACGGCTGGCGCCTTCCTTGCCGACGATCGCCTTGGTGAAGTAATCAAACGTCCCAGAGGCCGTGCCGGGACCGTAAAGCTCAATATCTTCAGCCGGCCACTCCGGGTTCAGGTCGCTCCACTTCTTGACACCACTCTCCGGACGCCAAAGCTCCTTGAGCTGATCGACCGTGAGGCTCTCACACCAATCGTTTTCCGGATTGACGATGACCGCTAGACCGTCGAAGGCGACTTCCAGCTCGGCGAATTCGACGCCAGCCTTGTCGCACTTCTCCCGTTCGCTGTCCTTGATACCACGCGAGGCATCGCAGATATCGATCGTTCCGGCGATGAACTTCTTGAAACCACCTCCCGTACCAGAAACCCCAACCGAGACGCGAACCTTGGGCTGAACCTTCTTGAACTCTTCAGCCACTGCCTGCGTTACGGGAAAGACCGTACTAGAACCATCGATAGCGACGCTCTCGCCGCCACCACCACATCCTGTGACAGCCAAAATCGAAGTGGCCAGCAACAACAGCGATCCAATCTGAACTTGCTTCATCAGTTTCCTTTTCTTCCTTTTCTTCCTTCCGACTTCTTCCTAGAAATCTCGGTATATGCAAGCGGCCGTGGAGGACTCTTTCCGCTCACGAACGACCGCCAAAGAACAATCTCAAGAACACCGCTAGCAGTCGCTCTGCGGCGTCTGAACCTACCGGAAATCGTATCGCCTGAGCGTTAAGAAACCATGAAGGTCGAGTTAAGGAGACAACAAGAAATTCTCCCAGAAAAATCGGCATAAACACTGGCCTGCCAATGCCATAGAACGAACGACGGGCCCAGAAAACGGCCAAGAACACAGCCCTCCGACTCACACTCTGGGTAGTTTGACGACGAAAACCGTACCCGCCCCCAGTTGGCTCTCCACCTCAACGCTACCGCCAAAAGATTGCGTCAAGTGTTTGACGATGGAAAGCCCCAGCCCGGTGCCGCCCAACTCGCGTGATCGAGCCTTGTCGACGCGATAGAAGCGTTCAAAGACACGGGGGAGTTGTTCTTCTGGAATGCCGATCCCGGTGTCGCGAACCTCCATCACGACTGTCCCTTCTTGTTCGCGAAGAGTCACCGTTACTTTACCATCGGCCGGCGTATACTTGAGCGCATTGTCGATCAGATTGTCGAGAATCTGCCGGACTCCCTCTTCGTCCGCCTGAACCTGCACGTCAGGCATTCGGTCGCCGGCAACCAATTCGACCTGCCGTGCTGTGGCGGCGGCCTGATGTTCGTCCAAGCAAGATGCGACTACATCCACCAACCGAACCGGTCCAATGTCGAACGCCTGCTGTTGCGATTCGATGCGAGCCAGGCTGAGCATGTCAAGAATCAGCTCGTGCAGGCGGTCGGCTTGTTCCTCGATGCTAAGGAGGAACTTCTTGTTATTCTGTTCATCGTAAATCGCTCCCGCCATGAGCGTCTCGGCATAGGCCTTAATCGCGCTCAACGGGGTCTTCAGTTCATGCGAAACGTTGGCCACAAACTCATGCCGCAACGACTCCAGACGCCGCAACTCGGTAACGTCCTGGAGCACCAGGATAAAACGGGTAGAAGGCTCACCTGCGAGCAACGTGGCGTAGACGCTCAGTGTTCGCGAACCGACATTGCCTAGCTCAACTTCCGCCCGCCGCGCTCCCTGCGAGGCGTTCGCTTCGGCCACGACCTCATGCAAGGCGTGATTCCGAACAACTTCTAACAGAGGCCGTCCTTCTGCTTCGATTGGCACAAAGTCGAGCAGTCGCCCGGCCGCAGCATTGGCCAGCACGATGCGTTCCCGTTCATCGAGCGCGATCACTCCTTCGGCCATACCTTCTAAGACAATCGCCAGCCGCTGCCGGCTAGAGCGAAGCTGGGCCTCGCGCGCCTCAAGTCGATCACTCATGCGATTGAAGCTCTTCGCCAGCGTGCGAACCTCGTCCTGCTGCTTGATGTAGACGCGATGTTCATAATTACCTGCGGCAATCGCTTCTGCAGCTTGAGTCAGCCGCCCCACCGGTCGGGCCACACTCGCGGACACGACGTAGGTGAGCACGACCACCGCGACGCTCACCAAGATAGCGACCAGCCAGATCACGCGTTCGATCGCCGCGACCTGCGCCAATACCTCGGTCATCGGCAAGGCGGTTCGCACCAATCCGGCCGAATCGCCGCGCACATCCGCTCGCAGCGCCACGTACAGCATCTGCTCCCCCACCGTCGGGCTCTTTCGCTGTGAAGTCCCGCTTCCCTGACTTTTTGCCTGCACCAGCTCGGGGCGATGCTGGTGGTTCTCCATTTGCTCGACTTCGGTCAGGCTGCCTTTGCTTGAATCGGCTAGTACCGTGCCATCCAAAGCCACGAGCGTGATGCGAACGTCGACCTCGTCACCCCGTTTCTGAGCGTACGTCTGGAGAGCCTTGGTAGGACGATCGGCAAGAAGCTCAGAGACATCACTCACCACGATCGTCGCCGCGTTGGTAAGTCGCTGCTTGATCTGCGAAACAACCTGATCCTGCTGCCAGCCGCTGACGATCACGACGAACGTCACCGTCGCCGCGAGATTTAACACGGCATAGGAAACAAACAACTTCCAGAACAGTCGCGACGACCACATGTTCGGTTGATCTTTCGGAGCAGGAACCGTCAAACACCCAGACAAGCAAACGCCCAGGCGCCGTCACTCAAATTGGAGTCACGCCACGTGCGTCGAACCTAACGGAAAATGAGAAGCCTGCCCAGCGGGAGCCAGGAACAGTTCGCGAGCAACTTCGCCCACCAGAGCGACCAACATGGCCCAATGCTCAGAACTAAGAATAGTGCCGGCTAGAAAAAAATGGCGGAAGTGTATGGGAATCGAACCCACTGAACGACAGGTTGACTGACGTTCCAACGGTTTTGAAGACCGCGGCCACCACCAGGTGTGCAAACACTTCCACAGATAACGGGTCGCACACACCTTTTTTGGCCAGGGCAGCAACTGCCCACGGCGCCCGAAAGAAACATGCGTCGCCTCTACTAACATGTTTAACTGCAACGCCTTGGCGTGACAAGATCCCGCCCCCGAGAAAGCCAGCGAAACAGTTGACATTATCCTGCCAGCGGGGCATCTTCGAAACAGATCGACAACCTTTTGGAATTGCCAATCACGCCACACTCAAATCCCTAACACTTTTGGTAACTCTAGGCATGACGACTTTTTTCGACGCCACGGCGGCCGTCGCCGTGCCTATTGTTCCCGGGTATAACGTGGAGGTTTATGCGAACGTAACCGACCCAACTCGATTATCATTCGCACCATGATGGAACGTTGCACGTAGGCCGGGACGATAGCGGGTCCGGTGGCGACGGGTTGGGAGCAACCTTTATCCATGAAGTAAGTCCCGGCGGCGCCTCCGTAACCGATTATGGTGCTGCCTCGATTTTTGATCCTGATTCAGTACTCTTTGACGTAGACGGCACGATTTCGGGAGTTGCTGGATCGGTCCTCGTCGGCAGCAGCTGGCCGATCGGAGGAACAGGCATCGTTTCTCCGATTCATCCCGACGAGAGCGTCGTGACACTCTTCGACCCTGCGTCGGTCGTAAGAAACCCGAGTGCAATGTCGTTCGATAGCACAGGGCGAATGCTGCTACTGAATGAACATTCCACGGGTCGATCAGTCGTTGAGAGCACCGGAGGACTGCCTACGGTTCTATTTACGTCACCATCGACAGAGAGGCCCTTCGACCAGGCAATCGACAGCCTTGACCGGATTTATACTCGGGATACCGCTGGAGTCATCCGCATCCACGATTCCACCGGAGCACTTGTCAACGGAAGCTTCTCAGTCCTATCACCCAGTTCCACCTCACGAGGATTAGAGATTGCACCAGGAGGAGTCTGGGGAACCGACCTGTTTCCTGCCGCACCGGGCGGCGATTTAATGCGAATTGATGGCGCAGGCGTGGCAAGCACATTTGGCACCGGGTTTGGCAACATTGGCGACATCAAGTTCGGCCTCGACGGTGCGATGTACATCTCCACCTTTGACGGCGATCAGATCCTGAGGTTGACAGTTGCCGGTACCCGAACCCTCGTCCTACGCCATGGCCGTGATTGGGCTGCTGGGCCCTTTGGCCTATCGACGGCGCCGCTACGCCGGCCGCAACAGGTAGTCTCATCTAGAAATCACCAAGAAGCCCCGCCAGCAGAACGGCAGGGCTTTTTTTGTGCGCGACTTCCGTGATACGGCCTGCAACTTTGCCTCGCCAAAGAGGCTGGCACCCCGCCTGTCCGATTCCGGACAAGTCGCTCCGCACGCCCGTAAGCCGTCTCTCTCTACCTGTCCGCTTCCGGACACCGCGCGCCGACCGCGTGCATTCTCTTACTCGTTTGCTAACAACAACTTGCGATCCCAGATCGGACCTTCTGACCACCGCTTCTTCACTGTGGCACACGCTTTGCGTTTCTCGCATTTGCGACTGCTTTCGTCCCCACCTTGGTGATGAAACCGAATTGCGTGCAACAAGCGTGGCCGCCACTGATACGGCGCCGCCGCAAACAGCATAGACACGAAAGGAGCTGCCGTGCAGCGTCCCCAACCTACAGGACTTCTCCCTGCCAGAGCGATTCTCCTCGCGCTCGTCGGACTCGCCCTACTAACAGGCAACCGCGCGGAGGCCGTTCCTTACGATCCGCTCGATCCAACGATGTCGCGATTGGAGCTGGCCGCGCCACCTCGGCAACTCGGCCCTGGTGACGATCATCCCGGCATGTGGGAATACGTTTACGACTACTACCACGCCGTCGGCAGCTGGGAGAAAGAGATTCGTCTCCATGGCTTTGAAGCCGACGCGATCGCCAACCTGCACGACGTCGGTGATGGCAACGGAACAGCACTCCATCAACGCTGGGACACCCACACTGCGGGCGGTTGGCCTCTTTGGGCCGGTTTCTGGCACAAGGGCATCCGCCCTTCTTATTGGAGCGGTGTCGGTGCCGACTGGGCACTTCCAGGCGATGCCGGCTGCGCCGGGTGCGTCAACGAAGCGTACGGGTACATCAACGAGTGGCACTCACCGTTCGACTACAACGATCAGATCTTCTACGGAGTCGAGCCAGGCATACTCTCAGATACTAACGGCGGGGTCGTCGGCAACGACGCGGTGACCTTCTCGACGTACGCGCCAGGGTCGCCGAATCAGTACTACATCGAAGGTCTAGGGCTTACCTTTCGCGTCGTGCACCCCAATGCCCCTGGGATCGTCCAGTGGACCGCCAACCACTCGCTTATCGAACCTGTCGATCAGTCGATCACCGGCACCATCGTCGGTCCTGGTCCCGCGGTGCCCGAACCCTCGACGCTGGTCATGGGCGGGCTGGGCCTGCTGGGGCTGGGCTTCTTAGCCGCAAAGCGTAGGCGCACTGCCTGAGTATTTCAGATCAGAGAAGAACAAACCAACAACAAGTTGCTAAGAGCCGAAACGAGTAACACAATGAAGCACTGCCCAACACTGGCCGTATTGGTAACCCTATCCATCACGACGCTCAATAATTCAGCATCGGCCGCCTCGATCTACGCGATCAATACTGGACTCAGCAACGATATCGCCGTCGTCGACGCGATTAGCCAGCTAAACTTCCTGGGCAACACCGTCACGACAGGCTCGACACTGGCCGATTACTCCGCGTACGACCAGGTCTGGGATCTCCGTTACAACCAAAATCTTGGTCCCACGGATGTCACCGCCATGGGCAACTATCTCGCCAGCGGTGGCCGGATGTTTTTGAGCGGAGAGCAGCCCGCCTACACCGAGTTGCGCAACGCATCGCTCGTCGACTGGGTCGAGGCCGTTGGCGGCGGCAGCATGACACTCGTCAATGTCCGCATCACCGGCGATCAGCCCGTTACGACCGCCGGTCAAATTGTCGCCCAACCCAACCAGCGTACGTTCCTCAGGTACTACGCAGCCAATAGCGTTTCCACTCCAGGCACCGGTTTCATGGTGACAGAAACACAATCCGGCCTGGGGCACAGTTCCCTCATCGGCTGGGACTTTGGCGACATCATCGGTAGCCCCAATGCCCGCATGCTCGTCGGGTTTGACATCAATCTCTTCCGCAACTCCAGCGCCTGGGCAGAGAACATGGTCCACTATCTCGGTGGGGATGCACCACCTCCGGTCGTACCGGAGCCATCCACCTATGCCATGGCCGCTCTGGGCCTGCTCGGCTTAGGCCTCCTCGCTTGGCGACGCAAGCACGCTAACCGGTCCCGCTAATCATATCCATTCGAATTCCAACGAAACACGAGACTCACCATGAAGCACCAGCTCGTACTCAGCCTGATAGCCGTCGTCGCCACCTGTGGCCTGCTGTCGAACAGTTCCGCGCACGCCGCCATTACGTCCGTGAGTGGCTCTGGGCAGCACGTCCCGATCTCCACCGATGTCAGCTTCAATCAATTCGAGAGCGAACTCGTCTCCGGCTTTGACGAACTGCAGAACGTCTCGGTCGCGGCCAACACGCTAAAGGTCGACTTCTTGATCAGCGCGGGCGATGTCGGCAGTCAGTTTCCTGGCGCCAACTTACCGCCGAACTCACCGACCTATCTCGGTGCCGGCAGCTACAGCAGTCACCTGTTGCATTACGATCCCGTCGGCGACGCAGGCGTAGGCGGTGTGGCCACTTTCACGTTCGATGGTGACGTGGTCGGCATCATTGCCAACACCACTTATCTCGTTGAGTCCGACGCTTCGGTCGGCGTCCCAACGACAACCTACGAGACGAGCGAACAACGCCGCTACGAGTCCTTTAACGGGACCGGAGATCCCGACCTGTTCACGATCGTTTCGTCCAACTCGGTCTCGATCGACTATGCCTACGTGGCGTTCGGCTACCTGGACGACCTGCGTGTGATCACCGCCCACGGCACGGATTGTGCCGTGCCGGAACCGTCGACTTACGCCATGGCCGGGCTGGGGCTATTGGGGCTGCTTGCGTATCGCCGATTTCGTTAAGCCTGGGCGTGGAGCGGTCGGGAGACCACTCCACCACAGCCTGCACCGACGACAATCACATCGCAAATCCGCCAGCTAGACGTCAACGAACACAGAACAACTCCACAAACCAACACCTAGAATAAGGCTCGATGACGAAATCCTCCACCATCCATACCGTTGCCATCTTGGCGAGTGCACTCGCGCTCAGCTTAACCATCAACAACCCTGCTGTGGCCGTCACATTCGACTGGGCCACCATTTGAGACATCGGCAATGCCGGTGACAACGGGGGA
>Ga0180432_10006688_pt1 | contig 14903 bp, 12 predicted proteins | sample SS_ome_10_FD_132414 | JGI IMG/M metagenome (GOLD analysis project Ga0180432, IMG submission 132414) | Hypersaline lake sediment archaeal communities from the Salton Sea, California, USA - SS_1_MS_2 metaG | ecosystem: Environmental > Aquatic > Non-marine Saline and Alkaline > Hypersaline >... | reverse complement strand
GAAAGCCGTATGATTCCGAGGCTGCGGGAAAAACCGTACAATACCATTCCGTCCCGGGTCTCTTCAGCATGGTTTATGGTGGTTTCCAGAAAAACTTCGATGTTTTTTCGCTTCCCGATTCACTCTATGCAGCGCTGCGCGTATTCCGGTCCGGTCAGGTCCTCTCCGTACTCGTGGAGCCCGAACCCGTTGTGAATGCACTGGTTCAGTATTCCCCCGAGATAGTTCTCCCGGTCCGCGACTGCGACTGAAAATCCGTCCTCGGCGGTTCTCTCTGCTGCCGCAAGGCCGGCGCTGCCTCCGCCGATTACGAGAACGTCGAAATTCCTGGAAATCATCTAATGCCGCCTTTCATTCCTTCCGGATGCCGGGAGCCCGCCTCCGTCGGGTTCCCCGATTTCATTCAGCAGGAGCCTGCTCTCGCCGCCCCGCTTGGTGATCCTGTCAAAGGAGATTCCCGTCTCCCGCTGGAGTATCTTCATGATTTTATACGTGCAAAAACCCCCCTGGCACCTGCCCATGCCGGCCCTCGTGTAGAACTTGATGCCGTCGAGCGTGGTATGGCCCTTCCTGATCGCCTCGACTATTTCCGCTTCACTGACGGTTTCGCACCGGCACACAATTTCACCGAAGCTCCGGTTCTTCTCCACGCATTCATCCGCCTCGGACAGTGACATCTGCCTCAGACGGTCAAGCCGCTCGATATTCGGATCGTACGAAGGATCAGGGGAGAGCTCGAGCCCCGCTTTGGAGAGCAGTTCGCGCACGTATTCCGCGATCGCGGGGGCCGCTGTCAAGCCCGGCGACTGAATACCCGCGGCCTGCACCAGGAGGGGGTTTCCGGCAGAGACCCCGATAAGAAAATCTCCGTCAGGAAGGGCGGGCCGTATCCCGGAAAATGCGGTGATGATGTCGCGCTCCGAGACCGCCGGAACGAGACGGCGCGCGTGATAGAATATCTTTTCGAAATTGTCCGCCGAGGTTGACACGTCATTACGGTCTTCCACGGCTTCGGCCGTGGGTCCCACCATGGTCGTGCCCTCGACCGTGGGGATTACGAGTATCCCCTTGGATATGGGGCTTGGAACGGGAAAGACCACCCTTGAGGTGTAGGCCTTTGCGTTCCGGTCCATGAGGTATTCCTCACCCTTACGGCCTATGAGGGTGAAGGTTTCCCCTCCCAGCATCTCCGAGACGCGGTCAGCGGAAAGCCCCGCCGCATTCACCACGAAGCGTGCCTCCACGCGGCGGCCGTCCCCGGACCCTATGATCATCCTTCCGTTCTTTCGTTCAGAGCCCGAGACCCGGTATTCGGTCAGCAGCCTGACCCCGTTTTTTTGCGCGGATTCGACGAGTGAGAATACGAAGCGGTAGGGCTCGGTGATGCCGCCTCCGGGCGCGTGAAGCCCGCCGACGACGTCGGGATTGAGCTTCGGCTCGAGCGAGAGCATGCGATTCCGGTTGCATATCTCGATCCCGGCAGCGCCGTTTGCCTTTCCCTGGTCGTAAAGCAGGCTGACGGTTTTCAGCTCCTCCTCGGTAAACGCGGCCACCAGTATGCCGCACCGTTTAAAGGGGAAGTGAAGCTCCTCCTTCAGCCGGTCGTACATCAGGTTCCCGCGGATCTCGAGCCGGGCCTTCAGCGAGGACGGAGGGTGGTGGAAACCGCCGTGTATGATGCCGGAGTTCGCCTTTGATACCCCGAACGAGACGTCGGCTTCCTTTTCCAGAACGACCACGGAGATGTCGTACCTGGAGAGTTCGCGGGCGATTGCGGCCCCTATTACGCCGCAGCCCACGATCGCCACATCGTAAAGAGACATGGCACTAAATTATATCCCAGGAGAGTGAATGTAAAGGAACAGGCTCATTAGAATTACGAAGAGATAAACATGTGTGTCATGCCCGGTTCAGTCATGCCAGACCATGACTTCGCGCATCCGCTTCGCGTCCGCCGCCCGCATCGTATCGTCGGCCCTCATGTCGAGGTATGCGAACTGCCGCGCCAGCTCCGGATTGAGGGATTGCAGTTTTCCGTAATACTTTTTAACTATCCCGTAGTTTTCCATGTCGTGGTTTGCCCTTGCCACGCAGAGCAGTACTTTCGGGTTGTCGGGCGCGAGGCCGTACGCCTTTTCATAGTACGTCAGTGCGGACCGGCCGTCCTCTTTCAGGTAGTGGAGATTTCCGAGATTCATCAATGCCGGCATATAATCGGCTTTTTTCGCGAGGGACCGGGTGAATTCTTTTTCGGCCTTTTCGTACAGGCCGTACCGCGCGTACAGCACGCCGAGCTTGTTCACGGTTTTGGGATTCTCGCCTGTCCGTTTTATTTCATCGTTGAGGGCCGCGACCTGGGGATATATCTCCCGGTCGATAAACCGTATAACCTCCTCGAGATAGGCGCTCACAACCGTGTCTTCCGGGGGCATGACGATGCTTCCGGTTTCGCTGGATATGCCGACCGGTTCATATAAATTCCACGCATCGTGCATGGGATAAAATCCCGCCATGTCCCGGGAAGAGGCTTCCCTCCAGCTCTTGGCTCCCGCTTGCCAGGCCTTGAGGAACCCGCCGTCAATCTGCGTCGCCTCAACCGGGATCCACGTATTATCCTCCATGAAAATGAGGTCTTCAGGGCGCGAGAACGCCTTCTTCGCCTCGTCGGGATGCATATCGACGGAGAAGGCCATGAGTATATGGCCGGGTATGGTGATGAAAGCCGTTTCCACGCCCAGCGATTCGAGCAGTCCGCTGTGGAGTATGGACAGATCGTCGCAGTCGCCGGCCCTGTACTCGAGGGTCTGGCTCGGGAACTGGAGATAGTCCACCGCGGTATCGCTCTGAGAGAGGTCGGCGTAGGGGGTCGTGGGATCGACCACGTAGGTCAGACCGTATATGGATATCGCCTCGTGGAGGGCGATTCCCAGCAGAAGGTTTTTATTCACGGCCCTGCTTCCCTTGCCCCGTATCATGCCGGCGACGTTCTTCGAGAACTTAAGCACCACGGGGTCCTTTGCCGTGACAAAGGAAGCGGCTTTCCTGTCGTCGTCCCATGTTATGGCGTTCCTGTCAAAGAGTCGGATCGTTTCCTGATAGGTTTTTACGTATTTCTCGTTTTTATAGGTGTACTCCACGGTTATTTCAGCGGCGGTTTTCGTCCCTTCAGTGATGGTCAGTACCTCCTTGGTGAACAGGGCATGGAGGTTTATCCGGCCCTCCTCGCCGCCCTCGAGCACCTCCGATCCGGTACACTGCTTCGGAATGTCCATGTACTGCTTGACAAAGAGGTAGACTTCAATGTCTTGGGCCGGATGGTTTTCCCAGTTGCGCAGGGTGGCGATGCCGACCTGATTTTCATCGTAGTACTTGTAGAATACCGGAAAGATATCGAAGAACTCAAGATCGATGATCTCAAGGCCCTCGCCCGTTGCCTCCACCTCCTTCTTCACTCCTGCCGAGGATTTCTGAAACTCCTCCTTTCGCGGTTTCTGCAGCTTTTCGCGATCGGTTCGCGCAGTGTCCACCCCCGGTTTTGCGAGCTTTTCCTCTTCGGGTTCCCCGTCCGTTTCCTCTTCCCTTCCCGGCTTTACGAGTTTTTCACTCTCACCGTCTCCGGCATCATCCCTTCCGGGTTTCCGGAGTTTTTCGCTCTCCTGCTGGGCCGACGGCTCCCTCCCGGGTTTTTCCGGTTTATTGCCTCCGCCTGAAAATGCGGGTAAACCAATCAGTAGAAAGGAGAAAAAAACAACAAAAACGATTTTGAATTGCTTCATTTTTTTCCTCCTGGATGATACGATTATTACGATTTCCTTATTACTATATTATACATCATCCGGTAGTATTTAGTAAGAATCGTGTTGACAGTAAGAGAAAATTTGTTATGATGTAAAAAATCAGTCATTTGCAATGGAGGCCGAGAATGAAGAAAATTCTCATTATAACCTGTATCGTATTCCTTTTTTCAGCCACATCGGTATTTGCCCAGTACGCGTATTTCGGATTAAAGGGCGGTATCAACCTCGCTTCCTTTCACGGGAGTGAATCGGACGCAGCCGACTGGGGCTCATCGACCAAGGGGTCGAGGTTCGGATTCACCGTGGGGGCCTACTCCACCATCGTTCTGGCAAAGGTGTTCGCCATTCAACCTGAAGCGCTCTTCACCATGAACGGAGCGAAATACGAGGACAAGGGCCTGACAACGGCCGGCAGCGCCTATACCGACACAATGAACATCAATCTGAACTATATACAGATCCCCGTTTTATTAAAATTCTACGTGCCTGTTCCCGGTATGGTTAAACCAAACGTTTTTGCGGGCGGGTATCTGGGTATCAACATAAGCCATAAATACAAGTACGAGTATGAAGTGGCTGGCACTGTCGTTTTCGAGGAAGAGGGCGATATTGACGATTATTTTCTAGGACTGGCCGAGATAACGACGCTCGACTACGGACCTGTTTTCGGAGGAGGCATCGATTTCATCGTGGCAGGCATGCAGATGTCCGTGGACGCGCGGTACAGCCTTGGCCTCGCCGATCTCCTGGAGGTGGCGACCGGAACCGAATTCTCGATCAAGAACGGTGCATTTTCCATAATGTACGGTATAGGATTCTAGCCGGCAAAGTATTAATAAAAACAAGAGCCTTATCATAATAAATGAAACCCCTTCCATGCCTTCATGGAAGGGGTTAATTTTTTATTACTACGCTTTAAGAGTGTGAGGGAGAATCGGTATGGCATTCTTTGAAGACAACAGCCTTTCAATCGGAAGAACCCCGCTTATAAGGTTGAAATTATGCGGGGACAGTCAAGCCCTGCTGCTCGCGAAAATCGAGGGAAGGAATCCCGCATACTCCGTGAAATGCAGGGTGGGGGCCTCAATGGTGTGGGACGCGGAGGACCGGGGAATACTGAAACCGGGGAGGGAGATCGTCGAGCCCACGAGCGGCAATACGGGCATAGCCCTCGCTTTTGTGGGAGCAGCCCGCGGCTATCCGGTGACGCTTGTTATGCCGGATACCATGAGCGCGGAGCGCAGGATGGTGCTGAAGGCGCTCGGGGCGAATATCGTGCTTACCGACGGAAAGCTCGGTATGAAGGGGTCTATCGAGGAAGCTGAAAAGATAAAGGAATCGGACCCGGACAGGTACGTACTGCTCCAGCAGTTCAAAAACCCGGCAAACCCGGTGATTCACGAAAAGACCACGGGCCCGGAGATCTGGGATGACACTGACGGCGGTGTGGACGCTGTTGTGGCGGGCGTGGGCACCGGAGGGACCATAACGGGGATATCCAGGTATTTAAAGCATACCAGGAAAAAGCCGGTGGTCTCCGTTGCGGTCGAACCCGAGAAGAGCCCGGTGATCACGCAGACCCGTGCGGGTATGGATGTGATACCGGGTCCGCACGGAATACAGGGTATCGGGGCAGGATTCATTCCCGATATACTGGACCTCGGCCTCATCGACCGGGTCGAGACCATATCCGATAATGCCGCTTTCGAGGTTTCACGGAGGCTCGCGCGGGAGGAGGGCATACTGTGCGGGATCTCTTCAGGGGCGGCTGTTGGGGCGGCGATGAAGCTCTGCAGGGAGCGCGAGTTCAGGGGGAAGACGATCGTGGTCATTCTTCCCGATTCGGGAGAACGGTACCTGTCGACGGATCTGTACGCGTGAATTATAATGAGGGCGGTTTAAATGCCTGTGGAATAAGGAAAGCATTAATGAATAAGCGGTTTAGATACTTACGGAAAACGAAAGATTTGAAAGACCCTGAACGCTCACCGTGATCATACGCAGGAATTACGTGAAGGAGGAACCTATAAGGGCGGATAGGTCTCGAAGGTATTTCTCCTCCCACGCTTCCGGATTTTCCTCTTCGGACCATGACAGAAGGGGATTTTTTTCCGGTTTTTCTGCGAGAAAGGGTACCCACTCCTTCCGTTCCTTCATAATAGCGGTGAGCTTTCCCCTTCCCGGGGTTGTCTTTCCGCCTACCAGCGCACCGAGCTGAAGCCGCTTGTAGTAACGTTTTCCGCCTGGATGCAGGAGCGCGAGTATCCCGGCGCACCGGGCGAGCAGATCGTTCAGGCCCGTCCTGAAAGCGAGCAGGGCGAGGAGCTTGAACGCGTCTATGCTTCTGCTAAAAATGCCGAAAGTGTGGATGAAGTGGGTATTGTATGTTTTTATATAACCTATGATATCGTTTATAAGCTTTTTCTGGGCAACCTCGTCCTGCATCCACGAAAGTTCGTAGATAAACACCTCATCGCTCACCTCGAAATCACGTTCAGCTCTTGATGGTTCAACTATTTCGCGGACGCACGGGCCGCTGCGGCCAGCCCTGGTGTAGGCCAGAACATCGGAAAATCCCGGTATGATTACACGTACGGCAGGAAAGCGCAGGACCGGGTGGGTGGTGTCCAGGATTACGAGTTTTGTGTGAAGGCTCCTGCAGATGGAGTCGATCCTTTCTATTTCTTCAGCACAGTCGTTGAAAACGACGCCGTTATCGGAAATGACGCCGTCATATGTCCGCGGGTCTATCAGATCACCTTCAAGCAAAAAGGAAAGGTCGCCCGCGTATTCGTACTTTCTGAGCACGTTATGAAAGAAAACGGGCGGTTCGTAAGGGCCTTCCTCACGGAGGAAATGGCTCCAGATGATGTCGAAGTAGGGTTCCTTTTTAAGAAGGTCCGCGGTCCTGCCCTGCATCCGTTCGGTAAAGCACCTGAGCAGGGCCTCGCGGAGGCTGAAAGACGAGGCTGCTCTGAAGGTCATGGACCTGAACGTGCGTGTTATCGGGTTTTTATTTTTGGCCGTTTTCCTGTCCGTAAAGAGAACTCCGACACAGGGAAACCCGGTCCATGACAGGTCCTTGACCGTGATCGTTATGCCCGCTTTTTCGAAGAACCGCAGGATCTCCCGTATATCTTCATCGTAATGTTCCACGTCCATGGTGGGTACTGTTCTTCCGCTTTTAAGGGTTTCGATGCACGCGTACCGTTCGAATACCTCGTTCGCCCCCTGAACGATCGCCTCCTCGACCGTATTGCCCGCTGCGAGCCCGTTGGTACCGGAGATACGGTGTATCAGCTTTATCGGTACCTTTACTTTTTCATCTCCCGGTACGTATGCATCGACCCAGTGAGACGCGATCTCGCTCTTTTTAACGGTTTCCACGTCCTCTTTCGAGAGCTCTTTGTAGCGGCCGAGAATCGATTCAACAGTTACCGGATTTTCGATTTCTTCCTGTGATCCCTTTTTATAACCGTTCAGATACTCGAAGTTCGAATATTCTTCTAATTTATCCACCGAACCGGAGAAATCGAACTTTTTCATAAAATCGTACTTTACTGCCTGTCCCGCGGAAATACGCTCCGCCATTTCACCGTATGCACTCGCCTTTGAGAGCTCCTCCGTGATTCCTTTTCCCTCCACGAAGTAGTTCAGTGATGGAAGGGAGAGATTTCCCCAAAAGAGGGAAGAGGACGCCCCGGAGCCCGTGTACCGGAAGCTCAATCCCATTCTCTCGAGCCCTTCCTCTATTTTCGCTATTGTGGAGGCCGGATCCGCACATTTAAAGGTTGCAGGGTCCTTTATGGAGGAGGTCAGTTTCATAAAACGTCCCGTTATCTGCGGTTTTGATGCATAGTGTGTTTCAATTTTGCTATAATGTCAAGAATATTATTAAAATTGCACACTCTCTATTCATATCAGAAGTTATAAAAATATATACTATTGCATTCACCTATAAAGGAATCCGGATGTAAACCGCTGAATGTGGTTGTACGGAAAGAAGGGTCCAGGTATAATACCGTATACGGCATGTGGAATCGTACTTCAGTTTCAATACCGTGACCTTGCGACGCCGTGCGCATACGAAAATGGAGTTATTAAAATGGCAACCAACGAAGAGCGGTTGAAGAAGCTCGGGATTACGCTGCCCGCGGTTCCGGCGCCCGCCGGGGCCTACATCCCTGCTGTTCGATCGGGCAATCTCGTTTTCTGCTCAGGGCAGGGCCCTTTCAGGGACGGGAAGTTTGCATACCTGGGACAGGTCGGAAAGGATATCACGCTCGAGGAAGGGTATCAGGCGGCGCGAATAGCGGGTTTAAACTGCCTTGCGGAGATAAAATTCGTGACCGGTTCCCTGGATACCGTCAAGAGGGTCGTGCACGTTCGCGGATTCGTGAACAGCGCACCCGGTTTTCACGATCAACCGAAGGTGGTCAACGGGGCTTCAGAACTGCTCATCGAGATCTTCGGAGAACAGGGGAAGCATGCGCGTGCCGCCCTGGGGACCTCGAACCTCCCGGCGAATATTCCCGTAGAGATCGAGATGGTCGTGGAAGTATGATCAGCGGTCCTGTTCAGCAGCGAAACGCCCGCCCGTATCAGTGAGGAACCCCGTTTTTCCCGAGTTTTTCCCGCCTGTATCGAGTTCCGCGAGGAGCACGGCGTCGTGCAGGACCCTGGAGTTATTCGTACGGGTTCCCGCTAAGTCTTCCGGTGAGAGCAGGCGGCATATCTCGTCTATGGCCTCCATACGCATCCCGTGCCTGAGGAGTATCTTCCTAATGGTGTCGACGGGTTTTCGATTACGTGATTTGCCGTTGATACCGGCGGAACCTTCATCCGTGTCTTCGGGCAGGAAAAAGAGTATGCTCGCGGGTATAAGCAGGTGATGATCGCCGTCTTCGGTTTTCAGAAGCTCCCCGGCCCAATCAGCCGTTCGTCGGGCGCGTTCCGCCTGCTGTTCGCCGCTTTTTTCGTTTTCAGCCGTGTTACGGACCTCCTCAATCAGCCTGGCCCGCATGGTATTCAGCCGGTTTGTCATGAAGGCGCTGTACGCGTCCCGGCCCACGCACTCCTCGGCGAGCCTGCACCACTCAAGGCAGCTCCCGTCCTGAAAACGGGTGACGGTCGTACCGCAGCCCGGACACTTCCTCCGCATCTCGTCCGACCAGATCTCCACTTCGGAGCCGCACTCCGGGCATTTGAAAAGTTCGGGTTTCGGCTGCCTGATAAATCGTGCTCCGGGACAGGCTTCCATGCTGTCGCTCCTCGAAAGTATCCTTTCTATTACATACACACAGTTCATGGCGGGGTCAATACCCTATTCCCCGCGGATGTGAGACGGACACCTGATTTATGCTTCATCCCGGGTTTCTTCCTTCACACCGCACAGGAGGCGCATTTTCCCCCGAACGTAATATTTTTCCTCTATGCCGGTAAAACCGGCTTCATACAGTGATTTGTTGAAATCCCTTTGAATGAAGTCGAGGGCGGGCGGGCACTCGATCCGCTTCATGAAAAACCTCAGGAGCGATCCCGCCTTTTCCAGCTCGAACCTGCTCCAGTCGAAAATACACAATCGGCCTCCGGGCTGCAATGCACGAAACCCGTTATCAAGAACGGTTTCCCGTTTGTCCTGGCTCAAACCGTGTATTACGAGAAAGATGACGACCAGGCTGAACCGTTCACTGAAATCCAAGGGTTCGTCGATGCGGGTTTTCACGAGCGATATATTCGAGTATTTGGCGTTCTTTTTCTTGAAGATCCTCGCCATTTCATCCCCGATTTCCACTCCCGTTACGGTCCCTGAATGAAGGTAACGGTTCATGATTCTCGCGTTCTTGCCCGTTCCCGCTCCAAGATCGAGGATGCGGTCGTTTTCCCTGATCCCCATGTCCCTGATGACGCGGTTCAAAAGAACCTGGTAAAGCCCGAGTGTTCCTATCAGGATAAACTGGTCGTAGAAACGGGCTTCCAGGCCGGATATCTCAATTGTCCTTTTCATTACAAGCCTACTTCCGGTCTCGATATCTCAATTGTCCTTTTCATTATCGAGCATGCTCCTCATCGATAGTTCCACTTTCCGGGTAAACGATTCATAGTCCTCGCCGGCATACTCCAGGGGCTTTCCGAATGCCATTAAAACCTTCTTATTCCTTTTAAAGAATGGAGGCCCTATACTCCGAAGGGCCACGGGAATGACGGGAGCCCCGGTTTTTTCCGCGAGTACTGCAACACCCTTCTTAAAGGGAAGGGTTTCTTCCCTTTCTATTCTACCCTGGGGAAAGAGAAGAATCCAGTATCCGGCGTCCAGGAGCTCCCCGGAATACTCGAGGCTCGACCGGTATGCCGCTCCCTGGGGAAAGGGGTACGCGCCGAAGAGAAAAACCGCGAGGAAGTAGAGGAACCGGTGAAGCACGCGTCTCCGCCGGCGTTTTTCTCCGGTTTCGCTTTCAATACGGGATATGGATTCGCCCATGTCCGCGAAAAAACCCCAGAACCTGTTCAGACCCATTGCGGGCGCAACGGATCTTCGTACGGCGCGGGGAAGTCCTGCAAGCAGTACGAGCGGGTCCATATCGGAGCAGTGGTTCGCCGCGAGTATCGCGGGCCCGTTCGCGTGCCCGACGTTTTCCCGTCCCAGGATTTGAACGGGAAAAGCCATGCGCAGGAGGAAAGCGGCGTACCCGAGAAAAACATTTCTGAACATACGGATCGGGGCTTTTCGCGTCCAGCGGGGCATGGGTATGGTTCGCGAGGCCGGCGGATTATGGACGAGGTTCGCCAGCTCGCCCACGCTGGTGCGGGGGCCTATGAGCGATTCATCCAGGGTGACGCCGTACGCGCCCTCTAGTCTGGTTACGATTTCCACCATGTCGAGGGAATCGAGCCCGAGGTCGCGGCCGAGCACCGCGTTTTCATCCGTGTTTTCAGCGATGATTCCGTGGAACATGCGTGGTTCCCCGCGGGCGGCATCCCCGGACAGGTCGTCGACGGAGCGGACCACCTCGCTTCTGCGGATTTTCATGGTCGCCGTTCTCGGGAAATCCGCGTCCTTCCACACGCTCCAGCCCTCGATTCTCTGGAAGGGCTGGAGCTTTTTATTGGCCTCTTCGATGATCTGCCGGGGATCGGCTTTCCCGTGGAGGAGGAGCACGGCGTGCACGGTTTCCTCTGGACCGGACTTTCTCCCGGTCACGACGCTCTCACGGACCCCGTCCAGCTCGTTGAGCACAGCCTCTATATCCTCTGGGTAGATGTTTCTGCCGTCGGAGGAGAGAATCATGTTTTTCTTTCTTCCCCGGATATAGAGCTGTCCGTCCTCGTCAAAGGAGCCGATATCACCGGTGTGAAGCCACCCGTTCCGTATAACGTCCGTGGAGAAACCCACGGATAGGTCCTCCAAGCCGGTTCCGTCCAGATATCCCTGCATGACGTTCTCTCCCCTGACGAGTACCTCGCCGTCCTCAGCCAGTTTCACCTCCTGGCCTGGAAAGGGCTTGCCCACGGAACGGAGATTGTGCCTGAACGGATTGAACATCGTCACCATGGGGGCGGTTTCCGTCAGCCCGTACCCCTGGAAAACCGAGAACACGGTCCTGCGCCAGAACTCATGGGTATCGTCGTCAAGGGGGGCGCCTCCCGTAATGAAGGCCCAGAAGTGAAGGCCGAGCATTCGGTGAACGTTCATAAAGAACAAAACCCTGAGCTGATAGGGCAGGCCCACCCATTTTACCCATCGTCGCTCGAATGATTTCCATTTGCCTCCTGCGCGCAGCCGTGCCTCGATGTGGCCGGCCAGGAGCTTCATGACGCGCGGCACGGTGATAACGGCCAGGATTCTGTTTCTTCGGATCGCGCGCATGAGCGCGGGCGGGGCGGTCTCCCGGCACAGGTAGCAGGTGGAGCCGAGCAGCAGGGGAAGGAAGAGGCCCGTCGTCTGTCCGAGCATGTGCGTGTAGGGTACGGTGCAGAGCAGCCTGAGCGGAGTGATCAGGCGGATCAGGTTTTTTTTCTCCTCGATTCCCTTTTCGATCGGATTCAGATTGGAGAGGATGTTTCCGTGGGTGAGAACGACACCCTTGGGGTTCGTCATCGTACCTGAGGTGAACACGATCTGGGCCACGTTATCCGGGTCTGCCTCGGGTATCCGGATTGCCGGTATCGTGGAACGGCCGGAGAGGTCTCTTATCAGCTTATAGGAGAAGGCTCTTTTCCCATGCCGGGGGGGACCACCGGGCCCATTTGCGATCCGGGATAGAAAATCCCCCTGCTCGCAGATGAATCCGATCGGTGCGGTCTTCTGTATAATGGCTGCAATAAAGCCGGGCGGTGCGTCCGGATCCACGGGTACGGCGACACCACCGCACCCCAGGACGGCATAAAATCCGGCGGCCCATTCCGGGGCAGGGGGTCCGCAGATAATGATCCGCTCCCCCTCTTTCATCCCGAGCATTTGAAGCTCAGCGATCAGGCCGCATACGGTACGGTGCATTTTGCCGTAGGTCCACGGGTCGTTTCTGTATCCGGCCGTGCCCACGAGGTAGAGCCTGTTCTTCCACTCCTGCATGAGCCCGATATAGCGCTCGAGTCCCGGCATGGTCTTCTCGGTTCCGGGCGCATCTCAGCCCTCCGCTGTTGGGACGGTTCGGTTTTAACGGGCTTTCAGAGAAACGCCCTGAGCAGGGTCGCGTTCTTCGTTTCTATGGAATAGGAGGGGAGGGCCCCCGGAATGAGCAGGGAGTCGCCCCTGCTGAAGGACACATCACCCCGGGTGGAGCGTATGGTGCCCTCGCCTTCGATAACGTTCAGGGTGTGAAAGCAAGCTCCGGCAAGGTCGAATTCGCGGGTTTTGGTACAGCGGATGAGGTCAATATTGAAAAAACGGCTTCTCACGAGCTCCTGTGTTCCGTTCTCCGCACCATGGTCATAGGGTATGACGATTCCCCGCATCCGTTCAACGTATTCCCCGGGCGGGAGAAAGGATATGACGTCGAGCGCCTTTTGTCTGTGCAGGGGCCGCGGGATCCCGTCCGGCCCGACGCGCCCCCAGTCGTACAGCCGGTAGGTCGTGTCCGAGTTCTGCTGGATTTCACATACCATGATGTTTTCGAGTATGGCGTGCACCGTTCCCGTTTTGATGAATATGAAATCGCCGGGTGAAACGGGTATCCTGTTTATGGCATCCTCTATCCGGTCCTCATCCATCATGCGCGATAAATTTTCCCTACTCACCCCGCGTCTCAATCCCATTATGAGCTCGGCACCGGGAGGGGCGTCCATGACGAACCAGCACTCGTTTTTACCGAGCTCGAGGGGACCCTCGTGGGCCCGGGCATACGTATCGTCGGGATGGACCTGTATCGAGAGCTTCTTCTTGGCATCGATATACTTGATCAGGATCGGGAAACGGCCCCCCTCGCGCGGCGGGGAAATCTTTTCGCCGTACATCCCTATGAGGTCTCTCAGGGTTTTTCCCTGAAGGGGGCCTTCGGCCACGACGCTCGTATCTTCACCGTGGTCGGAAATCTCCCATGATTCGGCTACGGGTCCCTCGACATCCAGTTTCTTACCGAGCTTTGCAAGGTCCCTTCCCCCCCAGAGGTATTGTTTGAAGATGGGCTTGAATTTCAGGGGATAGAGCGCGTCTTCTTTCATCATGTGCCTTTTACGATTGTGGATTCGGGATCATCTGCTATAATTCTACTTGCCATTGGAGTTTTTAGCAAGATTATGTCCGTGTCCCCGAATATTCATCACGCGGGGTCCGTGAAAATAACAGGGGAGGAAGAGGAATGGGAAATCGCGTGCTTGCGCTGGGAGCGCATCCTGACGACGTCGAGTTCATGTGCTCCGGAACGCTCAAACTGCTCGGGGAAAAAGGGTATGAGATCGCCATAGGCGTTGTCGCGAACGGCGATTGCGGGTCGATGGAGCACGATGCCGCTGCTATAACCCGGATCAGGAAAGAGGAGGCGATGGAGGCGGCCCGCCTGCTCGGGGCGGATTATCACCAGGTCGGCGAGAAAGACCTGCGGGTTTATTTCGACGACAAGACGCTGATGAAGGTGACGGAGCTCTTACGGACCGTTTCCCCCGATATCGTTTTCACGCATGCGCACGAGGATTACATGACCGATCACGAGGCCGTGAGCAGGCTCGCTCGCATGGCATGCTTTGCCGCGCCCATACCGAATTACACAACGGGATCGAAAAACCCGGCGTCGGTGATATCGCGAAGGCCCTGGCTTTACTACTGGTCGCCCATAGACGGGATGAGCATATACGGCGATTTCGTTCCCCAGCGTATACACGTGAATGTCACGGACGTCATCGATTTCAAATGTGCAATGCTCGCGTGTCACAGGAGCCAGCGCGACTGGCTCCTGGAGCAGCACGGCATGGACCAGTACACCGAGACCATGAAGGCAACGGCGGAACTGTACGGTAAACGTTGTGGGTTTAAGTATGCGGAGGGGTTCGTGCAGCACAGGGGAAACGCCTATCCGGAAGACAATGTTTTAAAGGAAATTCTTGGCGACCTCGTCATTGAGAAATGATACTTTGCACGGAGAACGTTTTACCATGCGGAAAATGAAGGAATACCCGGTTCTCTTGAAGGATATAAGCGGGCTGGAGATACTCGGCGAAATTCGGGAGGTCTTCTATCGAAACACCGGAATGGTGATTTCCTTTCACTCGCCCGGAAACAAATACGCCCTCGATTTTTTTCCGAAAAAGCAGAGAAACGATTTCTGCAGGCTCGTACAGTCCGTCCCGGAGGGTTTACGGCGATGCATGGAGAGCGATGTAACGGGGCTGGAAGAGGCAAAAAAGAAGGGAGACGGTAATATTTATACGTGTCACGCGGGACTCGTGGATGTGGCCATACCGCTCGTTTATAAAGGGAAAGACATAGGATCGATATACACGGGGCAGGTCCTGACGAGCGCGCCGACGGAGGCGGGCTTTATGAAATGGTATAAACGGCTCTCCGAACTCGGAATCGATAAAGAAAAGCTGTATGAGAGTTTTTCCAGGGTAAAAGTGGTGGACGAGGAGCGGCTGGTTTTCTGTGTGAGGCTTCTCTCCCTGATCAGTAAT
>Ga0180432_10006685_pt1 | contig 14905 bp, 12 predicted proteins | sample SS_ome_10_FD_132414 | JGI IMG/M metagenome (GOLD analysis project Ga0180432, IMG submission 132414) | Hypersaline lake sediment archaeal communities from the Salton Sea, California, USA - SS_1_MS_2 metaG | ecosystem: Environmental > Aquatic > Non-marine Saline and Alkaline > Hypersaline >... | reverse complement strand
AGAAGAGATCGAGGATGTGCTTCGAAAAGAAAGCCACATTGCCCTCGGACATTCGAGGTTGAAGATTGTAGGGGCGGAGAGATTCACCCAGCCTTTTGTCTCGTGCGACGGCAAGCTCATGTTGATCCACAATGGGGAAATCTACAACTTTCGAAAATTGAAATCCCTTCTATTCAAAGAGCATCAGCTGAAAACAAACAGCGACAGTGAGGTTATCGTCCACCTTCTGGAAGAGACTTATCAAGGCGACCTGTTGGACGCCATGAAAAAGGTGATCGGTCTCCTGGACGGCATGTACGCCATTGCCGTCACGGACGGAAAACGCGTGGTTGTGGCAAGAGATCCCATCGGCAAAAAGCCCCTCTATTATATCGAAAACCAGGACACCACCTATTTCGCCTCGGAAAAAAAGGCCCTGTGGAACGGAAAGGACAACCCGGTGCGCCTGAATCCCGGGGATCTCCTATGTATCGACGAAAACGGTCCCGAGGTCCACGAAGGATTTCACCTCCAATTCCCCCAGATTGATATAGTGGATTTCCGCGAGGCGGTGGATCTTTACAAAGAGATGCTCATGGCGGCGGTCAAGAAAAGGCTCACCGGCCTGGTGGAATCCCGGATCGGGGTTATCTTCTCCGGGGGAATCGACTCGGTTCTCATCGCCAAACTATTGCAGCGGGAGGGGAAGGATATCATTTGTTACTGTACAGGGACCGAGGAATCCGGAGATGTCCAGGCCGCTGCATCCGTGGCCGCAGATCTGGGACTGGAATTGAAAACCACCCTGATCGATGACATCCTGGTCAAATCCATCCTGCCCGAGGTTATCAGGGATGTGGAAGAAAGCGGGCTGCTCCAGGTGGAAGTGGCCATCCCCATGTACTTGGCCGCCAGGTCCGCCGCCGAAGATAATATCCGGGTCATGTTTACCGGGCAGGCGGCGGATGAGCTCTTCGCCGGATACCCTTGGTACAACGATGTACTCCGGGAATTCGGTTACCTGCGCCTCCACGAAAAGCTCTGGGAAGATCTGACTTGCCTGTATACGGACACCCTCGAAAGAGAGGACAAGCTCACCATGACCCATTCCATTGAGCTGAGGGCCCCTTACCTGGATCGGGATGTCATTCAGACGGCCATGCGCATCTCCCCCCGCCTTAAGCTGGAAGGAGAAATGGACAGACTCCGGAAGAGGGTTCACCGGCAGGCCGCCGTGGAATTGGGTGTTCCACCTTATCTGGCCTTCCGGGTGAAGGATCCGGCGCAATCGGGCTCCGGGATCCATGGGATCATCCAGAGTGTGGCGGAAGGACAAAGCCGAGGTATCGATCCGGACCTGGTCGACGAGAACATCCGAAGAGATAAAGGGAGCCTTTATCGCTACGGAGACCCGGCCTATGGCCAGGATATCCCCCGCGCTTACCTGCAGAAGATTGAAGAACGCATCAGGGAAAGATACATCCCCCCTTTCCTGTCTTCTTAATCCCCTAACCACGGCCTGAGTGACTCTATGAAGGGAAAGAAGAAAAGGATCTGTGTTGCCCAGATAAACTACCGCTCCAAGGACATTCAGGGCCATTTAAAGCGGATGAAAGAGGTGATCTGGAATCACAAGGGCTTTGATCTTGTGGTGTTTCCGGAATTGATCCTTCACGGTCACCCTTCCTACGAAATCCCTGAAGGGTTGCTTTACCGCAAGATGAAAATCGTCACCAAATCCGTATCACAGGACCTGTACCGCTTTGTTCAACAGGTCAAGGCCCGGGTGATCATCGGTGAGCTGAAACGATGGGGAGACCGCTACTACAATATGGCCACCTACATCGATAAAGATTCCATCCAAAGCTACACCAAGACCCACGTCCACTGGACCGAAAACTTTGTCCGGGGAAGGGAGCTGAAGCCCTTTGACACCCCTTTCGGAAAGGTTGGGGCCACCATCTGCTTTGATGCGGCCTTCTCCGAGGTCTGGCGTGTGCTCACACTCAAGGGGGCACGAATTATCGTCAACATCTCGGCCGTGCCCCGCACCTTTCCTGCGGCCTATATGTGGCGTCGTCTTACGGGTGCGGCCATCTTCAATCAGGTCTATGTCATCTACGCCAACCGCCCGGGTCCGTCTTTTTCGGGCCACAGCGCCGTTTTCAATCCCCGGGGCGAAAAGCTGATCAGTGCGGGTTACCGGGAAAAGATCATCACCACTGAGATGGATTTGAGGGAGACTTCCAAATGGAGGGGTGAAGAACCCCTTTTTCCCTACCGGCGGCCCCTCCTGTATCGGCAGATCACCAACCGCCATGCGTCCCCGGGCCTGAAGAAGGTGATTTAGTTTCCGTTACTTATAGGCCTTCATCGTGATCCGCGAAAGGTGTATCGGCTGCGGACTTTGTATCTCCACATGCCCTTCCGAGGCGGTCCAGCTCGTCAGAAAGCGTCCGGAAGAATGTGTGCCTCCTCCCAGGGATGAAATGGCCTGGTACGAGGAGCGGGCGCGCCAGCGGGGGGTTGATTTCAGCGCCTATAAATAGGTCTTTCCTATGTCCCGATGGGCGGGGATACCATGTAAACCCTCCGCTTCCCTTATCCCGTTCGCCACGGCTTGAGCCGTCACCCGGGCCGCAACCGCCCCCAAGGCGCTCACTTCAGCCGCCATGTCACCGGTGGAGACACAAAATACCGTGTCTCCATCGGACAGGGTGTGTGCAGGCCGAATGGCCCGGGCATAGCCATCATGGGCCATGACAGCCACACGGATCGCCATTGCCTTCGTCAGTCGGGCATTGGTGGCAACCACCCCAATGGTGGTGTTTGTGGGAAATCCGGCTTGTGACCAGGGGGCGGTGCATAAAAGTTTTACGGAGTCTGCAAACCTCCTGAAATCCTGGGTCAAAGTGCCTGCCAGGATTCTCCCTGTCTCCGGGTCCAGGACATCACCCAGGCAGTTGACAGCCACCATGGTACCCACAACCAGACCATCGGACTCCCAGCTTGCCGTTCCTAAGCCCCCTTTCATCATGGTGGGGAGGCCCCCCACCTTGCCCACCGTGGCCCCTGCGCCCGCCCCCACATTACCTTGCATGTGGTTCTCCCCTGAGGCCCTCTGACAGGCGATGTAACCCATTTCTGAGTCGGGACGGGCCTTTTTATTCCCCAGGTTGAGGTCAAAGAGAATGGCCCCCGGCACAATGGGAATCCTTGCAATTCCCGTCTCAAAACCAATGTCGTGCTCCTCCAAGTAATGCATGATCCCTGCGGCACAGTCCAAACCGAAGCAACTTCCCCCTGCCAGAAACACGGCATGGATTTTTTCCACAATATTTTCCGGCCTGAGGCAGTCGGTCTCGCGGGTCCCGGGCGCACCGCCCCGCACGTCCACTCCTGCTGCAGCCCCGTTCTCAAAAACGATGACTGTACAGCCCGTGGCGCCGTCTAAATCCTGGGCATGGCCCACCTTGACGCCCGGTACATCTGTGATAGATCCCTTGTCCATGCTCCCCTCCTTTTACCACACCCTGAAAGCAACCCAGCGTTCTGGATATCAAGTCCTTGTATATCACGGTTTATCGGTTGTCCAAAGGAGATATTCTTTATCTCTCAAAAGGCCCATGAGGTTGCTGTTGCGAACCCAAGGGGGTCAGTCCCTTGACAATGGGGCTCGCGATGAGCTCTACTTTACCCCGTTGTTGCATAAAAGGCGATTAAGGATTCTGAATTTTGCCTTCTATGGCTTCAAATGCCAGTTTTAACGCCTTGATTTTGGAATTCACCAATGGTGATATCCAGACCTTGGATGTGAAACAGCATAAGTTCCTCTTCTTAAGGCAGTTATATGTCTGGGAGCTCTATGCGTTTGAAACAACGGGGTTTACTTGGCTTCAATAAAGACCGATGTCTTTTTGCCCACCAACTACGATGAGAAACCAAAAACATGGAGCAGGAAAATGAAAACACCGAAAAGTGCATCCTCTATGGGGGGTGAAAACGCTCCAACCCTGGTACTGCGGCCTGTGGGAGTCATAAGAAGCAAGATCCACAAGCCCTTCCTGGCTGCCGAAGAAGATGATATCAAAATGCAAGGGGACATGGAGAAGATCAGGGAGGAAATCCACAGGGTACGCCGGGAAATCTCGGAAATCGTGATTAAGGAAGAGCTCGTTGATCTCTTAAGGGGCGTTGAAGACTACTCCCATCTTGTGGTCTTGTATTGGGCCCACAAGGTCCCTGACCAGAGCCGCTCCTTGACCCTCGTACACCCCATGGGAAGAGAAGAAAATCCATTGACAGGAATTTTCGGCACCTGCAGCCCGGCCCGGCCCAATCCGGTGCTCATGACCGTTGTGCGGCTTTGGGCACGAAAAGAAAATGTGTTACAGGTGACCGGAATGGATGCAATCGATGGGAGCCCTCTTATTGACATTAAACCCTATGTTAAGGGACTCTACCCCCAGGGTGAGGTACAAGTCCCGGAATGGATGCGGAAAATCCAGGATGAAGTTGATGAAGGGCGCAAGAAGACCAAAGAAAAGGATGGCATAAACCCCAGGTGTAGGCTATAGTGCATACATTCACACACTTTAACGTTGAGGGAGGCATGGTTATGGCTGATAAAAATTTTGTCGACGGCAAAAGCGTACTTATTGTAGATGATGAGCCAGACGTTCTGGAGAGCTTGGAAGAGCTTCTGTCTATGTGCGACGTTACAAAGGCCTCCAACTTTGAAGACGCCAAAAGGCTCATGGAATCAAAGGACTTTGATATCGCTATCCTGGATATCATGGGGGTCGACGGCTATGAACTCCTAAAAATAGCCAAGGCCAAGAAAATCATCCCGGTTATGCTGACCGCCCACGCACTCAGTCCTGAGAGCACCGTAAAGTCCTACAAGGAGGGTGCAGCCCTCTATGTACCTAAAGACAAAATGGCTGAAATCACGACCTACCTGGAGGATGTGCTGGAGGCGCGGGAAAAGGGAAAATCCACATGGTGGCGCTGGCTTGAACGGTTCGGTTCCTATTACGACAAAAAATTTGAGACGGATTGGCGATACCGGGACAAGGATTTCTGGAAAGGCTTCCCCTATCTCTAGCCCATTTGGGCCGGGGGAGAAAGGGTTTTCTCAGGCGATTCACCTTGACACATAGGGGTGATTCACCTATACTCCTCCGGAAATCATACAGAAAATCAAACAGGGGAGAAAAAATGAAGAAACGATGCTTAGTTGGTCTTATCGCATTGGCTTTGGGGATCTTCTGCTTCAGCGGCGGCGCAGCGGCTGAATCCTCTACACAGCCGGTTCAGATTTCGATTATTAACCCTGTTCAGATCTTTGACGAAGATGTCTCTATCCGGGGTTTTCGTTTTAACCTGATTTACGGTGTCAACCAAGATATGAGCGGACTGGACCTTGGCATCATAAACCACGCCAAGGGGAATATGAATGGGTTTCAATGGGGCCTGATCAACTTCACAGGCGGGGATCTTTCTGGATGGCAAGACGGCCTTATCAACGTGACCAACGGCTCCGGGGTAGGCCTCCAGACAGGGCTTTTCAACTCATGCAGCGACTTCAAAGGGGTCCAATTTGGACTGATCAACTACAGCAGCCGTTTCTCCGGTTTCGGCCTTGGCCTTGTCAACACCACGGATCATCTTTACGGGCTCCAATTGGGTTTACTCAACTTCAACTGGAAGGGAGGGCCACTCACCTTTTTCCCTATCCTCAATTTCTCCTTTTAAGCGCCTGATAGATATACAAAAAGATCACACCCTGCAGAGGAGCCGGTGTAAGCGGCCCTCTGCATTTTTTTGACCTCCTTTCTCCACCATCTAATTGTACTCAGAAATACAAAAAAGGCTTGAAACAAACGGCTCAAGCAGGTATAGAGGTCAGGAAAGCTGGGGAAGGACGTCCAGCCATCCATAAGACCTTAGCGCGGGTATTTCAGTCCATGATCGAGAGAAATGAACCCCGTAGTTGCATAAAAGGCGCTTGAGGATTCGGCATTTCCCCTTCTATGACTTCAAATGCCGCTTTTAACGCTTTAAATCTGGAATTCACCCATAGTGATATCCAGACCCTGGATATAAAATGACATAAGTTTCTGTTTTTACTTCAGTTATATGTCTAGGAACTCCATGCGTTTGCAACAACGGGGTGAAGTTATATCTCAAGGAAGCCAGTTCGTTCGCACCGACAACGGGGTGAATCCGGAATGGAGTCCTTTATGTCTGATTCGAATAAAGGCCTGTCCAGACTTGACCGTCACTTGAGCATCCTTTTTGCTCCGCGGCAAAAGGACTTGGTTCTCATGAAGCTCCGTGGGGAGCGGATGACCAAGACAGAGCGGGAATACTACTCAAGGGTCGTTAAGAAAAAGCTCGAATCCGTGGCCAGTGAGGAGATGAGGGAGGTGGCCCGGGCCCTCACAAAGCCGGATAACCGCTTTGATCTCTGAAACCCCGGTGGCACCCCAAGGACAGGAACGGCTCTACCCCTTAAATGTGATCAGGGAAGGATCGTAATCTTCCACCTTTTCGTAGCCGAGCAGGTTTAAAAGGGTGGCTGCTACATTGGAAAGGCCCCGCTTCTCCAACCCTGCCATCACATATTCCCCTTTGTATTGGGGATCATAAATCGCAAAGGGGACCGGGTTCAGGGTATGGGCCGTTTTGACCACCCTGTTGCCGTCCTTGTCAAGGGTGAACATCTGATCCGAGTTGCCGTGATCTGCAGTCACCACGGCAATCCCCTGGAGTTTCTCAATTCCATCCAGGAGTTCTCCCACGCACTGATCCACCGTCTCTACGGCCACCACCGCGGCCTCCAGGACACCGGTATGACCCACCATGTCTCCGTTTGCGAAATTGAGTCGGCCGAACCTGTAAGATCCGGTCTCCAACAACTCCAGGGCCTTGTCCTTTATCTTCCCGGCCTTCATCTTCGGGGCCTTGTCGAATTCGATTCTGTCGGAAGGGATCTCTACGTAGGTCTCCAGGGACTTATCAATATAACCTGAACGGTTACCGTTCCAGAAGTAAGTGACATGACCGAATTTCTGGGTCTCTGAAAGGGCGAAGCTTTTCACCTTTTCGGCGCACAGGTATTCGCTCACGGTCCGGTCAATGGCCGGAGGGGCCACAAGAAACTTGGGCGGCACATGGAGATCCCCGTCATACTCCATCATCCCCGCATAGAGAATGTCAGGAAGGGTGCCCCGATCGAATTCCGAGAAGGGCTCTTCTGTAAAGGCCCGGGATATCTCAATGGCCCGGTCACCCCTGAAATTAAAACATATGACCACATCGCCATCCACAACGGGGCCCCTTGGCCTGCCCTGGGCATCCACAACCACAAAGGCATCCATATACTGGTCGGTCACTGTGGGATCTTCCTTATAGAAGGTCCTCACCGCCTCTTCTGCAGAGATAAAGGTTCGGGCCTTTCCCAGCACATGGGCGTCCCACCCCCTCTTGACAATCCCCCAATCTGCATTGTAGCGGTCCATGGTCACCCGCATACGCCCGCCCCCCGATGCCACGGCGTAATCAAGACCCTTTTCCCCGGAAATGATCCTTAGCCTTTCCTCGGTGGGGACAACATAGTCCAGGGCGGAGCGCTCTCCCACATCCCGACCGTCGACGAGGGCATGGACTCGGACCCGCTGGAGCCCCAGCTCTGCGCATTTATCGATGAGCCGGTTCAAATGATCAATATGGCTGTGTACATTGCCGTCTGAAAGAAGGCCCATGAAATGGATGGTCCCCCCGCGCCGGGCCCTCCCTACAATGTCTTGCCACAGGAGGGTCTCGAATATCCGCCCCGTCTCGATGGCCTTGTTTACCAGACTGGCGCCCTGGTCAAAGACCCGTCCCGCGCCCAGGGCATTGTGACCCACCTCGCTGTTGCCCATATCCTCATCCGTAGGCAATCCCACGGCCGTGCCATGCGCCTGGAGCTCACAGTAGAGCGACCCTTTAAAAAGCCGATCCAAGACCGGGGTTTTGGCCAGGTACAAGGCATTGCTCTCATCGTTCGGCCCTATCCCCATGCCGTCCATGATGACGAGAAGAAGGGGGCCTTTTCTGCCTGGAAAGGATTTCAGCCGATCAAGATGCAATGACATGCCTCTTCTCTGTCTCCCTTTAGGGCGCCTCCCGGACCACCCTGAACCCGAGTGTTTGATAGCGGTTGTCCAACCGGCCCCAGTTCCTGTTGGCCGAACGGCAATACCACCCAAATCGGAACCAGCTTCCGCCCCGCCTGACCCGCACCTCCCCGGATTCCGGCCCCTTCGGGTCGGAGACCGGATGCTTGGGGTAAGGTCCATACCAATCGGCACACCATTCCCAGACATTACCGTGCATGTCATACAGGCCCCAACGGTTGGGCTCATAGCTCTTTACCGGGGCCGGCCCGTCCACAGGCAGCCCTCGAGCCTCGTTAAACTCAGTGCATACCCCCGATTTCAGACGATTGTTCCCGTACATGGCCTTGGAGCATTCAATGGTCTCCCCCCAGGTGTATGCCTCCTGGCTCCCGGCGCGGCATGCATACTCCCACTCGGCCTCGGTAGGCAAACGATAGACACCCTCATTGAGGTCATTTAATTTCTCTATGAAACGCATACAGTCGTGCCAGGACACCTTTACCACCGGTTTGTCCGTGGACTTGTGACGGCCGAAAAGCTTCCATCCCGACAAGGCACGCCATTGTTTGCCCGTTACTTCTGTGGTTTGGATGTAAAAGGGCCTTGTAATGGTCACCTTGTGCCTGGCCTCGTCTTTGTCCCTGTGAGGCTCATCGGGCGGACTCCCCATCATGAATGATCCGGCAGGGATCAGAACAAACTCCATGCCCAAGGAATTTTTAAAGGTCTTGTCCGAGCCCCATGACGGATTAGGGTTCAAGACCTGAAAAATCGCCACTAAAGACACAAGGGACAATATGGGTATAGTGCTTCTCGCTGAAAACGCCATGGTGGTCCTCCACAGTTCTGAGTCCCTCATGGGGCTCTCTCTTGTTCCTCCTACGTAACAGTGGGACCCCGGACATGGGCCCGAAGTTGCCGCAACCGGCTGCGAATCCGATCACGATAACACGGAAAATGGCTGCATGAAAGACAAAAACGTTGAAAACCGCTCTCCTTATGCCCTATAAATAGGACCCAAATTCCAAAATTTGTCCAAGAAGGAGCCTGATAATGCCACAAAATATCCTTATCATAGGGGCGGTAGCCCTGGGACCTAAGGCCGCCTGTCACTTTAAGCGATTGGAACCTGATTCAAAGGTCATCATGATCGATCAGGAAAGCCGCATCTCCTATGGGGGATGCGGAATCCCCTATTTTATATCCGGAGATGTGAGCGATGCGGATCAGCTCCGGGAAACCAGTTTCCATATGCTCAGAGACGAGGACTTCTTCAGAGACACCAAAGAGATCCATGTCATCACCGGGGCCCGGGCCCTATCCCTGGACCGGGGAAAAAAAAGCGTGCTCATAGAACACATCCAGACCGGCCAAAAAGAGGAACTTTCTTATGATCAACTGGTCCTGGGGACAGGGAGTCGGCCCAGGAAGCTGGATGTGCCCGGGGCCGACCTGGATGGCATCTACGCCATATCTGATCTAAACAAGGCCATGGCCATCAAAAAGGAAATCGCGGAAGGCCGGGTGGAAAAGGCCGTTATTGTGGGAGCAGGGGCCATCGGCCTTGAAATCGCCGAATCCCTGGCAGACCTGTGGGGCATTGAAACCACTGTTGTAGAAATTACCGACCAGATTCTTCCCGGCATCATCAGCCCCAACATGGCCAAGATGGCCCAGCAGCACCTGGAGGAAAACGAAATCACCTTTTATCTCAATGAAGGGGTTGAGCGCTTTGAAGGGAACACCCGGGTGGAGCGGGTCATCACCGGGGGCCGGACCCTGGGAGCCGATATGGTGGTGGTGGCCGTGGGGGTCACGCCCAACTCGGACCTTGCCAAAGAAGCGGGTCTGGAGGTCTCTCCCAGGGGCGGTATTGTAGTCAACAAACAGCTGGAGACCTCGGATCCAGAGATTTACGCAGGGGGAGATTGTGTTGAGATCACCAATCTGGTCACCGGAAAACCGGGATACTGGCCCTTGGGTTCACTGGCCAACAGGCAGGGCCGTGTGATCGGGTCCAATCTTGCCGGAGGTAACGTCGAGTTTGAAGGGGCCGTAGGGAGTTTTGTCATCAAACTCTTTGAAATCTCCGTTGCCAGTGCGGGATTGAGCATTGAGACGGCCGAAAGGGAGGGATTGGACGCCTTGAGTGCCTTTGTGGTTCAGTTCGACCGGGCCCACTTTTATCCCGAAAAGGACCTCATGTATCTGGAACTGGTGGTGGAAAAGGGCTCGGCCCGGGTCCTGGGCATACAGGGCCTGGGCAGCAAGGGAGAAGGCGTTTTGGCCCGGATCAGTGCAGTGGCTCCCCTCCTCAAGTACGGCATCACTACGGCCGATGTGAGCAATCTGGAACTGCCCTATTCACCTCCTTTCTCCTCGGCCATGGATGTCCTGAACGCTCTGGGCAACACGGCTGAGAACCTATTGGCCGGGAAAAACCGGGTCATTGATGCGGACGTCTTCTCTGAATTGTGGGAGAAGCGGGACAAGGGAAACGTCCTGTTTTTGGACTGCCGGGAGTGGGGAAATGCAGAGCCCTTTATCCAGAAATATCCGCACTGTTGGAAAAGCATTCCCCAGGGCCAGCTTAGGACCAGGATCAGGGAAGTGCCCGGGGACAAAAAACTGGTCCTCATCTGCAACACGGGGGTACGCTCCTATGAGGCCCAGATCACCCTGGATGAGATGGGACTGAGGGATTCCTATAACCTTCAAGGAGGCATGGCGGCCGTCAAAAAGTGGGGACTGGACTTGCTGGAGTGATCCACTTCCCGTCCGAGGGATAACAGCATGAGTCGATCATCCAAGGTTTTTGCCGGGCTCCTTCTCGCGGCCTTCGCCCTCGGCCTCAGGCTCCACCACCTGGGTTTTGAAAGCCTTTGGATGGATGAATTGAGGCAGGTCTCCTACTACCCCCAGTCCTGCGCCCAAATCCTTTATAATGCCGCAACCCAACAGCAGCCGCCCCTGGACTACTGGATCGGGCATTTCGTGTATCTCTTCTCCCAGAATGAATTCGCCCTTCGACTCCCGGCCGCCCTTTTCGGAGCGGGGTCGGTGGTCCTTCTCGCCCTCTTGGTGGCCCGCACCTGTTCATGGCCCGTGGCCATGGTGACCGGTGCCATTGGGGCCATGCTCCCCTTCAATCTCTATTTTTCCCAGGAGGCCCGGCCCTATTCCATTGCCATCTTCCTTTTCTTGGTGGTGCTGGCCTGCCTGGATCACCTGCTTTCGGCCCGGGAGAAGTCTTATGGCAGAGCCGTCCTGCTCTTCTTTGTGAGTACCGCCTTTCTCTACTCCCGCGGGCTTTCGCCCCTGGTTGTTGTCAGTGTCCTTTTCCTCATCCTTATGATTTGGCGCCTGGTTCTTCTCATCCGGGAAGGAACGGCGCTTAAAGGCGAAGGGCGGAATATCGCCTTTGGCGGTCTGGCGCTATTGGCGGCCCTTGCAGCCTATGTCCCCGGATTTCGCCTGATCCTTTCCAGGGGTCAAAGATATGCGGACACGTCCTTTTCCCTCACCAATACCCTCACGGCGGGGATAAAGGCCTTTGATCCCACCCCCCTGTGGCAGGCCTTTGTGGTCCAGACCGAGCCCCTCACCTTCCCCCTTTTGATCCTCCTAGGCCTCTTCCCCTTTCTTTTCCGGCCATCTGGACTCTTAAAGAGGGGATTTCTCCCATGGATCAGCGCCCTCCTTCTTCCAGGCGCATGCATTCTAAACCTCTTTATATTTCAGGCCAAAACCCATTTGCCTTTTCGCCCCCCCTATGCCCTATATATGCTGCCCCTGACTCTGATCCTCTCAGCGGTCACCTTTCAGGGACTCTGGAACGGTCTCGGCACCTGGAGGATCGCTCGACCCGGGCGCGTCCTTTTGCTGCTCCTGGCCGCCTTTTTTATCTTTCAATCGGCAGTGGCCCTTTCGGCCTCCAAGGGCCTCAGGAAAAAGACGGACTGGCGGGGCCTGGCCCGGTACCTGACTGCCCACTATGGACCTGGGGACATCGTGATCTTTGACGCCCTTTCCCCTTATGGATGCTGGGAGCCCCGCCCCACCTTTTCCGCGTTCTTGCGGTACCCCAAGGGCGAATCCCCGCTGACCTACATGGTGCCCCTGGCCTTTGAATCGCCTTCCCTGGCAAAGGGGCCTCAAGTGCCCGTACTCATCCTCTTTCACTGGAGGGAATACCGGCTCACCCCCCATTCCCCCTACCCCTTTCTCCCGGCTCCTTTCCCCCTTGAAGAAAGGGGGGACCACCGCGGGCTCAGGCAGGATCCTCTTCTTCACGTGACGGAGCTGACAGGGTTTTCCATTATCAGCCTTCGTCGGGGAACAGGGGAGTTCGGAAGGGATGCCTATCGGCTCATCCAACAGGTATGCCTTCACCTGCCCCGGAATTCCTCCTTGGTGGAGATCCATTTGGCCGAAGCGGGCCTGGCCCGGGCCCTGGGCCGGCCGGACTGGAAAAAGCACTTGGCTCGGGCGGAATTACTGGTCAAAGGCCCTGCCCTGAAAAGGCTCCGGGAAATGGCCGATCGGCTCAGACAATCAACCCCAGTGCCTTTACCGGCGGAAAAGACGTGAGACCATGAAACTTTCCATCATCATTCCCTGTTACAATGAAAAGGACGTCCTTCCCCGGCTCATCGCCAAGGTCAAGGCGTGTCCGGTAACCGAAAAGGAGATCATCCTTGTGGATGACCACTCGGGGGACGGGACAAGGGAACTCATCGAGACCGAGGTGGCCCACCAGGTGGACCGGGTCGTGTACCACTCAAAAAACCTGGGCAAAGGGGCGGCGGTAAAATCAGGGCTCCAACATGTGACCGGGGACCTTGTGGTCATCCAGGATGCGGACCTTGAATATGATCCCAGGGAATACCCCAAGTTGATGGCGCCCATCCTGGAAGGAAAGGCGGATGTGGTTTACGGATCCCGGTTCCTGGGTGAAGGTCCCCACAGGGTCCATCTTTTCTGGCATTACGTGGGCAACAAGATCCTCACCATCCTCTCCAATATGTTCACCAACCTCAACCTGACCGATATGGAGACCTGTTTCAAGCTCTTTCGCACAGAAATCCTCAAGGACATCCAAATCGAGCAAAAACGATTCGGCATTGAACCCGAGATCACGGCCAAGGTCGCCAAGCGCAAGGCCCGTGTTTACGAGGTGGGCATATCCTATTACGGCCGTTCCTATGAGGAGGGCAAAAAGGTCAACTGGAAGGACGGTCTTAAGGCGGTTTATTGCATTCTTAAATACAATCTTTTTCCTTAGGATCTGTACTTCTTTTCCTCCACCGGTCTTGACGCGACTCCATTTAAAAAGGGAAGGATCAACATCCGGAACATGGGTAAAAAGGGCAAGGCCATTGTCTTATTTCTCCTAACGGTCATCTTTTTGGGCGGCCTTTATTTGAGGGTTGAATCGGTCCGCCATACAACGGTGGTGGCGCCCCTGAGGGCGGATGCGGGCCAGTACTATATGTATGCCTATAACCTCCGCCACAAGCATACCTATTCCCGTGAACCGGGCCACCCCCGGGACCTTGACGACCCGGTGACCCCTGACGCGGCACGACCCCCCGGTTACCCCCTTTTTTTGACCCCCTTTGTCCCCGGCCTCCCTACACAGGACATCCTGGAGAACATCCAGGTTTTTCAGGCCGGCCTCAGTACTCTCACCCTGATCGTCAGCTTTCTCTTTTTTCGGGGCTTCCTGCCCCTGCCCTTGGCTGTAGCCGCCTCCTTCTTGGCGGCTCTGAGCCCTCATCTCATTGTGGCCCCCAGCTTCCTGCTCACCGAGACCCTGTTCACCTTTCTCCTGGTGGCCTTTTTCTGGCTTCTCAGCCTTTTTGCGCGCAGACCCACCCCCTGGTTCAGCCTGTTCACGGGCCTGGTCCTGGGCATGGCGAGCCTGGTCAGGCCGGCCCTGCAGTACTTTTTGCCCTGCCTGGCCCCCCTCATGGTCTCTCAATTCGGTTGGAAAAGGGGGAGGCGTGTTTTTGCCCTCCTGGTCCTCGGCTTTGCCCTCATCATTTCGCCGTGGATCATCCGGAACATGATCACTTTGAAGACCCCCACGGACCAAAGGCTTATGATCAACTTCCTCCATCACGGGCTTTATCCTGACTTCACCTTTGATCAAAAGTGGAAAACCCACGGGTACCCCTACCTGGCCGACCCCAGGTCCCGGGAGATCGGAAAGGATCTCTCTTCGGTGCTTGAAGAAATGGCGAGACGCTTCTCCCAGGAACCCGTGAGGCATATAAAATGGTTTTTCCTCGGCAAACCGGTCGCTTTTTGGTCCTGGGATAATGTACAGGGAATCCTGGGGGATATCTTTATCTATCCCGTATCAAGCTCACCCTATTTTACCAACCCCCTTTTCCAGGGCGCTCACTTTCTGATGTTTTCCCTTCACTGGCCCTTGGTGATCCTGGCTGCAACAGGATGTATCCTGGCCTGGTTTCCCCTCTTTAAGCTGGAATTCACTCAGAACGCGATTTTTCTGATCAGGGCGACTTCCCTTCTCCTGATCTATTACACCCTGGTCCATATGGCCGGGGCCCCTTTTCCCAGGTACGCCATCCCCCTCCGCCCCTTTCTCTATGGGATGGCCCTGTTTTGCCCCTACCTCCTTTTCCGGGCCCTCAAGACCGGCCGCGGAAGTAAGTAAAGAAATGAATATCCTTGTACACAGAATATACCTTGACAGAAATATGTGCTGAATATATATTTTTTTATATTTT
>Ga0180432_10006684_pt1 | contig 14906 bp, 16 predicted proteins | sample SS_ome_10_FD_132414 | JGI IMG/M metagenome (GOLD analysis project Ga0180432, IMG submission 132414) | Hypersaline lake sediment archaeal communities from the Salton Sea, California, USA - SS_1_MS_2 metaG | ecosystem: Environmental > Aquatic > Non-marine Saline and Alkaline > Hypersaline >... | reverse complement strand
TTGACTTCCATCATTTTGACGCATCCCAAACTGTTTTGTTCGTAGTAGTCAGGCCTGCAACATGGCCGTCACAGAAGGCCGCACAAAAACTGTCGCTCCTATGTCGATAGTCAACTCCGCTGACCGGCTCGGTCCAGGGAAGCCACCCGCAGTAATACTTGCCCGGTGTACAATCGGCGAAGATAACCGTATTTTCGGGACTGGCTACGTTGGCGGCCTTGACGCCGTACCAAAAACAGTATCTATCGCCGGCAAAGTTGAAACAATTGATACCATAGCTAAGGATTATCTGTGGATCCCACTGAACAGCCTTCTGTAGGCGGTCCGAAGGGCAGCTATAGACCTCTGATTGCTTGCTTAGGTAAGGCTTTATCAGGTCCATCCAGCGGCATTCGCTGTCCTGCCAGGCCTGCGGAAAGTAGTCGTATTCGTTCAGATAAAACTGCGTCGCCAGACCGATCTGTCTAAGATTGCTGAGGCAGACTGTCTGCTTTGCTGATTCCCGAGCCTGCCCTAAAGCCGGCAAAAGAATCCCCAATAGCAGCGTCATAATCGAAATAACCACCAGCAATTCCACCAGGCTAAAGCCCGAGTCCTGGCCCTCGCTTCTAGCCAAGCCTGACGGCCAAAGCGCGGTCGAGGCCCTACCCCGAGGAATCATGGAACAAATTACCGTTTCGTGATAGTCCACTTTTTGCGGGCCCACCTATGCGCATACGAAGTTTATAAGCGTGCTACTACGCATGAAGCTAGTACAATTGTGCTGCCAACGCAACATGAAAATTGACAAAAACAGAGCAGTGTGGCACAATCTTGAGCGTGGCTAAGACCGTGACGGCGAACAAAAATGTGGTCTCTTCGAAAGAATTCGTGGGACATTAGATGGTCAAGTATTGCTTAAACCATTGTTGTGACGTGTGATGCGGCATTGAAGATACCGCTATTTTTTGGTGCTGACTTGAAATCAGCCTGTTATGCTCGGCAAAACAGTTTGGGCAGACAGCTGAATTGGCGAGGCAGGGGGGCAATTTCGCTGATTTGTTTACTCACAGATTACTCCGAAGAGCCAAAACGTGAGATGCCAGAACACTCTTGTCCAACACAAATGATATTCGAAACGGGATTGCAGGCTCAACCGGCTTGTACTTGGCGGTGAAGGCTTCCTGAGGCCATATTTCGGGCGTTTTTATTTTGGGCGGCGGTGGTATCAGAAATGCTGTGTTTTTGTTATTGATCTAGAGCCAGAGATCGAGCATCAGTACGTACTGAACGGCCCGTCTTAGCCGGCCAACATGTGCTTGGGCAAGGGCCCCTTTGCTCGCGGCGATGCATGTAGCCGACACGGGACCAATGATTGTGAGGAAGTGCCGGTCTTTCTCTTCGGCCAAGGTGAGGCCCTGGTGAGCGAACACGAAATCCCTGTTTGAAGTGGCCGAGGGAAAGGTGTTCTACCTGCCGCCGCGAACATTACGCGACGTGTTAAACAGCGGAGCTAGGCCTTTGATGGATCGACTTGGAAAAAGTTGGTTGGTTATGGCGGAAAAACGGCCTGTTGAGACATTGCAGTTTATGCCTTGAAGCCAGCGGCATATTCATAAAGGGTTGGCACCCAAGAAGATACTAACCCAACGCCGTACGGTACCGCCACGGTGCTCGGGTTGTACAGGTGCGTTGCCCAATATCCCGGGATGGTAGTAACACTATACGACAACGGTCCGGTGGCCTAAAGCGTTAAAACGACAAGGTTTTGAGTGCAAAACTGTGAAAAAAGCTACCCACTGTGTATGAGTAGAACCATTTGTGTCTACTATGGCGCCCCCGTAACCCAGAAGTAGCGAGGACTGAGATGAGTGAACTGGAACGTATTGGCATATCGCTGGGCAAACACTTGCTGGCACAGTTCGATGAATTGATAGCGCAAAGAAATTATCCCAATCGATCGGAGGCTATTCGGGACTTAATCCGGCAAAGCCTATCCGAGCGAGGCCTGGCCAAGCCCACCACGGCCGCCGTGGGGGCGGTTTTCTTGGTATATGACCACCATGCAATGAAACTCTCCCAAAGACTGGTCGAGATACAACACCAGTATTTGGTCCAGACCGTCGCGAGCACCCATGTCCATCTAGACCATCATAATTGCCTGGAGATCATCATCCTGAAAGGAAAGGTCAAAGATATCAACGAAATAGCCGATCGAATTATCACTTTGAAAGGGGTTAAGTTGAGTCGCCTCAACATGATGAGCATTGGCGCAAGGCTTTCCTAGAGCGGCCGGTCCGCACCAAGTTAGGAGAGATCTTCAGAAAAAATATCTGCATCCGTCGGCCGAGGACTATCGCCTCGCAGAGGTTGCAATGTTCTGCAAGGTCGATGATGCGTTGCCCATCATCGGCAATATGCAGCCAAAGGCTCACTTTCAGATAGTAGTAAGCCTCTACAACAGTTTCGCTATCTTCCCTATGAAGAGTGTCCGCAGAAGCGCGGAAGGTGCCGCAGGCAAATCCTGTGGGCAGGATATCGCGATCTCGACTTTCATCAATCCTTGATCGATCCCACCCCCAATCGCACCCACGTGTCATCCCTGCGAGTTGAATCTGCCCTCCTTTCAGAATGTTGCGGAGGCTTGCAAGAGACTATCACTTTCATTCCCTCAATGAATTTGGACTTTAAATCCACGCAGAAGCGTGTGGAGTCGGGTCCCTTGCCGGGGCACTTTCTGGGAAGCCATACGCAGGGAATCTCACGCAACTCGATCGTTGTCCCGTTCGAATCAACCACGCGCATTTCTATTCCCGTATGCAATGCATGCAACGATGTGCGTTGTCTTTTTACTCGACCATAGATGCTCAAGTATCCTTCTGCATTTTCATGTACCGTTACAAAGACGAATTTGGCTTGGCAAGAATTATGAATATCCACCTGAATCTTGCCTTCCTGAACCAAGTCTTTGCAGCGACACATGCATCCAGGCAAACACATTCCCACCAAGACAACCGTTGCGAGGCCCCTCTTATGCCTGAGAATTGAAGTACTCGCCAATGCCATTACGTATCTCCTTCATGCAATTCAACATCACTCCAACCGCAATTCATTTATTCATGTGCCTTTATCGTGAAGATTTTATCTGGCCATCCGGCGCACTTGGTCCAAGTAGCGTTTAACAAACGGTCGATCTACAAATGTTTGGGCCGCCTCCAATAATTCCACCGCATCTGCGTAATGCTCACGTCCAACTTCAATCTGTGCGTGCAGCACTAGGGCATCCGCTTCAAAACCTTCTATGCGTGCTGCTCGTTCACACATTATGGCGGCTTGCTCCAAATTCCCTTTTTGGTGTAGCCCTTTGGCAAGGAGAAGCATCGCTTTTGCATCCAAGGGATCAATACGCAAGAGCTCCTCATACAGAGCATTGGCCTGTTCGGATTCGCCTTTTTGCTGGGCAAGTTCGCCCTTGAGCCGCAAGAGCTTGATCTGATCGTTTAAGGAAAACGTGGCGGATTTTTCTTGTTTAATGCCTTCAATGCATCCAAGCATTTCTTCCGCTCCTTCAAGATTACCTACAATGATGAAACCTTCCAGGGCACGGAGCATTCGAGTGGCTGAGGGCGCTTCCTTACGGAACGCAATCTTGTATGCGGCAAGGGCGTCTTCTGGCTGATTCCGGTTCAGATACAGATCGCCTAGTGTAGCCAGTATTTCAATATCGGCACAACCCAGACGTCTTGCCACTTCAATGGACCGTGTCGCGCGTTCGTAGGCTCCCATGGCAAGATAGGCGTTTGTGCGCAGAGACCACAATTCCTTTTGGATAGGGTCTTGCTGCAAAAGCTCGCCTATCAAAGCAAGGCCCTGCTCATAGCGCTCCTGCTGCATAAGGCTTTTGGCCATCCCCAGCATGGCATCGGGATGTTTAGGCCGAAGCAGCAGCGTTTGTTGATAAGCGACTTCGGCAGATACAGGATAGTTTTCCATGAGTAAAGCATGCCCCAGAAGAAGCAGAATATCCGCATTGGCCTGGCCGTCTTCGGCCAACTGTTGATAGAGGGTAATCGCTTTGCCAGTCTGCTGCTGGAGCAGGTATACACGTCCCAGATTCATTATCGCACTGCGAAACTTGGGGAGTTTCCTGATGGCATTCTGATATGCCTCCGCTGCCGCATCAAGTTCTTCCCGCTGGAAATAGAGATTCCCTATGGCGAAGTCAATCGCGGGACTTGCGTCAGCTAAATTCTTTACGTTGAGCATTTCAAGGGCTGCAGTCTTATCCGTACCAGCCTTTGTCATCGCTGTATGAAGAAGCTTAGCCTCCTGGGAAGAGACTGTGGGTTCAAATGGGTCCTCGTGGCGATTCGCATCGTCACGATGTCTTGCCACAGCTGGAGACACGACGAAGGCAATTAAAATAACCTTAAAGATGGCACGGGTTATCCATTTGTATCTATACCATGTATTCAGTTGTTGCGGTGAAAGATTCATTTGCCTAAAACCCTGCTTAATTTAGTTTGAAGATCATTTTTTGCCTGACACGTGACGCCACCAGTAGACCACCCTTGGTGCCGGGAGAAAAGCGCCAACGTTTTATGCACTGAATGGCCGCTTTATCGAATATCTCTCCCGGTTGACTTGAAATAACCTTAATCTCCCGCAACGAACCGTCCTCCATGATTATGAATTCCAGCACTACCACACCTTCAATCTTGCGCGTACGTGCCTGGGGTGGGTAAATCGGCTGAAAACGAGCAATCACACTCGGTGGCTCGTCCAAATCCGCCAGTTCAAAAATCATGTCGTTGACCTGTTGTGCTAATTCCGGGGACATCGTTTCCGGTGCACGCACACCAAAATTTACCGAAAAATCCCCACCAACCTCCCCCATTGCCATGCTCAGGTTCAAATGGGCTTGCAGCATGGAAAGTTGACGTGGAGGCTTCTGCAGTTGTGGCTTCGGAGTCTTGGGCTTGGAACGACTTTCCTTGACCCGCGTACGCCTCGGTGGCACCGGAGGACGGGGCGCCAATTCCGCCGTTGTGACCGAGCGTAGCGAAATATCCCGCTCTGGAGGTTTGGAGAGCATTTCGAGATAGGGCAACAGGAAATACATCGATACCGTGACCACAATTCCAAATAACATCGACCGAATCGTCCAGCGCGGCGCTAGGTCCATGGTCAATCTAGTTGTATTCTTGGGACTCTTCATGGCTATTGGCGATCCGCGGCAATACTCACATTCTTGGCACCGGCTAATTTGCATTCGTCAATGAGGTCCACCAGCGGCGCGGCGCGGGCGTCGCTGTCGGCCAAGATCACCACTGGAACCTCTTTTTCGCGAAGCTGACGGCTTACAAGACCACGAACACTGCTCAGGGCGATTTCACGCCCGCCATAAACAATGGCTCCTTCGGGCCTCAAGGCAATCATGATGCTGAGCTTGTCCATGTCTTGGGCACTGGCAGCTTGCGGTTTTTGAATCTCCACTCCTGTCTCTTCGACGAATACCGTTGTTACGATGAAGAAGATTAACAGAAGAAACACGCAATCAATCAGCGGAGACATATTCACATCAACACCGCGATCGTCCAGCTCACTTAGATTAACACTCTTCATGACGGTACGGTCCTTTTTCGTTGTTCAAGCAACGTTACCACATGCGCCCGGCACTCATCCAGATGGTTTTCGACCCGACGCAATAACTTGCGTAAGTAGGCAGTGCCAAATATGCCGGGCAGTGCAACAATGAGTCCGAACTGCGTCGTAATCAACGCCTGACTGATTCCAGAAGCGACGCGGCTCCCAGTATCGCCGCCTATTCTGGATACGGCATCAAAGGTGTCTGTCATCCCAATAACCGTCCCCAATAACCCCAGCAATGGAGCTATCGCAGTTAGTGCACTTAGAACGACAATATCTCTGCGTAACAGGTTCATACCCTGAGTCTGGCGATTCACGAACGCGTCCGTAAGCGTGCTCCCTCCCTTCACATCACGCATTATTGTACGAAGAATCAAGGCCATTGCACCCTGCTTAGCACCCAGAATGTTGAGGATACCGGCAGCTCCGGCATCGTCGTCCAATCCCGAAATCGCCGGTATGAGGCGACCGCTCTCACGCGCCATGCCAACCAGCAACCGACGCGTTCGAACGAAATACAGCCAGATCCCAACGCTTACCAAGGCTATCGGTATCAACAACACGCCCCCCGACATCCAGTAGCTCAGGTGTCGTTCCAACCCAAATGCTGCGACGGTATGTTGTAGCCAATTCATCACGATCCGTTCGACCTTATATGGATTTCATTTACCAACCCAATAGCGGTTTGTTCAAGTATGCCGGCAATCTTCTTGGCGCGACGACTCAGCAACGCATGCATCAGCAAGACTGGAATGGCAATGGCCAGTCCGAATTCAGTTGTTACCAAAGCCTCGGAAATGCCACTTGAAAGCAGTTTGGCGTCACCGGAACCAAAGATGGTCACCAGCTGGAAGGTATGGATCATTCCCGTTACCGTCCCTAAGAGACCCAACAGAGGAGCAATGCCTCCCAAAACAGCCAGCATGCCAAGATGACGCTCCAGGCGGGGAAGGCAACTCCGCACATGTTCGTGCATGATTTCTTCGAGATGCTCTTTGGGAGCTGCATGATGCTCAACGCCTTCGTGCACCAGCGACGCTAGAGGCTCCTTGACTTTGCGGACCAGAACTTGTGCAGCCTCGATATTGCCTTTCTTGAGCTCCGCGAGAATCTTCACGACAACTTCATTTCCGCGAACACGTATGAGACTGAGGTCGATCGTTTTGATCAATGCCAGGATTAGCGCAATACCGCCGCAGAGTAGTAAGGGTATTATTACGATCCCGCCCTTCTTCACATGTTCGAGAAACGCCTGCCTTGCCTGCGTAATCTGCAGGGCTTTTCCGGAAGAGACGTCTACGGGAACAATGGCTTCCTCCCCCTGTAGCAAGTTGACGATGCGATCGGCCACCTCTTCGGCTTCTTCTTCTCCATTCATCAGGTCTGCAATCCGCTCATCCATGCTGCAAGTAAAATCATCGAAAAGTGAAGGCTGGGTATTGCCAAAACTGGTTACCGCCAGGCCCGCGCACGAACCAGTCCTCTCGGCAAAAAACGCCACGGGCCCAAGTACCGCAAACTCCCCCTCGTGCTCAAAGCCGGCTCCATCAAGTACTGTCCCGGGAAATGTCATACCTCCGAGGCGACGATTACTTAGATCCGCGGCAATCTTCAGTAGTGCTTCCGCGGCTGCAGGCAAATGGCTCAACGATTCTTCGTCATTCAAGTCATCGTCCACTGTTTTCAGCATTTCGGCAATCAAGACAATCTCAGCTTCGTTGGCCCGGGTTTCCATGGAACGACGATATTCTGAGAAGATATTCAGGACAAATTGGCCCTCTTCTTCCATCGCCTCAACGTCCGCCACAAGCTCGTCATACTCTTTGGCGTCTTGCTCACGCGCCTGCCGCATGCGTTCGGTCTCTATGCGCAATGACTTAATTTCCTCTTGAAGTGACTCAAGTTCTTCGAATAGAGGCACCCGTTGAGAGGAGACCTCGTCGCGAATCTGCTGCAGTTCAATACTGGCGGCATCAATGTCTGCCTTCGTTTTAAGAAGAGCTGCTTCAACCGATGGTCCTGACGAAGCCGAATCGGAATTTTGTTGCCCGACCGCCATCCCAGAACTCAGCAGAGAAAAACAGAGTAACTTGAAAATGACATTACCCTTCATCGAATATTCTCCTTGCCCGTTTCCTCAGCAACGGATGCCGCTTTTTCTTTGTGAGGCTCCAAAACCTGCAACGGCAAATTGACCAGTTGGGCAGTCTGTTCCTGATTGTAAACTTCTAAGGCCTTTCGTATTCTTAAGGCCATTGCCGGCCGCACAGACCAACTCCACCCTTGAGCAGTAGGGGTTCCGATCGCCGCCCATTGATTGTCCGACGATACGGCAAATCCCCGCGCCAGGCCCAGGTAAAGCACATCCACCTGCCGCCGCTTTCCCCCGCCGGTATCCAGCGTCTCTCGAGTCGCATGAAATCCGTGCTGCATAGTCTCTATCTGGCTGTAGATCGCTATGATCTTGAGTGCCCGTTCCGTCACGGGTATCGCCCGTGCCTGCTCAGCAGTAGCGGGCAGGGCGTCAAACTGTTCCGCAATGGCCTCGCCAAGCGGTTTCGGGATCATCGGCACCCAACGTCTCAAATCTGCCTCCGCACAATCGAGTAGTAGCGCCAAAGCATCCAGGAGGGCTTCCATGGTTGCTTCGCTCGCCAAAACGGTGGATTTGTCCCTTTTGGCGGCGGAGGCAGAAGTGTTGAACCGTTCCACTTTCTTGGCCAGTTCTCCCTTTTCGGCCCGCAACAATTCGATTTCTTTTTTCCATTGTTGGCTTCGAATCCGCCAGTCTCTCTTTTCGTCCGCGATCGCTGCTCGCAGGTCCATCCACTTTCCAACAAGTGTATCGAGATCGTGTACGGTGACGTCCGCTGGATTCGCAACCCCCGCAACATTAGGCTCAGAATAATCCGGTACGTCCGTTGCGTTTGCACTACCCCCCAGCACCATTGCCAGAGGGATTACCAAAAACCATAGTCGTTTAAGAATCATAATAACACCTATTTCACTGCCAAGCCTTGTTATGTATCGCTGAATCGATACACATCAACACGCGATTCAAAACTTAACTTGCAGGCTTGTGTAGATAGTCCTCGGATATCGTGGCCCGTACACATATCCGGCGTCGCGGTCTGGGCCCTTATCCAGATCATCCTGGTACTCGTCAGTAAGATTCTTGACACCCAACGTAGCTGTCAATTCATTGTCAAGCACCGTCCACGTCTTCGAAAGACTAACATCAAAGGTCACGAAAGATTCGGAAGTCTCGAGTCGGTCTTCTGCGATGAAACCGGCGTAATGCGGCACCTTCATATTTCCCGTGTATTTCGCGCCCAGAAACACATCCACAAAGTCAGGATTCTTCCAGCTCAGTTTGAAAACGCCATAATCATCAGGCGTGCGAAAATAATCCTTGCTGCCGAAATCATCTTCCGCGTCATCGAACTGGGATTCCTGTAAAACGTATCCGACGGTTGCTTCGAAGTTTTCGCTGAGTTGATAACCCACGTTGAATTCCGCACCATATATCTCGGCTCCACCACGATTGACACGCACAAACTCCTGGTCCGGCGTGGCCGGGTTGTCTTGTTCATCCAGGAAAAAAGAATCCCCTATCTTGGTGTAGAACGGTGTTGTTTCAAACAACATATGCCCGGGTCCGACCTTCGGGGTCCATTCCGCACCCAATGCAAAACTGTCCGAACTCTCTTCCTCCAACCCACTCCCGTTGCGAATCACCTGGCCTTCGCCGCCGACCTGCGTGATATGAAGGTCCTCGTCAAACACCTGGGGCGCGCGAAAACCATGGGCATAAGATGCACGCATCGTAAACGGCTCGCTTGGCGACCACTTCAATGCCGCACGCGGCGAAAGGACCGCTTCATCCAACTCCGAATTCTTATCGACGCGACCACCCAAAACCAACGAAACGGTGTCACTCAAAGCCCAGTCATCTTGCAGGTAACCTCCAACATTACAGTACTGTTCATTGGTGAACCGGTCGTAAGCAGGCTGTTGATCTCTAAGTCTTTCAAAATTGAATTGACCTCCCCAACTCACAGTGTGCGCCCCAAGATAATGGTTAAACTGAGTGTCAACCACATACATTGGATTCTTTGTATGGCCATACGCGCTTGGATCCATACCGGCTCCATAATACGACTCTCTGTCCGTGTAGGCGAACGATCCGGTAACCCTATAGTCAAATGTCTCGCTGATGGCGTCGGACCAACTCACGCTTCCCGCGTCACGGGTTGTCTGGATCGACTCAGCGATATCCGCCATAAATTCGGGCAAATTCAGCTTGTTGCCCCCTCGGCGATCCTCGTACGTATGATTGTAGTCCAAACTCAAAATACCCGTCTCCCCTACGGACTGTTTCCACCGCATCCAGGTTGACTCCAAGTCACGCTCGCCAAGCTCCGTGAATCCGTCACCGTCGCGATCATAAGAATCCTGCCTGTCCACCTGCCCCAAAACCGAGAATTTGGTCCTGCGGTTTTCAGATACAACATCCGCCACGCCGTTAGCCATCCAGTAAGGAGAACCGTCAATGCTTTCGTAACGCGTTTTGAATTCTGCGCCGGTTTCCAGAGGATCTCGCGAAATGACGTTCACCACACCCGCCACCGCCCCAGGACCGTACAACGCCGAGCCGCCCCCTTTCACAATCTCAATTCGCTCAACAGCACGCGCGGGAATATGCTCAATACCATACACAGCCGCCAGAGATGACATAGTGGGCTGGCCATCGATCAGTATTTGCGAATATGGCCCTTCTAAACCTAAAAGGCGTAATTGCGAAAAATTGCAGTTCTGGCAGTTGTTTTCAACGCGGCAACCGGTGGTGAAATCAACGGCATCAGCGAGAGTGCGTGCGGCACATGCCTCTATCTCGCCCCGCTTGATCAGCTCCGTTCTGATCGGCACGTCTGAGAGCTTCTTCTCGGTTCGCGTTCCGGTGATGACATACTCTTCCAGCTCCGTAACTTCCTCTTGCCCAGCGGCTTGCCCCTCAATATCCTGCGACTTGTGCGAACGCAAGGCATTGGGATCATTCTCCTGAGCTGCATGCAGTATTCCGTCGCTAAATGCCCCTTGGCTAACTACTATAAAAACAGGTAAAATCAGCTTTGTAATAACCTTTGTCACAAACAGACTCCTCTTGTTGGCTGTTTTGTTATGAATCAATGCGAGGGTATCCCGTCCAGCAAGTTTTCAACCGCCAGATTTCGATACCGTAGGCGCACGAATCGATTGTCGACGATATTGTCCTGAACAGTCGGAAGGTTGTGCTTGCGCCGGATTCAACGCGCAAACCCGATAGACCTCAACCGCACAGGATTGAAAAAGATATCTTTTGCGGGAATGGCCTGGATTTACCAAGCGGGAGGAGGGCGGGCCCAACAGGAAGGAATATGGCCATCAACCAGGATAACGCTCTTGAGTATCAGAATCTGATAACTGAGCGTTGCTACATCTACGACAGCAATAACTTCCCCAACGACGCAGCTTCCCAGCACGGAAACTTGCTGATTGCAGATCGGACAATCGTCATCTGCCGGGTACTGCGAGCGCGACCCATCTTCGGACTTCACCGGCGCGTGATGTTCCGTATCGGTGCAAAGATGACATACCCACAGAAGGCCGGTTGACTGGGTCAGCCACAGCAGTGACATCGCAATATATAATATTCTGTTCCTTAGCGACATTTTGCCAAATACCCGATACTGCTCCGGATAATCCTGCAGACTTCTGGTTGATTTGTCATTTACAAGCCAGGCGCACTGTCTGCCATTAGACCGTTAGAACTAACAAGTGCCTGCCTTATGTGTCAAGCCATTTTTCATTCGACCCTTCGCCAAGGATCGGAGTATCTTCGCCTTCTCGCCCGCTTCCAGTTCAGCCAGCGTAGTGTTCATTTCTGTGTCTTTTTCCAGCATCGGTTTCTCCGAAGTCCGCTCCGCAGCTACCTTGCAGCCCTTGCACTTTCCGGTTCGCCGCTGCTCTTCGCAATATGCCCGAAAAGCCTCCGGCAAATGCCGGGAGGGGACAGCGCTTCCCGACATGAATTCGCCGAAACAGCTTAGCCGTTGCACGAGGCCGTCGGGTACTGCGTGTTCGATGCGGCAGGCGTTTGCCTCCGCCACTGTCTCATCAACGTCGAGTACGTCCTGTAAGAAGCGACTCAAGCCGTTGTGCCTGCGACGAATCCGCTCCGCCGTTGCTTGCCCTTCGTTTGTCAGGGAAACAAGTTGATACGGTTCGTAGTTCACCAGGCCCCGCTTGGCCAGACCTCGCAGCGCAAACGTTACCGACGACTTCGCCACGCTCAGCCGGTCGGCGATGTCGCGGACCCGGGCGTTGCCCGTCTGGCGAATCAGCCCCAAGATGGTCTCGAGGTAGTCTTCTTGCGATGCAGTCAGTTCCATACTCTCCCTAACTGTTAGAAGGCTGCAACTTAGTTGTAGTCACACAACTACACAAGGGAAAAATCTCGGCCGCCAACATTTTTCTTGCCGTGCCTGACCGAGGATGCCTGCACCATTGCCGATAACCGCTTGTTAGTGAATGGATTATAGCGCATCGGACCTGAGGGCAGCGCGCACCGATTTGCGTCACTATCGTTGGCGATTGGCACAATGGCCCTCCTGATCGTGGCCGAGCTTGGCTACATTGGCATCCACTTCTGTTGGGCAGCCGTTTCGCGGCCCTGGTGTTTCCGTGGCCCTGAGGGTGATATTCGGCTTCTGTCCCGCTCACCGCGACGCCGCGCCCGACGCCCTCGCCGCCCTGGGGGGCGAGTAACGCGGTTCGATGTGCCCAAACTTCGAAATGGCGGTGGGGTCCGGAAGGGGCCGCCGTTTAACGACTCAGGATTGTCGTTGACATGATGGCTCGCCTGTGCTACTTGTTCGGCACCACTATGGGCGGAGAACATCTAATGCCGAATGCCAAAGAATGTGCTTGCACCGGAAAATCGTTGCCGCGATTGCTCCGGCCTGGGGTCATGGCGTTCTTGGCTCAAGGCGACGCGCATGGCTATCAGATCGGTCAATACCTGTCGGGGATGCGTATGTTCGCTGGCCGTGAGCCCGATCATGCCGGCATTTACCGCGTCTTAAAGGAGATGGCCGACGAAGGTCTGGTCACGTCCTTATGGCAGACGGGCGAAACAGGCCCGGCGAAGCGAGTTTTCGCACTGACCCAGGCCGGGAAGGACTGTTTGGAAACGTGGTCGACAACTCTGTGCGATTATCGTGACGCCATCAATGAACTGCTGTCGTTGCTGCGCCGTGTGAGGCAGTAGAGCAATTGCACCGAGCAGAGATTGGAGTACATTCCGTGCCAGATGAGACCAAAACCGACCGATGGATACCCGCCAAGCTGCGGGAGCTGCTGAGCCGCGCCGCGGAGGGTATCGCGCCGTCCCGAGACGAATGCGTCCGCATGCTCTCGTTTCCCGAGATCTCGCTCGAAGCAGGAATGATCCGCGCGGTTGCCGATGCGGCCTCACGCAAGCGGTTCAACAATGAGGCAATCCTTCTGGGGCAGATCGGCATTGAGACCTTCGCCTGCCCGGCGAACTGCCGGTTCTGTGTCTTTGGTGAAGGCCATACGCAATTCCCGGAGACGCGCCTGACGACCGAGGAGATACTTGAACGCGCGCAGGGATTCGCATCCGACGGCGACCTATACGCCCTGTTCTTGATGACTATGCACGAGTTCGAATTCGACCGACTGCTGCACGTCGTGGAAGAGGTTCGCCGGACGATTCCATCACAGACCCAGATTGTGGTCAACGCCGGCGAGTTCGACCTCGTGCAAGCCAAGGAACTCCGCCAGGCCGGGGTGGTTGGGGCCTACCATGTCTGCCGCCTGCGGGAAGGCGTCGACACCGATCTTGATCCGGAAGACAGGAAGCGGACGTGCCGGGTCATCAAAGAGGCTGGCATGGACTTCTACTACTGCTGCGAGCCGGTTGGGCCGGAACATACGCCGGAAGAACTCGTTGATCAGCTCATGTTGGGCGTCAACTACGGCTGTTTCCAGCATGCGGTCATGCGTCGTGTCTACCTGCCGAATTCGCCTTTGGCCCACCATGGGCAAATCTCGGAGCTACGACTGGCGCAGATCGTAGCCGTCGTGGCCTTGGCGTCACTGGCCTGCCCCAGTACGGACAACATTGCCGTACATGAGCCGAACCTGATCGGTCTGACTTCCGGGGCCAACGTGGTGTACGCCGAGACGGGTGCGAATCCGCGGGATACGACCGCCGACACATCTGGCCATCGAGGTCTGGACATGGCCGGTGCCCGCAAGATGCTCTGCGAGGCTGGATTTACGGCCCTCCGTCGAGGTGACGGCTCGACCATACCGCTGACATTCGATTCGCCTTTGTCGTCCCGGGGCTGATATAAGCGACAGCTCGCCCCGAAGGTTCGGTTTTACTGTTGACCCCAGGGGGCAACCCCTATCGAACGGTGATGACGGAGACATATTCCACCACGAAGCGGGGCGGATTGATCAGCATCTGTTAACCAGCCTTGCCGTTTGAGAACGCCAAGTCTCTGTCGATCGCGCCGCTTGGGCGGCCCATTCCTACCCCACGCCAGCCGCTCCACCCGCGTCCCGGTGCCGACAATTTTCGTCTTGCAAGTACCGGCAAAATACGGACAATATCCAAAGTTATCGCGACCAGATTACCAGGGGTGCCCTGAGGAGTGGCCCTATGCCGGCTAGACCAGACGATATTCTGACTATGGACGAGTTGGCTGAGTACCTGAAAATCTCCAAATCCACCCTCTACAAGTTGGCCATGGAGAACAAGCTGCCGGGCCAGAAAATCGGCAAACGCTGGCGGTTCCACAAGGATGCCGTCGACCGCTGGGTTCAGAACTATCCGGACGGCTCCGGTCCCGACACCCAAGGCCAGTAAGAACAGACATTGGAGTTCACAATGCTAGGATTGACACTGCGTGACGAGTTCAAAGGGCGGCGGCTGAAAGGCACCGCTATTGAGCTGACCAATAAAAACAATACGGGCGCAACTCAGATCCCGGCATCTGAGTTCCTGAAGATCACGTATCCTACAGCGGACGTTCTGAAGACGCTCGAGGCAGCTGGCCCCGACCAAGGCCGACCGGTCACACTAAAGGGTGAACGTGGCCAAGGCAAATCGCACCTCATGGCCGCTCTCTATCACGCCTTCAGTGACATCTCGGCCACGCAGCAATGGCTGGATCACTGGGCCAGTTTGCTGGGGAACGACAAGCTGA
>Ga0180432_10006683_pt1 | contig 14911 bp, 15 predicted proteins | sample SS_ome_10_FD_132414 | JGI IMG/M metagenome (GOLD analysis project Ga0180432, IMG submission 132414) | Hypersaline lake sediment archaeal communities from the Salton Sea, California, USA - SS_1_MS_2 metaG | ecosystem: Environmental > Aquatic > Non-marine Saline and Alkaline > Hypersaline >... | reverse complement strand
GGGTTACTTCGGCTGCTCGCGCCGGGTCTCAGGCGCCTCTGCCCGGCATAAACAGGCCGGCAAAGAAGGGATTTTTCAACAGGCCCGTGAGCCCCAGGTTTTCGGTGAGGAAAAATAATCCAAGCCCCGAAGGGGCGGCAGAGATATCTTCCACCGTGCGGTGGTCTGCCGCTTGCTGGCATGAGGTTTCCCTGAAGGGGACTTGACGCATGGCTGCAAGAATTCTTCATTTCGCGGATTGTCATCTCGGCTACGTGCCGCGGTGGCTCGGTGAGCGTGCCGAGGAACGCGCCCAGGATTTTTTTAAGACGTTTAGCCGGATCGTTGATCTCGCTTGTGAGCCGGCGAACGCGATTGGCCTCGTCGTGATCGCCGGCGACCTCTTTGAGGTCCACGATCCCGACGAGCGCACTGTGGCTGCGGCACGCCGCCAGTTCGAGCGCCTCGCCGACCGTCATTTGCCCGTCGTGCTTGTGCCGGGCAACCACGACGGCGTCGGTTACGCGGCCTCCGTCTACAAACGCGAAAAGTTTCCTGGCGTGACGTTGGTCAAGTGTCCGCAGGTCGGGAAGGTTTTGCAACTGACCGTGCGGGGCGAGACGGTGCACGTGTACAGCGTCGCGCATGACCTCTCTCTCGACGTGGATCCGCTCGAGACGCTCCGGCGCACCGACGAGCCGGGCATTCACGTCGCCGTCCTCCACGCGTCCATCGAGGGCAGCCCCGAGTGGGACCTCAAGGAAAAGGACCTGCCGATCAGCCGCGAGGCGATCGCCCAAAGCGGCATGCACTACGTCGCGCTCGGCCACTATCATAAATATGCGCAAGTCGAGGCAGGCGGTGTTCTCGCCGTCTATCCCGGCTCGATGGAGGGGCGTGGTTTCGGCGAATGCGGCCCGCGTGTCGTCGTGATTGCCGAGGTGGGCGAAAGCGGCGTTCGGGTTGAGCGGCGTGAGTGCCAGACGCGCGAGCTGCGCGAGATCACATTTGACCTCGGCGACAGGGCCGCCGGATCGGACGCCGAGATCGCCGAGCGCCTCCTCGCCCAGCGCGACGAGAACCTCCTTGTGCGTGTGCGCCTCACGGGGCCGGCCGAGTTCGTCCCGGACGTCGAGGCGATCCGTGCGCGGCTCGAGGGCGCGTTCTTCTATGTCGAGGTTGCCGACGAGACGCGGCTCGTTGACGGTGCGCTGGTCAAATCGCTTCGCGACGAAAAAACGATCCGCGGCCTGTTTGTCCAAAAAATGCTTGAGCGCGTCGAGGCGAGCGAGGGCGCTGAACGCGAGACCGCCGAGCGCGCGCTCAAGGTCGGTCTCAACGAATTCCTGCGGCACGGAGCCGGTTAGGATGCGAATCCGCAAGGTCCATATCGAAGGCTTCGGGTGTTTTGCCAAACACTCGTTCGAGTTCGGCGAGGGGCTTACGCTCATCGTCGGGCCGAACGAGGCGGGCAAGACGACGCTCGTGCGAGCGATCCTGGCGATCCTCTTCGGCCAGCAGCCCGACGACCGCGAGGCGAACGTGCCGTGGGGCGGCGGCGCATACGCAGGCACGATCGAGCTCGTCGAGGGCGATGGCACGATTCGCATTCGGCGCGAATTCGAAAAGGAACTCGTCGAGCTGACCGAGATCGCGGGCGGCGAGTCGAAGAGCTGGAGCGGCCCGGCGAATCCTCGCGGCCGCGGGCCGGAGATCGAGGTTTACCGCGGGCACCTCAGGCGTCTCATCGGTTTCGACGACGAGGGGCTGTTCAAGTCCACGTTGTGCGTTGAGCAGCTCGCCATCGAGGCGGAGATCGGTCAGGACGTGCGCGCTCGCCTCACCGGCCCTTCGCAAGAAAGCGCCGAGGCGATCGCCGATCGCCTTGACGACGACTTCAAAGAGGTGTCCAACGAGCGAATGACGAAAACCGCGAAGCCGCGTCTCTTGCAGGAGTGCGAGCAGGAAATCGCCCAAAAAACCGCTTTGCTCGACGAGGCACAAAGCTACTTCGACGAAGTGAGGGATTTTCGGGAAAGGGGCGCCTCGCTTGAGGAGCGGCTTGGTGCGCTGAAGAAGGAACAGCAGGTCGCTGAGCAGCTTTTTGAGGAAATTGACGCGCTTGCCGATGCGCGGCACGACAAGGAACAATTGACGCGTGAGGTCCGCGAACTCGCTGCGGCGCGAGAAAAGATTTCCGGCTACCGCGACGAGCAAAAACGGCTGACAGAAGAAATGGAGGCCGAGTTCAAAGGCTGGGACACGTTGCCGGAACACTATAGCGGCATGCTGTTCGAGGTGGAGAGGCGCCGGCAGGAAGTCGCGCGGTCGCGCACCGAAATCGAGCGGCTCGAGCAGGAAGCCGAGACAGCAAGACCGCGCGCGAGCTGGGTTGGAGTTCTCGCGGCCGTCGTCGTGATCGGCCTTGCGTTCGGGCTCGGCGCGTACCTCAAAGATATTCAACGTTTCATGATCGGCGGCGGGGCAGTGGCCGCAGTGGTTCTGGTTGGGTTCTACTCGGCGCTGTTCGGTCGGGCGAGGCGGTACAAGCGCCTCGTGCGCGCGAGGGCCGAGGCCATAGAACGGTACGAGCAGAACCAGACGTCGCTCAAGGCGCTTGACGCGCAGCTTCGGCCGTTCATGGCAAGCGATAATCCTGAGGCCGAGCAGAAACGCTCCGAGCGATATGCCGTGTTGCGCGGCAAGCTGGAGGGCGTCGAGCGCGCGATCGAGAATTCGCGTGACCCGGACGAGGTCAAGAACGCCTATCACGACAAAAACGCCGCGCTTGGCCGGGCCGAGGCGAAGCTCAAAGAACTCATCGAGTCGAACCTGGTACTCAAGCGTTTCCTCGACGAAGAGGATCCACTGCGCGAGCGCGAGAGGCTGCGCAAGGAAATTGCAGAGCGGGCCAAGACGCTCGACGAGAGGGGGAAGGAACTCACGCAGGTGCAGGCCGACTCCCGGGCGCTGACGCGCAAGCCGGTCGCCAACGAGTCGGCGTTGGAGGACGAGATCATGGCGTTGAAAAGGTGCCGCGCCGAGCTTGCGCGGCGCCGTGACGCGCTCGGCCTCGCGGTGGACGTGCTTCGCGAGACGATCACCGAGTATCAGGCGGCTCACCGCGAGTCCCTGGCCGGGAAGATCGGCGGGCTCTACTCGCGCCTCACCGGCGGCCGGTACGATCGCGTCCGTCTCGACGAGAAATTTGGGCCGTCGCTCGACGGCCTTGGCCGGCAGGGCCTTACCGTCGAGCAGGTCAGCCGTGGGGCGCGTGACCAGCTCTACTTCGCCATGCGCGTCGCCGTGGCTGAGGAGCTGGCCGGCCAGGTGCGCCTCCCGTTCATCCTTGACGACCCATTCGTGAACTTCGACGACGAGCGTGTCGGCGCCGTCTACGAGGTGCTCCACGAGCTCGCGGGCCGGCATCAGTTCATTGTCCTGACGCACAACCCGCGCGAGCAGCAGTTTGTCGAGGCGCATCTCGATCTCAGTCGAGCCTAGGTATCACTTGCCACGTGCCGATGGCCTGCAGTAGCATGATGGCAACGGCAATCAGGGACAGACCATGTCAAACGAGACGCCGACAGAGCAGGGCAGGTCGTTTGCCGCGGGGCTCGAGGACGTGCTGAGAGAAGATCCGCGGTACGCGCGCGAGGCCTACTATTTCGTCATGGAGGCGCTCAGCTTCACCTGCCGCGACCTCGAGCGAGAGGGCCACGTCAGCGGCCGCGAGCTGCTCAAGGGGTTGCGCAAGTACGCGCTCGGCGAGTACGGCCCGATGGCGAGAGTCACCCTGGCCGAGTGGGGGATCGAGCGTTGCGAAGACGTCGGTAACATCGTGTTTAACCTCGTCGGTCACAACCTGCTCAGGAAGACGGACGAGGATTCGATCGAGGATTTTGCGAGCGGCTACGATTTTCATGAGGCGTTCGACGCGCCGTTCGAGACGTAGTCACGGCTCGCCCAAAGGAGCACACGCATGGTCGAGGGAATCAGTGACGAGGAGCTCTACAAGCACCAGTTCATGGGCTTTGTGGGGCTGCTGACGAATTCCGCGATGCAGCAGCTCGGCAAGCTCGTCAATCCGATGAGCGGCAAGGTCGAGCGAAACCTGGAGGGTGCGAAAGCCACGATTGACATGGTCAAGATGCTTCAGGTCAAGACCAAAGGCAACCTCTCCAAGGAAGAGCAGCAAATGCTCGACACCAGCCTCTCGAGCCTCCAGCTCAACTACGTGGACGAGCTCAAGCGTAAGGACGAACCGCCCGCCGCGGCCGAAAAGCCCCCCGAAGACAAGCCGGACGAACCGAAGGCCTGATGTGCCGAGGCCGCATGGTTGAGCATGAGCCTATCGTGAGCGTTCGTCCCGGTCGTCGCCAAGACCCGTGTCCGTCACACGCGTCGCATTCCAGAATCCTTTGTGCGGCGAAAGGGTCCGTGGCGGCGCCGCTGCTTCGACTGTGTGCCGTGCTTCTTGTTGTCGCGGTCCTGGCGGGTGGCTGCGCGGGCTCGTGCACGTCGAAGGACGCCTCCGAGGAGCAACAAAAACCCTCCCGCGCCGCCCGCCTCGCCGCCTGGACAAAGCGCATCGAGGAACACCGTGAGCTCGTGCGCCAGGGCGCCACGCTCAGCGACGAGCAGCGCGAGCTTTTTGCCGATGCCTATTACGGGGTCGGCGTGAGCCTGTTCCGCGAGCGCAAGCGCACCGAGGCCGAGGCGTACCTCCGCGAGGCGCTGCGCCTCTGGCCCAAGCACGCGCGCGCCATGCTGCGCCTCGGCGATCTGTACGCCGCGAAGCGCGAGTTCAAGGCGGCGGCCCAGGCCTACGAGCAGGCCGGGAAGCTCGACGTGGCCTTGCGCCAGACGGTGCGAAAGCGGCGCACGCGGCTGGCGAATCTCGTCCTGCTCGTTGCGGATCAGCGGCTGCGTGACTCCCAGGTGACCGGCGCGAAGCAGGTGCTTGAGTTTGTCGAAACGTACCTCGGCGACGTCGCCGGCGACGAGGTCCGTGAGCGGCTCAGGGCGCTCGAGCCGCTGCTGCGGGCCGAGAGGCTGCTGGCCGAGGGAAAGGAGGCCATCGCGCGGCACCCGAAGGACCAGGGGTACAAGAAACTTCGCCAGGTGGCCACGGAGTATCCGCGCACCTACTTCGCGCAGGAAGCCAACCGGCTCCTTGAGGAGAACGGCCAGAAAATTGTTCTTCACGACACGGCTACCGGATACAAGCTGCCGCCGCACTGGCGCCGCACGACGACCCAGCACTTCGAGATCTACTACGAAAAGAACGCAGCGCTCACGGGCGCCAAGCGCGTTGCCGAGGACGCCTTCGCCAGGATCACGCGCACGTTCGGCATGGGCGACATCGAGTGGAAGACGCGCATCGCCGTGTACCTCTTCAGCGACGATGAGGCGTGGGCGAATTTCGTCGTGGCGAACAAGGGCAAGGCGATCATGGAGTGGTCGGCGGCGTTCGCCGTGCCGTGGGGCAACGAGATGTACATGCACGTGAGCGAGGACAAGAGTACCCTCCTCGAGCACGTATTACCGCACGAGCTCGCCCACGTCATGCATCACCGCTACGTGGGCGGCGTGTACCAGCCGATCTTTCTCAAGGAGGGGATCGCGATTTCCATGGAGAAAGACGGCGTCAAGGACGCCCGCGACGAGATCGAGCGGCGCGTACAGCGCGGCGCAGTGTACCCTTTGAAGCAACTGATAGGGTTTACCGAGTACCCGGAACGGGACGTCCGGTTGTTCTACGCCCAGTCGGCCACGGTCGTCGGCTTCATTATTCACACGTACGGCCTCGATGGGCTCAAGGAGTTCATGTTCGCCTTCAAGGATACGCCCAACGCCGCCGTCGCGATCGAGGAGGTCTTTGGCATCTCCCTTGACACGTTCGAGGCAAAGTGGAAAAAATATGCTCGGTAGCCCCGCTGAGCCCGGGGCAAAGCGCAAGGAGCTTTATGGACTGGCAAATCCAGACGCGTTCGAAGACGTGCAGCGGCTGCGGCAAGCCGTTTAACGAAGGAGACACCTACGCGTGTGTGCTCGCCGAGGGTGAGGACGGCCTTGTCCGGAGCGACCACTGCGTCTCGTGTTGGGAGAACGTTGCCGAACGCCTCCTCAAGGCGCCGGACGTGATCTCTACCTGGCGGGGCACGGTGCCCCCGAAGCTCCTGCCGCCGGCCGAGCCGATCAAACGCACCACGGCCGAGGCGCTCTTGCGCAAGTACCTGCACTCGACCGGGCCTTCGGAGAAGAACTTCTGCTTTATCCTGGGCCTCATTCTCGAACGCAAGAAGCTCCTGCGGCCGCGCCAGGTGATGCACGAGGCAAGCCGGGGCGCCAAGCTCGTCGTGTACGAGCACATGCGCTCGGGCGAGAGCTTCATCATCGAGGATCCCGGCCTCAGCCTCGCCGAGCTGGAGGAGGTCCACGGGCAAATGGCGGCGATCCTTGAGCAGGAGAAGATCTCCGCCGCCTGAGCGGCGGAACACGGGGCCTGCCGCCGGCGTCATAACATGAAAACGGCGGTGGTGACGAGTGTGCCATGAGCACGATTTCGGATGCGCTCAAAAAGAAGCGCGATGAGGACGACGAGCCTTCGGCCGAGACGGCCGAGCCCCGTCTCGTGCGCGTCGAGGTACCGAGGGATCACTCGGCGCGCAACACCCTGCTCGTGGCCGTGCTGGGGATCGTGGTCGCGGCCGGCGCGGTCGTTGGGGGCTACGCGCTGCTGGGCAAGATGGGCGCGTTCAATCGCCCGCCCGCAGCGGCGCCGCCGGCGACCGGCACGCGCGAGACCCCGGCGGTCGGCGAGACGACGCAGCCACCGAGAAGCGAGGTGGCGCCCGTCGAGCCGGAAACGGATCCCGCCGCGGGCCTCAAGCTGCAAGCGATCTTCCCGGACCCGATAGATCCGCGCGTGGTCATCAACAACCGCACCTTGAAGCTTGGCGGCACGGTCGAGGGGTTCAGGCTTGTCGCCGTGGGCGAGGACCGGGTTGTCCTCGAGCGCGCCGGCAAGCGATACGAACTCTCAATGCAATAGCTGCTGTCTGTAGGTGCACACCGTGAGCGCTCGAGTGCCTAAGCTTCTCCTGTTGGCCATGGTCGCATGGGGGTGTGCCACCACGCCCGAGCCAACCGGTCACGTGCGCGGCCCCGCTGAGACCGCCGAGTTCTACCTGAAGAATTTTTACCGCTCCCGTATGGCGAAGGACCTTTACCAGTGTCTCGCGCCCGCGGCACGCGCCGAGCTCGCGTACAGCAATTTCCTCATCCTGCGCCAGCGCGAGATCGCCGGACCCGATCGCGGAAACGTTCGTCAGGTCGTGCGCGTCGAGGCCGCGGTGCTCGACGGCACCCGGGTCAACGAACGCCACCACGTGCTCTACGCGCTGCAGCAAGTGCGCTATCCCTACACGGGCGGCCGGGACAATGAATACCGGCTGATCCGGCTTAACGTGGTCAACGAGCGGGGCGGCTGGTACGTGGAGCCGTTTGTTGACGAGCGGACCTTCACGGTACGGTTGCTCCCTGCGCTCAAGCGCGGCGCCCTACGCGATCTCTACGATCACCGCGAAGCCATTGCGGCGCTCATCGCCGACGACATTGAGGCGATACGCTCGGGTCGCGTTCAGCCCGTCGAGGAGGTCTCGACCGACACGGAGACGCTGGTGATTCCGGACCTGGCTGAGGAAGTCAAGCTGATCCCCGGCGCTGACGAGGCGAGCGGGCCGGATAAGCTGCGCGCGCTGCTCGATGTGGGCAAGCTTCACTACCGCGCCGGCCAGCTCGATCGGGCCGAGGAGGCCTTCCGGCGCGCGATCGAGCTCGATCCGCTCAACGCGACTGCCAAAATGTACCTCGAGCGGGTGCGCCGGGCGCGGGAGCTTCAGAGAGAGAAACACGAGACGATCGAGCTGATCGAGCGGCTGCTCGAGGCCGAAACAGGCCCCGAGTCCGACTGAGCCGGCTCGCCGGCGCCGATCGGACGGGCTTTGCCTTACTCCTTTTCCGTGGCGAAAAGGATGTGGTCCCTGTGGACCGCAATGAACTCTTTGGTCAAGACGGGGGTTTCCGAGTCAAGGCGGTAGACGGTCGCGTCCTTGAGCGCAATGAAGCCTGTCGTCTGATTGATCGCGTCCGTGACGCGGAGACCCGGCGGCCGGAAAAGGGTGCCCTCGACGCGGAAGTTCTCCATATAGAAGAGTACCGCGGCGGGTTCCGTCTTGACGGCCCATTTCTTCTCGTACTGGACCATCGCGCATTCTCCATCTTGTGGTGCGGGCCCATTCATACCACGGTTCGAGGCCGCCCTGCCAAGAGAAAAACGCGTCGCCCTGGATTACCGGCAGCTGAGGATGTTTCAACCGACGCCCGGCCATTTCGTTGACGCCGCGTAGCGACGAGGCTACAATTCATCATGTTCCGGCTTAGGAGGGTCGGGCTTCCGATGGGATTTTCGCCGATAGACTTGTTTTTGTTGCCGCTGATCGTGATGACCGTGAGCACGCACGAGTTCAGCCATGGCTGGGTTGCGTCCAAGCTCGGGGACCCGACCGCCAAGGAGCGGGGCCGCGTGACGCTCAACCCGCTCGCGCACCTGAGCTGGAAGTACACGCTCGTGCTGCCGGTCGCGTTGTATATCATCACCTTGGGGCAGTTCGCGTTCGGCTTCGCCAAGCCGGTGCCGATCAATCCGTTCCGACTGCGCAGCTACACGCGGGAGTGGAAGCGACCGTTCGCCGACATCATCTGGGTCGGGCTCGTGGGGCCGGCGGTGAACCTCGGCATTGCGTGCCTCTTGGCGCTGGTCGTTCTCTCGGGGCTGATCCCGGAAACCAGGGTGGGCCGGGCCGTGCTCGAGATCGTGTACTTCACGATCTTGATCAACCTGCTGCTGGGGATGATCAACCTGCTGCCGGTGCCGCCGCTCGACGGGTCGCGACTCGTGATCGGACTCTTGCCGCGCCGGCAGGCGATGTATATCCTGCGCCACGAGCTGATCGTGTTTCTAATGCTGATCAGCACGCTGGCCGCGGTGGCGATCCTGGCGGGCGGGCTCGACAAGGTGGTGCTGCCGCCGCTTCGGTGGGCGTGGGGGGTGCTCGGGCTCAACCCGGAGCACATCAACCAGTATTTCGACGTCGGGAGCTGACGCCGCCAGGACGAGGGAAGAACGGCATGGGGAACTTCCTGACACGCGAGAATTACAAGGTCGAGCTCGAGATCTTCGAGGGTCCGCTCGATCTGCTGCTCTACCTCATCCGCAAAGACGAGCTTAATATCCACGATATCCCGATCAGCCGGATCGCCGAGCAGTACCTCGAATACCTCGAGCTCATGAAGATGCTCGACCTCAACATCGCGGGCGAGTTCGTGCTTATGGCCGCGACGCTCATGCACATCAAGTCGAGGATGCTCCTGCCGCCGTCGGAGCGGCCCGAAAGCGACGACGAGGAGCCGGAGCAGGATCCGCGGCTCGACCTCATCCGCCAGCTCCTCGAGTATCGGCAGTTCAAAGAGGTCGCGCAGGATCTGCATACGCTCGAGCTGGAGCAGGCGGCCACCTTCGCGCGCAACGAGGAGGACCGGTCGCTTGTGGCCGCCGCCGAGAGGCCGCTGGCGGAGGTGAGCATCTTCGATCTGCTCGACGCGTTCAGCGAAGTGTTTCGACGTACGGCCGAGGCACCGGCCGAGGAGATCCTCGGCGACGAGGTGAAGGTGGCCGACAAGATGCGCGAGATCAGAGAGCTCCTGCAGCACAGCGAGGTCGTCGGCTTTCTCGACCTGTTCCGGCCCGGCTCGACGCGCATGGAGGTCGTGGCGACGTTCCTGGCGATGCTCGAGCTCATTCGCCTCAAGGCGATTTTGGCATTCCAGCGCCGGCTCTTCGCACCGATCGAGTTGGCCCTCATTCCATAGGAGTCACCATGGACGACGACAGCCGTTTGACAACGGAACACGAGGCGCCCGAAGTGATCGAGGCCGACGCGGTCGAGGTCGCCGACGTCGAGCAACCACGCCTCGATGACGAAGCCGCGACGCCGGAACGAGTGCGCGCGGGCGTCGAGGCGCTCCTGTTTGTCTCGAAGCATCCGCTGACGCTCGGAGCCGTGCGGCGCGCCCTGGCCGACGACGTGAAGATGACCGAGACCGAGGCGGCCACCGTCATGGAGGAGCTGCGGATCGGCTACCTCCGGGACGGGCGAGGCTTCCGGCTCGTCGAGATCGCCGGCGGCTACCAGCTCCGCACGGCGAGCGAATTCGCCCCCTACATCCTCAAGCTCCTCAAGGAGCCGCGCGAGGAACGCTTGACCCAGGCGACGCTCGAAACGCTGGCGATCATCGCCTACCGCCAGCCGATCGTCAAAGCCGAGATCGAGGCGATCCGCGGCGTGGACGTCTCGGCGATCCTGCAAAAACTGCTCGACCGCGGGCTCGTGCGCGTCGCCGGGCGCAAGGAAGTGCCCGGCCGGCCGTTCCTCTACGAGACGACGCGCGTGTTCCTCGAGCACTTCGGACTCAAGCGCGTCGAGGACTTGCCGCACCTGAGCGAGCTCCGCGCCGCCGACCCGCTTCAAGGCAAGCTCGACCTGAAATGAGGACCGCATCCCATGGCCGATGAAAACGTTGAGAAGCAGTTGCAGCCGCTGCGCGACCGGATTCGCGAGCTCGACCGGGAGATCATCACCCTCGTCAACGCCCGCGCAAAGGTGGTCGCCGAGATCGGCAAGATCAAAGCGCGCGAGAACGCTGAGATTTTCCACCCGCGGCAGGAGAAGGAAGTCTACCGCCGCATCGAGGAGCTGAACGCCGGGCCGCTCCCGTCGGCCGTCTTTCGCGCCGTCTATCGCGAGATCATGTCGGGCTGCCTCGCGCTCGAGAAGAAGCTGCTCGTCGCGTATCTCGGCCCGGCGGCGACGTTCACGCACCAGGCGGCGCTCTCGCGCTTCGGCGCGGCGGTCGAGTACCTGCCCGTGCACACGATCGGCGACGTTTTCACCGAGGTCGAGACCGGCCACGCCGACTACGGCGTCGTGCCGATCGAGAACTCGACCGAGGGGGCGGTCAACAGCACGCTCGACATGCTCAGCCACTCGACGCTCAAAATCTGCTCGGAGATCCAGCACGAGATCGCCCACTGCCTCGTCTCGAACGAGCGCAAGGACGGCATCCGCAAGATCTATTCGAAGTCCGAGGCCATCGGCCAGTGCAACCACTGGCTGCGCACCACGTTTCCGACGGCGGAAATCATCGAGGTCTCGAGCACGGCCGTGGCCGCCGAACGTGCCGCCGGCGAGCCGGGCGCCGCGGCGATCGCGAGCGAACTCGCCGCCCAGATGTATGGGTTGGGGATCGTCGAGCGCAACATCGAGGATATCCATCACAACGTCACGCGCTTTCTCGTCATCGGCAAGCAGGACAGCCCGCCGAGCGGCGACGACAAGACCTCGCTCATGTTCTCGACGAAGGACCGCGTCGGCGCGCTCCACGAGGTGCTCGGCATCTTCAGGGACTGCGGGATCAACCTCTCGATGATCGAGTCGCGCCCGTCGAGAAAAAAGGCGTGGGAGTACTACTTCTTCAGCGACTTCGACGGGCACGTAACCGACCCGAAAGTTGAAGAAGCCATCAAACAGGTCGAGCACCACTGCCAGTTCGTCAAAGTCCTCGGCAGCTACCCGAAGAGCTTCAAACCGCCCGAGGGCTAAGCGGCCCTTGCGGGAGTCCGGCGATTGAACGACCACTTCGAGGAAGGCACACCAGCGATGATTATCGTACTCAGGCCCGACGTCACGCAGGACCAAGTTGACCACATCCTCGACGAGATCACGAAGCTCGACCTCCGGCCGCACGTCTCAACGGGCGAGGAGCGCACGATTATCGGCGTCATCGGCGAGGAGGACGTCATCCGCACGCTGCCCGTCGAGGCGTACCCCGGCGTCGAGAACGTTATTCCGATCCTCAAGCCGTTCAAGCTCGTCGGGCGCGAGTTCAAGCCGGCCAATTCCGTCGTCAAGGTAGGGGACGTGCGGATCGGGGGCGACGCGTTTACGGTCGCGGCGGGCCCCTGCGCCGTCGAGAGTCGCGAGATGACGCTGCGCATCGCGGAGACCGTGCACGGGCTCGGCGCGAAGGTCCTGCGCGGCGGCGCGTTCAAGCCGCGAACCTCGCCCTACTCGTTCCAGGGCCTCGGCGAGGAAGGGCTCAAGTACCTCGCCGAGGCGCGCGAACGCACCGGCATGCCGGTTGTGACCGAGCTCATGGACCCGCGACACGTGCCGCTCTTCGACGAGTATGCGGACATGGTGCAGATCGGCGCGCGCAACATGGCAAACTTCACGCTGCTCAAAGAAGCGGGCAAAATGCAGAAGCCCGTGCTCCTCAAGCGCGGGATGATGTCCACGGTGAAAGAGTTCCTCCTGAGCGCCGAGTACGTGTGCTCGGAAGGCAACATGAACGTCGTGCTTTGCGAGCGGGGCATCCGCACCTTCGAGACCGAAACCCGCAACACGCTCGACATCAGCGCCGTGCCCGTCATCAAGCAGTTGAGCCACCTGCCGGTGTTTGTGGACCCGAGTCACGCGGCCGGCCGCGACGACATCATCGAGTCGCTGTCGCTCGCGGCCGTCGCCGCCGGCGCCGACGGGATCATCGTCGAGGTCCACCCTGAGCCCGAGCACGCTAAGAGCGACGGTGCACAGGCGCTGGTGCCCGAGCAGTTCGCCGAAATGATGCACAAGATGCGCGCCGTCGCCCAGGCCGTCGGCCGAAAGGTCTGAAAGACGAGAATTAACCACAGATTTCCACAGATCAGCACAAATGAGGAAGGAAGCGCGCAAGAAAAGCAAGCCCCGTCAGGGGCGTCTGGGAGTAGCCACGGGCGCAAGCCCGTGGGAAGTGGGCACAAAAAAGATGGGAGCCCCGTCAGGGGCGATTGAGAGAAGGCAGCGAACCACATTTGGCAACAAGCACCTTTGACAAAATCACTGTCGTCGGCATGGGGCTGATCGGCGGCTCGATCGGCATGGCCTGCGTGCGCCGACGGCTGGCGCGCGAAGTCACGGCCGTCGTCCGCCGCGAGTCGGCCAAGGCCGAGGTCCGCGAGCATGAGGCCGCCCACGACGTGACGCTCGATCTGCAGGAGGGCGTTTCCGGTGCGGACCTCGTCGTGCTCTGCGCTTCCGTCGAGGCCATCCCGGAGCTGGCGCAGCAAGCGGCACCGGCGCTTTCCACAAAAACGATCGTCACCGACGTGGCGAGCGTCAAGGCGGGCATTGTCGGCCGCCTCGACGACGTTTTGGGCGGCGTCTGCCGCTTCGTCGGCTCGCACCCGATGGCCGGCGGCGAGCGCGCAGGCATCGCCAACGCCGACGCGGACCTCTTTCGTGACGCCGTCTGCCTCGTGACGCCGACCGAGCGCACCGACCCCGAGGCGCTCGAGACCGTGACGGCATTTTGGCAGGCGCTCGGCGGCACCGTCGAGTCGCTCGGGCCGGAGGCGCACGACGAGGCCGTGGCGCTCGTGAGCCACCTGCCGCACGTCGTGGCCGCCGCCGTGATGCACGCGATCGGCCGCGCCGCAGACCCGACGGCGGTGAGGCGCTGCGCCGGGCCGAGCTTCCGCGACGTCACCCGCATCGCCGCGAGCCCGCCCGAGATGTGGACGCAAATCTGCCTGGAGAATCGCGGCGCCCTGCTTGCCGCCGTGAGCGGCTTTGCCGAGGCGGCGGGCCGGTTCGCCGAGTGTCTCGAAGCGGGCGACGCCGAGGGCCTGCGCGCGTTTTTCGCCGAGGCCAAGACGCTCAAGGATCTTTGAGGCCATGCCTGCGTTTGCCGAAGTTCCCAATCCCATCGTCGTGCGGCGGCCCGCCAAGGTGAGCGGCGTCGTCGAGGTGCCGGGCGACAAGTCCATCTCGCACCGCGCCGTCATTTTTTCGTCCATTGCCGAGGGAACCTCGACGATCAAGAACCTGCTCCTGGGCGAGGACGTCCGCTGCACGCTCGATATCATGCGCGCGCTCGGCGTCTCCGTCGAGCCGCTCTCGGAAACGTCCGTGCGCATCCACGGCGTTGGCTTGCACGGGCTCAAGGCTCCGGGCGACACGCTCTGGTGCGGCAACTCGGGCACGAGCATGCGCTTGCTCGCCGGGCTGCTGGCGGCGCAGCCGTTCGAGTCGGTGCTCGACGGGGACGAGTCGCTCCGCCGCCGGCCGATGAAGCGGATCATGGTGCCGCTCACGCAGATGGGCGCTGCCGTCGAGGGCACGCCGCCCAACGGGACGGCGCCGCTGAGGATTCACGGCGGGTTTCTTAGGGCGATCGCCTACCGTTCGCCGGTCGCGAGCGCGCAGGTCAAGTCGTGCGTGCTCCTGGCCGGGCTGTATGCCGACGGCGTCACCTCGGTGACCGAGCCCCAGCAGTCGCGCGACCACACCGAGCGCATGCTCCCCGACTACGGCGTCGAGGTGAAGCGCGAGAACTGCACGGTTGCCGTCGAGGGCGGCCAAGAACTTCACGCGTTCGACCTCACCGTGCCCGGCGATATCTCCTCGGCGATGTTCTTCGCCGTGCTCGCCGCGTGCACGCCCGGCGCGGCGCTTACCCTCCGGTGCGCCGGCTTGAACCCGACGCGCGTGGCCGCGCTGCGAATCCTCCAGCGGATGGGCACCAGGCTCGATTTCGCGGTGAGCAAGTACCTCTGCTGCGATGGCTCCGAGCCGTGCGGCGACGTCACCGTCCACGGCGGGCCGCTCGGTGCCGCGACGATTGCGGGCGAAAAGATCCCGCACACGATTGACGAGCTGCCGATCCTTGCCGTGGCCGCGGCGCTCGCCGCGGGCCGCACCGTCATCAAGGACGCCGCGGAGCTCCGTGTCAAGGAGTCGGACCGGATTGCGGCGACAGTCACGAACCT
>Ga0180432_10006681_pt1 | contig 14912 bp, 9 predicted proteins | sample SS_ome_10_FD_132414 | JGI IMG/M metagenome (GOLD analysis project Ga0180432, IMG submission 132414) | Hypersaline lake sediment archaeal communities from the Salton Sea, California, USA - SS_1_MS_2 metaG | ecosystem: Environmental > Aquatic > Non-marine Saline and Alkaline > Hypersaline >... | reverse complement strand
CTCCGTGTTACGGGCGACGGTAACGCCGCCCTCGTTTTGAAACACTTAAAAACACGGAGGATTTTATACACTTTCATGGAAAACAAGAAAAGCCCTCTTTGACTTCGCTTCTGTAAGGACTAGAGGCACTCATTTGCTTGACCCGTCCAATCGGCGGCGTTTACAATCTGCATAGCGGCTGCCCGGGGAACGCGACGAGGTTCTGTACGCCGTCAGCCGCAATACCCTGTCCAGGCTTCGCTTCCGATGGGGTAAGCTGTTGCAGAACGACGAATCGTTCCAAAAGGAGAGTCGACATTGAACCACCGCCAATTACTGCCGGTCATTCTTCACGTTTTTTCGCGATGAACTCCACGGAAATGTAGAACCCGGACAGAAAGGAAATACCGATGAATAGAGTTGTGTGGCTCGCTATGCTCTGGACGTGTACCGCCGCTTTGGCTGCGGAAGACCGGCGGGCAGCCGAAAAAGCCGGGCACCAGGGGCCGTCCATGGAGATGACACTCCATAAACGCTACCTGAATTTTCCCGTGAACAATCGCACGCCCGGCCGCAGGATGAGCCTTACAGTGGATGGCAAGTTGCTCGGGCAGTTCGGCATCCGGATTGCAGAAGACAAACCTGATTGGTGGGCCTTTTTCGACGTTGCCCGGTTCAAGGGACGAAAAATCGTCGTCAATATAAGCCCCGCGCCGAAGGACTGGAACATCATCACCCAGGACGACGTCATCAAGGGCGCCGAGGATCTTTACAAGGAGAAGTATCGTCCCCAGTTCCATTTCACCACGCGGCGCGGCTGGATTAACGATCCCAACGGCCTGATTTATTACAAGGGTGAATACCACATGTACTACCAGCACAACCCGGTTGCACTGCCCTGGGGGAACATGAGCTGGGGCCATGCCCTCAGCAACGACCTGGTACACTGGAGGGAACAGCCCAAGGTACTGTTCCCGGATCCCAAAACAGGCGATTGTTTCTCGGGCGCAGCGTTTATCGACCAAAAAAACCAGTTGGGCCGCAAGACCGGAAAAGAGGATGTTATTGTGGCGTTCTATCTGCGGACCAGGAGCGGACTCTGCTTTGCTTATTCAAATGATCGCGGCCAGACAATGACCGACTACGAGGGCAATCCGGTCCTGACTCACCCGGGTGCGCGCATCGACACGCCCAGACCGTTCTGGTATGAGCCTACCGGCCGCTGGATCGCCCCTACCTACGATCATTTCAAGGACAACCGTGGAAAGAAACTCAGGGCCGTGGGATTTTACAGCTCTGAGAACCTGAAGGATTGGAAGTTCGAGAGCCGCGTGGAACAGGACAAGTGGGGTGATGAACTTTGTGGTTGCGTCGATTTATTCCAATTGCCCGTTGACGGCGATCCAAAGAACAAGAAATGGGTCATGGTGCTGATTGACGGCAGCTACATCGTGGGCACGTTTGACGGTCACAAGTTCTGCACGCTCTCCGGCAAGCCGGCCGTAACGGCCGACCGTGTCAGGTCGTTGGTCATCTGCGGGAATTTCTATGCGACCCAGAGCTGGTACAACGCGCCGAACGGCCGGCGCGTGCAGATCACCTGGATGCGGGGCGGCAAGTATCCCGGGATGCCGTTCAACCAGCAGTTTACGGTCCCCGTGGAGTTGACTCTTCACTCAACGGATGAGGGACCGCGTATGCGCATGAATCCGGTCAAGGAACTCGAGACGCTCCGGGCAAAAACGCATCAGTGGAAGGACCTGACCCTGAAGGCAGGCGAGAACCCGCTGGCCGGAATTCAAGGAGATCTGTTCGACGTGGAGGTCGAGTTCGAGCCGGCTGCGAACACGGAAACCATCTTCGGCCTGCGCGGGCACAAGGTCGTCTATGACGCTCGCACTCAGACGTTGTCCTCCGGCGGGATTCGGACACCGCTGAAGGCGGACAACGGTGTCATCCATCTCAGGATTTTGCTGGACCGTACTTCTATTGAGGCGTTCGGGAACAACGGCCGCGTCTACATACCGCTCTGTATCATGCCGAAGGACGACAATCGCTCCCTGAGCGCGTCCTGCGGCAACGGCAAGGTCAAAGCGAGCTTCCTCCGCGTCCACGAGTTGAAGTCTGCGTGGGAATAACAAATAGGTCGCTGGCAGAAGCCTACGGATCCTGCCAGGGCCCTCCCAGGTAGAGGAGGAAGTCGAGCGGTTCGGTCACGTCCTTGGTGTCGCCGTCGGTGGTGGCGGTGGCGGTGACTTGATCGAAAGCCAGGAGTTCGTAGAGGAAATTGAGCGAGACATTCGACAACCGGGCCCAATCCGTAGCAGCTTCGAACAAATCAACCTGGTTGGAATCGAACAGACGGGCTTGATCGTTGCCGCCGGTGCTCGCGTCGGCGTAGACCTGCTCGAAGTATCTCGCCTCGTTGTAGTAACCGGCGCCGTACATGGCACTTTCAACCGGCGAGCCCAAGAAAGTATCGTCGCCGGGTGAATCGAACAAGGTTGCCTCGTCGTTTCCGCCGCCCGAGGCATCGGCCCGGATTTCGTCGGATTGCTTGACGCGGTTGAAGTACTCCCGGTCGCCCAGCACTCCACCGCCGGTGGAGCCGTACATGGCTCCCTCGGCCGGCCGGGCGCGGAACGTGTCGTCGCCCGCCGAATCGAAAAGCAAGCTGACGTCGTGGCCGCCGGCAGGCGTGAAGCCGTGGACCTCTTCGAAATACTTCACCCGGTTGAGGTACGGGCTGGCGCCGCCGGCTTGATACATGGTGGTTTCAACCGGCGTCGAGTAGAAGATATCGTCGCCCGGTGAGTCGTACATGCGTGCGACGTCGCGGCCGCCGCCCGTGGCGTAAGCACTCACTTCCTGGAACGCGGCTGCCTGCGCCGAAAAGCCGCTGCCGGTCAGCCGTCCGAAGTCCGGTGCGGCGACGAACAGGTCGTTGCCGGGTGAGTCGTAAAAATCAACGCTGTCGTTTCCGCCGCCGCCGTCGATCGTTACCGAAGCGACGTCGCTGATTTCAGCACTGTATCCCGTTCCGGCCAGCGTGGCCGAGGCGGGATACACGGTGGCCGTTTCGTCCCCGGCCGAGCCGGTCAGTATTGCAGTGTCCGATCCACCGCCCCCGAAAAACTCGACGGTGGTAACCAGACCGGACTCGTACCGGACGCCGTTGATCGTCAAGACGTTTGGGGAACCGGCGGCCTCAAAGGTATCGTCGCCGGCAGTGCCGTAGACGGTCGCTTGAGATCCGTCGGGGCTAACCTGCACGAGGTTGGCCATCGTCAGATCGACGTCACTATTGGAACCGGACAACTTAACGAGAAAGGTCTCCGCGGCATTAACGTTCCAATCGATCCTCTGGCGGCCATTGAAGAGAGAGGACGCCGCCAATGGGGTTTCGTTGCCGTCGTAGAGCGTCAGGCCGGCACTTCCGGACGCCTCGGCAAAGACGGCCTCGAGACTCAGCACGCCTTGCCGGGTGGTTTGCAGCCGGTACCAAAGGTCGCCGGCCGAAGGATCCTGATCCGGCCGCTCGACGAAGGCCACCCCGCCAACCGGGTCGACAATCCGCAAGTCCACCTGGGCGTTGTTGGAGTTGGCCTGCCCGTCGTTGGCGCGGTAGGCAAAACTGTCCGGCCCGTGATAGCCGGGGGCCGGGGTATAGGTGAATGAGCCGTCGGCGTTGAGCCCGAGAGTCCCGTGCGACGGTCCGGAGGTCAAGACGGCCGATAGCGGATCGCTCTCCTGATCGGTGTCGTTGTCCAACACGCCGGGGGCGGAGACAACAAGTGACGAACTCTTGTCAACACTGTAGGCGTCGGTGTTTGCGACGGGCGGAAACTGGACCGGATCGTTCACGCCGGGTTGCAGGTCGGCCTTCACGTTGCTGCCGGCGACGGACACGTTGACCGCTTGTAGCGGTCTGGAAAGCCCTCCGCCGGTGGCCGTCACCGTATAAGTTCCGTCGGGCACCTGCACCTGGTAGCCGCCCGCGGTCATCGTCGTGGTAGTAAAGGTGCCGCTGCCTCCGGTCACCTCGATATCGACGCCGCCAAAGCCTTCTCCCGCATCGAACCGCCCGTTCGAGTTGACATCTTCGTAGACAACTCCCAACAGGTAAGGGTCGCCGAAGGTGAAGGACCAGCGATCGCCGTAATCCTGGGTAATGACAAGAGGTCCGACGTCACCCTCCTCCACAGGTGTGCTGGGGATAATGGAAATCCCGATTTCCCGAAAGTCCGAACTCATCAGGATATCGCGGTGGCCGCGCGTCTCCACGCCCCAGTCGATCGCAAAGGCCGAATGGCCGTGGAATACCGATTTGGTGTAGGCAAAGACGTTCTCTCCGACGTTGGTATAACTCGTGTAGCCGGCAGCGACCACACGCGCACCAAGCGACTCCTCGCCCGGCAACTGGTGGGACTGCGCGTTTTGCAGAATCATCTCCTGGCTGTGGCCCGTCGCCGAATCGTAGAGCGACTCGTGCCAGGCCACCGGCGCCGCCGGAACAAGCGAAGACCACTCCGTCTGGATCTCCAACGACGTCGGGTCGAGAAACCAGGCGATGGCCTCGTTGACGTCAGGGTCGGGCGACAGCGGCCAATAGGAGTCGAGGCTCGTGAACAATACGCTCAACTCGTCCTGCGGGGCCATGCGCATCCGGTTCACATGTTCCAGCATCTCCTGTTCCATACCCGTCGGATCGAAAGCGAGCAGCAGACGGTCTTCGAGCAACTCGAGCCGGGCACGACGGCGCCCGAAATTCACCCGCGAACAACGGCGGGAGCGTCGCTGCCGTCTCCTGTCGGCGTTTGGCACGCGGGAATTCCGAAACGATAACGGGCCCATCGCCACCCCGGCAAAGAAAAGGAAAAGTGATAGACGGTTGCCGTCCGCCTTGTCTAACCCTCATACCAATGAGAATAGTAATATTATAGCAACTCTGGGGGGATGCGTAAAGGACTTTTTCGGCCATGAGGCGGGTGGCACCTATGTGCAACAGCATCCTTCCGAGGGGTATACAACAGGCGCCGGGACGCGTTTCCGCCTCTTGCCATACTTACCCTTCCAGAGGTAACGGACTAGAATCGCGTGAAAGCTTGACCTTGGCCGCCTGACCCGAACAGAGGATTGAACCGATGACACGGCAAACCACCGTCAAAGCACTCCTCCCGATGCTTGTGTTGGCTTTCGCCGCCGCAAACCTTCCGGAACCGGTGCGGTCTTTCCGCGAAGTTGTCCGCAGCAAAGACATCAAAACGTACTCCAAAGCTGCGCTCGCCCTGCGCCGCTGGATGATCGAAAACGACCCCCACTGCCCGATCTATCACTTCACCGGCCCCGAAAGCTGGATCAACGATCCCAACGGCGTGATCTACCACAAGGGCAAGTACCACCTGTTCTACCAGTTCGATCCGCAGTTGCCCGACGGCCGGGGCGGCTACACGCGAAGCAAGCGGACCTGGGGCCATGCCGCGAGCGACGACCTGGTCCATTGGGTCGACTGGCCCGTGGCGATCTGGCCCGATTCGCCCCACGACCGCGGCGGCGTCTATTCGGGCAACATGGCCATCGACGACGACGGCATCCCAACGGCCCTCTACACCGGAAACGTGGCAGGCCACCGCGAGTGTTACGGAATGCAGGCCCGCAGCCGCGACGGCTTTCTCACGTGGGAGAAGAAAATGGTGATGGACAAGCGGCCGATCCCCGAGTCGCCCGTCCATTGGGACGCCCAAATCTGGAAAGACGGCGACACCTGGTTCCAACTGATCGGCGGCTGCAAGGCCGGCAAGGGCGCCGCCCAACTCTGGTCGTCGCCCGACCTCGACAACTGGAAATACGAGAAAGCAATCTGCAGCGGCCTGCTCGGCCCCTATTGGGAACTCCCCTATCTCGTGCCGCTCGATGAAAAATACGTCCTGTTTGTCGGCCACGGCAACCCGTGTTGGATCGGCACGTACGACAAGAAAACCATGACGTTCACACCCGACCGGCGCGAGCCGCAGTGGGTCGACAAGGGCACCTACTACTCGTTCAACCTGCACATGACCGACGACAAGGGCCCGGACAACGCGCGTCGGCAGTTGATGCACGGCTGGGTGACCGGCCCGCCCTCCCCGACCAAAACGGTTCCCTATTGGCAAGGGGCCCATTCGATCCCGCGAGTCATCCGCCTCGAAGGCGACCGGCTCCATCAGAACCCCGTTCCGGAAATCGAAGTCCTGCGCGGGAAGCACTATACTTTCGACGATCTGACGAAAGCGGACGTGCTAAAGGACGTTCGAGGCGACGCACTGGAAATCATCGCCACATTCGAACCGAGCGATGCGAAAACGGCCGGGCTGAAACTCCGTGTCGACCGCAACGGCAAGGCCGGGGCCACCGTGTTGTACCACGTTGCCGAAAATACCTTCAGTATCAACGGCCGGCAACAGCCTGCCCACGTGCAACTTGGCGGGCTGGTCACCATGCGGGTCTTTCTCGACCGGTCGATCGTTGAAGCGTACGTAAACGGCAACGCCCAAACCGCCCGGATCTTCCCGCCCGCCGACGCGATCGGACTCGAAGTCGTCACCGACGCCGGCAAGGCGAAACTAACGTCGCTCGACGTCTGGGAAATGAAATCGATGTGGGAGCACCAGTAACCGTGCGAAGCCGCAAGCGGCAAACATATAAAGCCGCGACCGGTGGTCGCGCCAAACCGAGGATGCAGCCATGAAAACCGCTCTCGCCCTATTCGCGTACGCTCTTTCGCTCGCCTTTGTAATCGCCTCGCAGTGTTCGGCCGCAGAAACGGACGCCCAGAGAATCACCCGCTACTGGAAGGCGGTCGAAGCGGCCGTACCCAAAGCTGCCGAGGACCCGACCCGACCGGTCTGCCACTTCCGACCGCCGGCGCAATGGATGAACGATATCTGCGGGGCCATCTACGACAAGGGCTACTACCACATTTTCTATCAGCTCAACCCGTTCGGCGACACGTGGGGGGCGAACGACTCGAGCTGGGCACATGCCCGAAGCAAGGACCTGGTCCGCTGGGAACACCTGCCGATCGCCCTGGCCCCGCGAACCGACCGCGGCGAGCGGCGGTGCAATTCCGGCTGTGTCGCGCGAAACGCCGACGGCACGCCCATGATCTTCTACACCTTCGTACCCGCACGTACAAGCGCTACAAAACTCGGTAAACGCGAACAATGGGCCGCCGTCGCCTGCGACGATGAACTCAAAACCTGGCAACGCGTCAAGGAAAATCCGCTCTTGGCCGCCGGAGAGAACGGCGTTCCGGCCGATATCAACGGCGGATGGAGCGACCCGTTCGTCTTCCGCGCCGGCGGACGTACCTTCGCCACCTTCAAGTCGTGTGGCGGCGGCGTCTGCGAAGCGGAAAACAAAGAACTGACCAAATGGAAGTACATCGGCCGGATCGACGGTGTCGAAGGCGAATGTCCCAACTTCTTCAAGCTCGGCGGCCGCTGGGTCCTGCTCCGGTCGACGTACCCTCCCAGTTACCAGATCGGACGGTTCGATCCGGAGAAGATGCGTTTTGAAATGAACGGCCCCCGCGGCACCCTCGACTATGTCTACGGCCCCAAGCGGTCCGGCCCCAACAGCCGCGGCTTCTACGGCACCAACGTCCTGTTCGACGCCGACGGCCGGTGCGTGCTCTTCGGCTGGGTGAGCGGTTTCAAGCCGGGCCGCGGCTGGAACGGGTGCATGTCGATCCCGCGGATCTTGACCCTCGGATCGGATGAACGCCCAATCCAGACACCGGCGCCGGAGCTCGAAAAGCTGCGGGGAGAGCACGTAAACGTCGAGAATCTCACGCTCAAAAACGAGTCGAAGGTAATCCAGCGAGCCGGCGACACGTTCGAGGTCCGGGCCGAGTTCACCCCCGGCGACGCAAAATCATTCGGCCTGAAACTGGGCCCTTCCAACGGCCGGGCGGGCGGATTCACGATCGCCTGCAACGGCAAGAACCTGAATGCCGCGGGTACCGAAGTTCCGGATGTCCTCACCGACAAACAGAAAACACTCAAGCTCCGCTTGTTCTTCGACAAGTCGGTCATGGAGCTGTTCATAGGCGACGGCCGACAGACCGTCACTCGCGTCGTCTACCCCGAATCCGGCAACTTGCGAGTAGAAGCATTTGCCGCCGGCGGCACGGCTACGATCAAACGGCTCGATGCCTGGGCGCTGAAACCGATCTGGTAGTCCCGTGCGAACGACGAAGCAGCGTAGGGCGCCACGTTCCTGGAAGCAGTCGCTCGGGCCGCGGGCGACCTGACACCGAGTATTTTCTGCGACCGTCTCGCGGATCGGAAGGCCGTTTCAATCAGGCTGACGCCCGGCGCCTGCGCCGAGTCCACGTGGCACCTCAGACGGGCCTCCGGTCGCGAGGGCCTCGTCTTCCACGTGGGAAGATGGGCTAATGCAACCGCCTGTCGATTCGTTCCGGCTCCTCTCGTTGTTCGTGTTCATGTAAAGTTTCTCTTAGATCCGTTCTGCAAAGCAAGTACGGAGGGCGGAACAAAAGAAAAGGAAAAAGGACTCACGGGCGTTGTGCCGTAAGTCCTTGTGTTGGAATAGGTTACAAGTGCGGGAAAGAGGACTTGAACCTCCACGGGCTAAAAAGCCCACTAGGCCCTCAACCTAGCGCGTCTGCCAATTCCGCCATTCCCGCGGACTTCCCCGATTCTACCCCGGCGGCGGCCGATGTCAAGCCTTTGGCCGGCCGATTACGTCCGCTTGATTACCAGGATTGTCCGGTCGTCGGGCTGACTGCCGGCCGTGTGATGCCGCAGGATGTCTCTGGCCGCACTGAGCATTTCCTTTGCCGAGAGGCCGAGCAGATGGAAGAGCGGATCGGCCAACCCGGCTTCGCTCAAGGGACGGCCTTCGCCGTCCAGCGCATCGCGGACCCCGTCGGTAAAGACGAGCAGGGCCTCGCCGGGCTGCAAGACGTAGTCGAGTGACTCGTAGTCGGTTTCCGGGCACTCCCCTAAAGGTGGGAATGAGTGGCCGAGCGATTCCCACCCGTCCGGCCGCAATACGATCTTCGCCAAGACGCCGGCGGAGGCGTAGTTCACGCGTCCGGTAATCGTATCGATCAATCCGCAAAACACCTTGGCGAACTGGTCGCCGGCCGATCCGGTCCAGAGCGTCAGGTTCGCTTTCTTCAACACCTGCTCTGCATCGTCGTGGTACTGGGCGTGGGACCGCAGCGCGGCCTTGACCGTGTTGGCGGCCATGGCCGCCGGAAGGCCTTGTTCCAGGGTGTCGCATACCGCAACCGCCAACATCCCGTCGGGCAAAGAGAACCAATCGTAGAAATCGCCGCCGAGCGTTTGGGCCTGATCGGTCCACCCGGCCAGTTCCCAGCCGTCCAACACGGGTGAGATCGAGGGAAGCTGATGCTGTTGCATCCGTTCGGCTACGCCGACTTGTTTCATCAACTGGGCGCCGTCGATCCCGACTCGCATCAGCATCTCGCGCTCCAGGTCCGAGGCCAACCGGCCTGATACTACTTCCAACATGTTGGTTTCCTGATCGGTGAAGTTGCGTTTCTTGCTGGAAAACACCCAAAGGGTGCCCAGCAGCATGGTGGGGGTGGAAACTGGGACGCACACGGCCGCGGGAAAGTCCTCGGGGACCTTCCAGCGCTTCATCACGGCGGTGTCTTCGAGCACGACCGCGTGGCCCAGTAGAGCTTCGAGATCGGCAAACTCGCCCTGCAACCGCCGGGCCGGTTCGATGAGGCGATCGAACGGGAGGCCCCAACTCGACCGGAGTTTGAGTTCGGTAGTGGCGTCGTCGAGCATGTACAAGGCGGCCGCATCGCAACCGACGGCTTCGGCACCGCCCTTGAGTACGGCCTCCAGTCGCTCGGCCAGGTGCTTCTCTTCGTCTTCGAGAGGAACGAGCGGGACACCGGCGGCCAGCTCCGCCTCGCGCTGCCACAAGGCGTGCCGCAGGTGCATCATCTCGCCGAACAACTCCGCAACCGCCGACCCCATTGCCCGAGCCGACTCCAGATCGAAGGCGGACGATGCGACAACCGGTTCGAGGCTGAGGTATCCAACGGGGTCCCCTTCGCCGGGCTGTACCGGCGCGGACCACGTCAGGTCGTTTCGGTTGTCCGGGTCGTCCTCAGCGGCGACATATTGCAGCGACCAGCCGGTGGTCGCCTGAAAAGTAGTGAGCATCCCGGGCACGCCGGCCAGGGTGTCCAGTTGCGGCTCGACGACCTTGGGGTGTTCAGTGTAGAGCTTCAGGTTTTGGGCATTTGGTTCGGCCACGGTCGCGTCTCGGAGGCAAAGGGAGCATGACTGCTACCCATCCGTGGCCTGAGGGAGTTTGCGGCGGTCAATGCCGGCAGAATGGTCATAACCGCACGATTCTGCATTGCCCCTCTTTTGCAAACTACCCATCATCCTTGACTGATACAGTTTAACATCGGCCGATTTGGGGGCAAAACATGAGTCGGATTTGCCGGGCCACAAAACGGTTTCGTTGTCGAAAAGCGAGCGGATCCGTGTAATAATCAATAATCGTAACGCTTCAGCCGAATGGCAAAACACTTCGTACGATGGCCTTCCAAGGCCGTCGAGGGCTTGCAATGTCACAGCGACGGCCTTGGAAGGCCATCGTACTGCAGACGGCTGAAGTATTACCTATAATCTATCAATGAGGTTCCGGAAACAAATACCGATATCGTGCCTGCCATGTCTCAAGTCACTGCGCTGTTGATCGCCTTGCTAACCCTAAGCGCCGATCCGCTGGGTCCCGGCGATCATTTCCGTTCGATCAAGGTGGGCGAAGACGCCCGAGGGTACCACGTCCACATTCCGCCGAATTACGATCGAGAGAAGCCGGCGCCGGTCGTCCTGATCTTTCACGGCGCGGTGATGAACGGCCCGATGATGTTATTGTTTTCCGGTCTCAACGAGAAGGCCGACCAGGCCGGTTTCATTGCCGTCTATCCGAACGGGACGGGAGCCGCCCAGTTGTTCCTGGTCTGGAACGCGGGAGGAACCGGAAGAATCCTCGACGACAAGCGGCCCGACGACGTGGCCTACGTCGATGCGTTGCTCGACGATCTGGCCACCGTCGTCAACGTCGATCCCAACCGGGTCTACGCCACGGGCATGTCCAACGGCGGCATGATGTGCTACCGGCTGGCGGCCGAGCTTTCCGGCCGGATTGCAGCAATCGCTCCCGTTGCAGGCACCATGGCCGTCAAAAATTGCAACCCCAAGCGGCCGGTGCCCGTCATGCACTTTCACGGAACGAAGGACAAGCTCGTTCGATTCGAAGGGCCGAGGGTCAAGCTGTCCGGTCTCGCACTCTATAAATCCGTAGACGAGACGATCAAGACGTGGGTCGAGAAGAACGGTTGTCCGGACGAGCCGGGCGTTGTGGAGCTGCCCGATACGGCCGACGACGGAACGGCGGTGACCCGAAAGACGTTTGGCCCGGGCAAGGACGGGGCCGAGGTTGTTTTGTTCGTCATTGACGGGGGAGGCCACACGTGGCCCGGCAGGCGGCCGCCGATCAAGTACCTCGGCAAATCAACCAAGGACATCTCGGCCAACGACCTGATATGGGAGTTCTTTCAAAAGCATCCAATGAAACATCCCCGACCCAAAACCAAATTGCCGGAATAATTAAGTATTGTGTCCCCGGAATTCCCCGACCATTTGTGACTCCTGATGGTGGGGTCCTGTTCCTACCGTTTTGCTCTCCTCGATGCTATCGGCAAACACTCTAACAGCAATTCGATGGATAGTCCATTCATTCCCCCCGAATCGGCACCGGCTGCCGACCTTGATCGTCGATCTTCACGGCCACGTATGTAACCTCTGCCTCGGTCAGTTGCACGGACTCATCGCCCCGATCCGTCTCAACCGTGACGTGCATCGTGATGGAGGTTCGTCCTATGCGGACGACGCTCGTGTAGAAGCTCACGACATCGCCAACGAACACCGGCTCGTGAAACTCGACGCTGTTCATGGCAACGGTGACGATTGGCTGGTCCGGCCACCCCGCACGGCGAATCTCGTGCCGAGCACCGGTAGCACCGGCTTGGTCGATGTAGCTCAGCAGGACGCCGCCGAAGATCGTGCCGTAGGGATTCGTGTCCTTCGGCATCATTAGGGCCTTGATCGCCAAGTGGCGTTCATTGGGGTTCGTCATGGGGACACCTTTGGATCGTTGTCTGTATCATGATATACCGAGGGCGGGGCTGCTACAAGGTGTGTTCGAGTTGCGGACGGGCGTGTTCTTGTGGTATCGTACTTTGCGTCTCTTTCCCCGGACACACGCTCCAATGGCAGGCGACCATGACCAACGACATTTTCTTCGAGATACACACCGACCTTCCCAGAGAGGGGCGATCTTACGCAACAATGACTTGACAATACCGCCGGGCGTTGATACCGGCGATTTCATCGTGCGGGGCGAGGCGGCAATCCCCAGCGTGGAATGCCGGGGCAATGGGCAAAACGGCAAGGTTCCTCCGCTCGACGGCAAGAGGTCGACGGCGTTGAAACCGCACAGTTGCTGTGTTCTACCCGGAAGGCAACAAGCATGATATACTTGCCTCTGTGCGACATCCGCCAAGCGGGTGGAGTCAGTGCGGGGTGACGTCAAGCTCCAGAAAGATGTTCATCACGCTGCACGGAAGATCGAGAAAGACATCAATAAGAAGCAGGTGCTGCATGATCAGATTGGTGATGGCAACCTGCATCGCAATTACATGTGCGATGCCGGTGGAAGCCGCGAAACCGAACATCCTCTTTGTCTTCAGCGATCAGCAGTCGTGGGACATGGTTGGGTGTTACGGCAACGACCAGGTGAAGACCCCTAATCTGGACAAAATGGCGACAGAGGGTATCCGATTCAATCATTGTGTCTCGTCCTGTCCCGCTTGTACGGCCTACCGGGGTATGCTGTTGAGCGGGCAGCATCCGCTCTACAACGGATGCTTGCTCAACGACATCCAGATGCTGCCCGGCAAGGGCAACTATCTTGCCGAGGTCCTGCGCGATGCCGGCTACCATACCGGCTACATCGGGAAATGGCATCTGTACGGCGGCCGGCGCGACCGGGGTATTCCGGCGGGACCTTTACGATACGGCTTCGATAACGAGTTCTTCACGAACAACTGCGACCTCAACTATTGGGCCTCCCACGCGTTCTACTGGGACGAGGACGGCCGTCGCGTGAAGCTGGGGAAGTTCGAAACGGATGGACAGACCGACCAGGCGCTTGAGTTCCTCGACAAATACGCCGGCAAAAAACCATTTGCCCTCTTCGTCTCCTGGCATGCCCCGCACAACTGGAGTTGGGGATATCCGGCGCCCAAAAAATATGAGGAGATGTACGATCCGAAAGCGATCAAGCTGCGCCCGGGCTGCAAGGACACGCCGCAACACCGCCGGGATTATCGCGGCTACATGGCCCTCTCGACCAACGTGGATGACAACTTCGGCCGCCTGCTCAAGAAACTTGACGAGCGGGGCGTCCGCGACAACACACTCGTCGTCTACACCTCCGATCACGGCGACATTCTCAGATCGCACGGAATACGTGACCACAAGTGCCGGCCGCAGCAAATCTCCTGCCGCGTGCCACTGGTGATCCGGATGCCGGGCAAGCTTAAGCCGCGAGTGAGCAATTTGCTAATGGGTACGCTCGATCTGATGCCGACCCTGCTGGGGCTGATGGACATCCCACCGCCAAAGACCTGCCAGGGAACCGATTACTCGAAGACGCTCACACAGGGCAAAGACGCCGACACGGAGTCGGTGCCGCTGTTCTTTTGGGGCCTGGACAGCGACTGGCGCGGGGTCTATACGCATCGCTATACCTACGCCTTCGAGCCCGAGGGTGCGACCCACGGCATCAACGTCCTTTTCGACCGCAAGGAAGACCCGTACGAACTGAAGAATCTGTTCAACTCGCCCGAGCACCAGGAGTTGAAGAAACGGTTGCATGCCCTCACGCTTGACTGGATGAAGAAGTACAAGGACGAGCACGTCCGATGGAAAGTGATGAAGAACAAGATCTATGTCGACCCCGCTGCCGCGAAAGCGCGTTGGGAACCAATGAGGGTTCCATCCGCGGCGCTCAAAGGCCGTCCGATCGACCTGATCCAAGAAGAGCGGAAGAAAGAAGGGGAATAACCGTAATGAAGAACCTCGAGTACGTCGCCCTGATTGTCGTCGTGGTTCTCACGACGTCGGTGAGTCATGCAAAGGACTACCACGTCTACTTTCTGAGTCAGACAATGCCCGGCAAAAACCTCTCGGCAGCAATCAGGAGCCTAGGCCAATCGAACATGGTTGGCTTGGGGCGGCGGGCGGTCTTCCTCTTCGATCGGCTGTCGGGCTGGGTGACGACGATTTCGCAACACCCGTGGTCTTCGAGCGTTTCGATCAGCCACGGGTTCATACCGCAGACTTCCACGATGGCCATAAATCCGCCTTCGCCGGCCGCCCGCTCGGCCAATTCGCCGAAAAATGCTTGAATCTTCTCCCATCGCGTGCTAACCTGCCGTTTGAGGAACACGTTGCCGTCCTCTCCGCGAAGATTGACCGTAAGTTGGCTTTTGTGTTGGTCGATACCAAGGTATAACATTCTGCGGTCTCCTTGAAATGGTTGTGTAAACTTGGGTTTGAAACAATTCCCAAGTCTACGTTTCTTGGAGACCCGTTTGCTCTTTCATGGTATCAGAATTCCCCCCAAATTGAAAAGGGTGTAACCGGCCCTCCTCGCCTAATTTGGGGCAGTCAAGAAAGGTTACGGTGGTCTGGTATGCCCAGTACGGCCACCGCCACTTGAAGTTTCCGAACCGCACTTGGTACAAACGTAAGAAGGAACCGAGCTTTGCGGACATGCTAACGACACTGCGACGTGTTACGTGG
>Ga0180432_10006677_pt1 | contig 14917 bp, 43 predicted proteins | sample SS_ome_10_FD_132414 | JGI IMG/M metagenome (GOLD analysis project Ga0180432, IMG submission 132414) | Hypersaline lake sediment archaeal communities from the Salton Sea, California, USA - SS_1_MS_2 metaG | ecosystem: Environmental > Aquatic > Non-marine Saline and Alkaline > Hypersaline >... | reverse complement strand
TTTTATGTTTTAGAATACCAACTATTTTTAGATTCTCATCATCACTATATAGTATTGTTACTTTTCCATCATACTTTTTAACATCGTCATATGTAATTTTCATCATATTGCATCAATCAACTTTTCATCATAAATATACTCTGCATTTTTAGTTATTTTAAATTCAACTTTATATGTTGCAATTCCATTAGCTGTATGTGAATTTATTTCTACTATCTTGTTGTCTAAGTTATCTAAATATTGTTGTAGAGTTTCTCTTGGTGATACTATTGAAAATTTATAATAAGAACTCCATTTAGTGAATACTTCTTTACATTTGAATCCTAAACTTTCAAATAGAATTTTGTCAGAGTTCATAATTATATAATTATCTGAATTCCAAAATACTGTAAACCATATTTTATCATCATAATTCCAAGCATTTCCCCAAATGCTTTTGCTCATTAGTATATCACCATCATCATTAGTCATCACTACTTCACCAACTTTTCTTCTGTACATCATAATAACCACTTTATTGCATCAGAATATGTTGCTAAACCACATTCTATTCCTTTAGCTAACAACATGACATCTATTCTATTATCAATGCTCATATAATATACATCTACTAATAGAGTATTATGTTTATTTACTATAGCATCATCATCAAATAAAATACCAAATATGTCACTTAACTTAGCATTTTTAGGAATGTATCCATCTTCTTTCCATATACTAAAGTATAAATCAACATAATGACAATTCTTTAGAAACACAACAGATCCTTTTTTATATTTATATTGTCTTTTACTTATGTCTTTCATATTAACACAGCATATATTATACTATCATATTCTTCGATTGAGTTACATTTTGGAAGTTTCATAATTGTGTTATCTATGTAACTATTAATATCAAATTTATATTTCATCCCATTATAATTATCCTTACCAGATTCATAATGTTTTATGATAGCATATTTTATTTTAAGAGTTGAGAAATCCTTTCCTACTACTTTTATTAGTATCGTTTTCTTTATCTAATTGTAATTCACAAATAATTTTACTTCCACAATTCGGACACTTTTCCATTGAATCACCTTTGCTTTTTATTCTATTTTTTTCATGTCACGACAACATCCACAAGCAAGTTCAAACTCTGAACTACACAAACCAACAATCTCCACATCATTAATTGGATGAAAAAACCTACAACACAATGTCTTTGTTTCGCATCGCATTTTATTGAAATATTTTTTATTTACTGGTTGATACCATCTAATTTTATCTTCATCCTTCATAATTACCACTCATTTTTATTCTAAATCGGTGTTATTTTAATATTTGAAAAAACCTCATCAACAATTCTCTTTGCTGATTCCTCTGGTGTCTCCACATGCTCAACCATTATTATCTTGTAATCCCATTTTTTCATTTCAAATCACTCAGTTTTATTCTATCTATGAATTACTTCACAGCAAACTGGAAGTATTCTCTTATTCAACTCATACCATTACCGTACCATTTTCCATTATGTTCAATCGTAGTTGCTGATTAGACATGGATTCCAAAAATCAGTACCTTTCCAAAAGTATACTGTTCCAATTTTGTACTTATTAAATCTCTTATGTCTTTCTTCTCTATTTATATATGCCATAATATCACAACAAATACTTAACTATTTGAGGTTCTATGTCATAATCAAGATTGAGTTCATAGACATAACCATCTCCACTTGATTTTTGTGGTACAGTAAATAATGGAAGTATTAGTTCTTCAGCATATTCGTTTGGTGCACATAAAAGTTCTAATTTTATAACTATGTTATCATCATTAAGTTTTGGAAATCTACCTATTGGTTTGAATAATTCCTCATCTTCATAGATGTCTATTACTTTGTATGCTACCCATGAATTTGGCTCAATAAAAATCCATAGATAAGCTTTTCCTTTTTCGAGCATAGTATCACAACAAATGTGCACAAACTTGTGCTTCGATAGGACAATCTTTTTCAAAATGTACTATATCTAATACGTCAACTTCACGTTCAAATAAATATACATATTTTTTATATTCATCATTACATGCAATTAGTTTCATTACATAACAATCACATGTATCATCAAAATCAACTATTTCATAGACACACCATGATGTCTCAGTTGTCCCATCATCTGTTTTGTTTTCTATTTTATCAAAAAATGTATCACCAAGTTCGTATCTCATTTTATATTAACCATCCATATATTTCTTCTTCTGTAATTTCATAAAAATCACCATATAAATATAAATTAAATGCTCTTCCTATATGACTATAATATTGACCATAACTACAAAAAGTATTATAAGAATTGTTATTTTTTACACCAATAATTCTTACTTTTAATAAATCATGTTTTTGTCCTATATGTTCAAATACTATTTCTGTTTCTTTGTGTTTTCTTAAATAATATTTTCCTCTTTCAAAAGAATTTATTGAATATTTTTTTATTTTTTTCATTTTGTCACAATAATATTGCAGTTAATTTTGGTATATCTTTTTTATATGGCTTTCTTAACCATGATTCCCTGAATGAATAAGGTAATTCGTTTTCTTCTACTTTATTTTTACTTATTAAACAAAGTTCGTATGTTTCATCATCATCAGGACAATCATATTCTTCTATTATATCAGAAACTATTGCATATCTTCCAATAAGATAATCCATCTGTCCATCCATCCACCAACAAGGAAACAAATTATTATCTTCATCCCATTCATTTCTGTTTTTTGGTTTTACTATTCTTACTACATCTCCTATATTAAATTTTTTCATACCATCCACGCCACAAGTTCTTCATATTCATTAAATAATTCAATGTTGATTTTTTCATTACCACATCCTTTTATTATATATATCTTAGTTAACCAAACATCTTTTACAAAAAATCCTTCTTTATTTTGATTTAATAGTTTAAGATGAATCTCACTATTTGATTCATCATCAACTATATATGCTGCCCATTTATCTGAATAAGTCGCATATAAATATTTTCCGTATTTTAAATCATCTTCGTGGAATTTCAACTACCTCACCAAATGGGAAATTTTCTTCACCTGAATGATAATCACCAGCTAATACCCAGATTGTATGATAACCATGGTCATTTTCTGGGAATGAAGTGTAACCATCAGTAAAGTTAATTAGAAGTTTAGTTCTTGGTATATGTTCATCAAGCCAATCATATAACATACAATGGTCAGTACCACCACCACCTTGAGGTCTGAGATCTGCAATCTCATCTGGATTTGGATTCATAAACTTATGAGGCCCATATACTTTTGTATCTGAGAATAGAACAGTAAGCTCAACATTGTGAAATTGTTTTACAATACCAACAATCTCTGACATAAACATCTTAAGTTCATCCTGACCAATTGAGCCTGATGTATCACAATCAACTACTAATTCAAGTTTCTCTTTAAGAACGTCAGGCCAATAAGTTCCTAATGCACGTGATCTTTTATTTGGTCTTGCCCAAGTGAAATCATATGGTATTGCATTTGTTATATATCTATATAACATTCCACGCCAATCAATTTCGCTACCAAGTATCTTACCAAGTTTTCTTTCAATACCAGCAGGTATATTTCCTTGCATTTTAGCATAAGTAGCTGCTTCAGTGAATCTATCTTGCCATTCTTGTTCAAGATTATCATCATCAACACTGCCATTTCCATTACCAGTTTTATCATCCCTCATATGCTCATCAAATCTACCACCATCACCTTCTTTTCTTATAAAGTTATCAATTCCAAAACCACTACCACCTTTACCATAGTTACCTTGAGCAATTTGTTTCTTTATGTATTGATAAAGCTCATCATAAACTTCTTCATTACATTTCTTGTGTACGTCTAATATTTCTGCTTCCCAGATTTGAGCAATATGGTTATTAGGAACACAATCACCACTTGGCAATTCAAGACCACTTTCAACAATCATATCATTTATGACTATGTCTTGAGCAATGTTTGCAAGCATCTTATTTCTTTCTTCATTCCTTGTAAAATGCTGTAATGCACAATGCATTACTTCATGACAAAGTACACCCTCAATCTGGTCTTGAGATAATGAATTAACCCATTCTTCATTAAAGAATAAAGTACCTTTAGGATTAACACCCATAGTCGGGACTTCTTTTGGATCTGCTTTCTTTAAGTCAAGTGACATAACAAGATAACCAAAAAATGGTTGGCTTCTTCCTAACATCACACGTGCCTTAACTATTTTATCTTCTGCTGATAGCATATCACTTGTCTGAAACATTACCATCACTTATTCCTAATTTTTCTTTGAGCTCATCAAGATCAACTTGGTCATCATCTTCATCTTCAGTATCATCAAAGATATGAGTTACACGATAGAGTTCATGATACTCATCAAATAATCCATCTTCGACTATTTTTTTGACCTTCGTGATTTCTGGCTTTTTGCCTTCGACTTTGACTTTAATGATGTACTCAATTTCGCCTTCAAATTTGGTTTCTTCTTCAGAATTGTTTTTATTTGTTTGCATAATATTTCGTCCTCAGAATCTTCTTCTAAGATTGCAATTACTTTCCATTTGCTCATATCATCTTTGACATTCATATAACCTGATTGAGCAATCTTATCACGTTCACTTGGTTTAACATCTGAATGAACATTAATAGTTCTTAGATTGCCTTCCTTGTCTTTGAATATATAAATTGCATCATAGGTTTTCTTTACTCTTCTCATTGTTTTTCCTTCCGTGTAATAGAATTCTTCCACAGTTGCTACAAACAACATCGTCTGATAGATGTTGAATTTTTACATCTACCAGACTTTGTGCTGTCTTACATTCTTTGCATATCAATCGTATCATGTCCAATTCCTCTTATGTCTTCAATTAAATCAATTAGAGTATGATATAATCTAAGAGAAATATCATTATTGTTAATCGCAGCCTCAATTTCACAATCCATTTTATCTAAGGTATTAGTAATAATATCTAATTCCTCTTGGTTTAATAAATATAATACCATATGATTACCTTAGATTAAGTACTTCCCATAATCTTTTCCAATTTGTTTCCAATTTGGAAGTTTTGATATTTGATTAAGAAAGCTGGTTTTATGTTTTGCTTTAGCCATCCGAATCATAAGGATTGCAAACTCTTTTTGCATATGAGTTGATATGTCTAATAGCAATTCAAGATCTTTTGCTTTGTAGTTCTTTTCGTACCAATCAGCAAGTAGTGATACAAGAGAATATTTCATATCCATTTCAGTAATATCTGATACTTTCTTTGGATTCTTAAGTATGTCTTGTAAGTTGATTGACTTCTTAAGTTTAATAAATGATGTAAATTCTTGTGCTGCACCTGTACCTACTGCCATAGTAACTTTTCTTTTGATACGATTTCGTTCCTCTGGTGTATTATCAGGGAGTCCATGAATTAATTTATCTGCGTATTCGCCCCAACTTCTTGGAGTAGGAAATGATTGTTCTTTACTGGATGGATCGAATTTAAAGAGCAACGATGTTTTCCATTTAAGGAAAGTAATGATTCTACTATCAATATTTCTTTCCATTGCCCAATCACACCAGTCATCAGTTGATGGAACTTTAAGCTCACAATGAACAAATCTGTTTTGAAGTGGCTTTGCCATATCATAAACATTTGCTCTATCACCAATACGATTTCCAGCAGCAATAATAAATACACCATCAGATAAGGTTACTTCTCCAAGTGCCCTATCACAAATGATTTGATATGCTGATGCTTGAATAGATGGTGGAGCCAAGTTGATTTCATCAAAGAAAAGAGTTCCAGATGCCTTTGGATTTGAAACAATATACAACCAAAATGGAATCTTCCATTCAACTGAGTTGATGTGGTTCAAATCTGGAAGACCTCTTACATCAGAAGGATCCATCTGTGATAGACGGATATCAAATAGGATGTAATAATCTTCTAATTTCTCAGCAACTTGGTGTTTCTCTTTTTGTGAAATCTTATTCCATTCAACAAATTTCTTTCCAAGTTTCTTTGATCTTTTTTCACATACCTTACTAACAGTTTGTGATTTACCAATTCCTGTGGTTCCCCATAGGTACATTGATACATCACCAACTTCCATAAGGTCAGTAATCTCTGCCTCTAATTGTTCGTGGTTCAGTTTTATTTCTGCCATCAGTAACACCTTTTATTAATAAATTACTTTACTCAAGGATTTTCTTTGTGAACTTTTCAACCCTATCACAAGTTTTCTTCACATCGTTGAGTTCAGCAATTTCTGCGTCTGCTTTCTGCTTAATAGTTTGTGCGTTGTTTTTTGCACTTTCCATTTTAGCAATGAATCGGTCAATTTTACCAAGTGCCCGATTTGCTCTACGACTTAGTTTGTTCATATTTTTTCACCTCAAATATATGTACTACTCAAAAGCACATTTCTTCCTATATATTTTATTAATACATATAGGAGTACCATTGAGTACGTTACCTTTATCTCCAAATATACAATGTTTGCACATTCGTTTATCAATTCTATGGTGTTTAACCATACATTGAGCCTGTGTCTGTGCTCTCATCATCATTCTCTGTTTCATACTCCTCAACTGCTTTCTTAAGAATATATTGGATTGCCAGATATTCTTTTTCTGCGTTTGTCAAGTCCTTTGTTATTTCTGTAACTGTTTCGTATGCTTCTGTTGATGTCTTACCATCTGTCATTGCCTGCTTGAATATATCTATAAGTGCACTACACTTATGAGATAATTCTACCATATCAATTGTTTTCTTTCTTTTCCAAAACATTTGTTTCACCTTAATAACATGGTGGATCTATTTCAACCCATACATCTCCTGCAAAATATAGAGATACGTCTTTAAATGTGAATGTTTCATTATTTAAAATTGCTTTAATTAAGTGTGCCTTTTCTTCTCTATCATATTGAGAGAAATCTATTTCTACATCATCATCATAGTCACATTCAACCCATACTTCATATTCAGCCATTATATCAACTCTGCTATTGCATTTATTCTATCTTTAAACCAATGAAAATCGCTTCTCCAAGCATTTAATCTATTTCCTTTAAAGTTTCCTTGTATAATTTCTAAATAATAACAAGTTTTTAAATTCTTTTTTGATTTATATTTATGAATTATTTTAGCATAATTATAAACAGGTTTTCCATCTGAATTATAAAGAGTGATTCTTATTATGTCACCAATTTCAGGCATTATATCAACAACGCAGTAACTTCATCTAAATCTAGTAAGTAAACATCATAATTTTTCATATCCCAACAAGAATAATATTGTATCCACTCTCTTCCATCGGTTATCCAAATTTTTGAGTAATAACCATCATCATTAATTTTAGTTATTTGTTCGAAATAACGATACTCAATTTCATCATAATATAATACATCATCATTATCATGAGTTTTTTCTATTGAAACTACGTAATCACCAATGTTTAATTGATCTAACGAATTTATCTTAATCATAACATTAACGCAGCCATTTCATCATCATCAAGTAAATAAATATTCTCTCTTGGTGTAATTTTAATTGTTGGGTGATTAACATATTCAACACAGTCTCTTAGAAAATTTATTAATACACCTTCACATCTTGCATATGTTAGACCACCATCATCATAATATTGTATGTGTCCTTCTATTTTTAATATAGATGGACATATGTCATCTTTATCATTTGTATCTCCAGTACAAAATAACCACATTCCTTTATAATTAGGCAAGTCATCAAAATCTACTGGCTCTTTTCTTATTACTAATCTTTTAATGTCATCAAGAGTTATATCAATAAGGCAACCACCTCTTCTTCATTTATTTCATAAAATCTATCATTCTCCCAAAATACAAGTACATCTCCCTCATCATAGAGTTCATTAATATAAGAAGGTTTATTTAATATTTTTATTATCGTTGCAAAGATAAATTCATGTGTTTTTGAAGCTCTCACTGATTCAACTTTTGCTATGTATTCCTCATCATCATCAACATGGACATATACTATATGACTTTCCTTTAACTCATTTATATTAACTTCTTTCAAGCTCAACACCAGAGTAGTCAATCTTTTCAAACATATAATCAAGTCCTCTATTTGCTTTTTCACCAAATAGACAAAACATAATCATATGAAGAAACTCATGAGATATTGTTCCACAAATATGGTCACCATTAATCATATATATTGTGTTTGTATCTTGAGAATAACATCCGTCAGAATCTAATTGATTCCAGATAGACAATTCAAATGTAGTTGTAGGTATGAATACTATCCTTGAGTTATCTATGTTATTACACATTTTGTTTTGCCTTTAATATCTTTAGTAAGTATGGTTAATAATAAACCATATTTTCCTATTAGACATCTGACATCTGTTTGTTTATCAATTATTTGATCTATTGTGTGATACATTTATTCACAACAACAATGTGACTTTTGTTTTTCTTTTTTACTTGGAAGAGCTAACTTTGTATTGATTCCAAGTTTTTTTAGTAGCCTACCAGTTGCAATCATACGACCAAACTTTTTATCATATGAATCTTTTTTACTACATTCGACTTCAGCCATTTCTATTGGACTATCAATATCTCCAATAAATGCAATGGTTCTTCCACCTTTTGGAACAACAATGTCCATCAAGCCAAATTTTTCATATTCATATATTGTTGCTGGTCGTGTACATCTTTCATGGATGTATTTGATTTTATATTCTTTCGTCGTTTCATTACCTGCGTCGTCTTCTTCGGTTAATAAAATTTTCTCTATACACATTTGTTTTCACACCTCATTATATTATATATGCTACCAATTCTGATTCATCCTTTATTATTCTGCCATATTTTTCCAATAAGTCCAAATCAAAATAATACTCATCACCACTTTTCCAAATTTTCCAGTATTTAGGAGAATAAATAATTTTTACAAATGCAATTTGATTACAGTCATCATAATTATTATAATATATATGTTTATAATATATTTCTATTATTTTAATAATTATTGAAGAAGATTCTTTTACATCCAAATCTCCATCGAAATCAAGATATAAAATATCTCCATTTTTTAGTTCCATGTCCTTCACATCATGATTAGTAAAAACATAATAATAATTATTATATATTCTATTTTAGTTCTCATCATATTATCATCGCTATTAATACATCTTCTGAAACGTCAAGTTTGTAAATATTATTTAATACACTAATAGGAAAAACTTCAATATCATTTAATTTCCAAAATGATTCTGTGCATTTTAATATCCTTAACCAAACTGCATTTTCTGTTATAGAAGTTATTTCAGCAATTAGTTCATGTTCATTATTTGGATTTTTCCAATCCCATCTTACATAGTCACCAACTTTAAAACTATTATATTGGTCAATTTCTTTCCCAAATAATAAATCATCTTCTTTCTGGTCGTTCGATTTTACCTTTGACGATTTCTGATAGTGACACATCGTTGACTTTAATGACTTTGAATCTAATGCCAGGCAAATCACCTTTGCTTTTTCCTTTTGATCCACCAATACCCTCAATGATAACGGTATCGTGTTCTTTTACACACATCCATGCACCATCACCAGGCAAGAATGCAGATACTTGGTCTCCATTTTTAGTTAGTTGGATACGTGCTATCTTTCTTTTACCTGAATTAGGTTGTCTTGGTTCAAGCTCATCCAATTTAACTACTATTCCTGATGCCTGACAAGCACCTAATCTAAAAGGTGGATGTCGTCTTGCTTTCTTATGTTTTTGTTTTTTATGTGCTTTCTTTAATTGTCTTGCACTTCCCATACCATTTGCCATATTATTTACTCCGTATTAATATTTCTTTATCAATGAGCCGTTTTGCCATTTCTAATTCAGGCAATCCAGCACAATGTATATCACTAATTTTAATAAGTGAATCATCTTTTGGAACAGAAGTTGACCTAAAAGATTTTCCACATCTTGGACATATCAATCTTTTACCTTGCATTAGTTGTTTACGTTTGAAATCTCTTTTACGAGTCAAATTAACCACGCATAAAATTCTTCAATAGATTTAAAGTGACGAACACTACGAATGTCAGCAACACTTAAATATCCTACTTTTCCAGTAGAAAAATATTCGTCTTCCCAAAATTCATAATGACAATTTAAAACATTTATATATATTCTAAAATTATCAAACCCATCAATTACATCTATTACAGTAATTACTTCACCAAGTATTCTTGTATCAAAATTATCATCATGTTGAGGATAATCAACATATACTATATCACCATGTTCAATCATAATAACTATAAATAATTAGATTTTTTAAGTTCCTTAAGAATCTTTGCTTTTGCTTTAATACCATCTGCTTTCATCAGTTGATCAATTTTATCAGCAACTTCTTCCTCATCAGATTCATATTTAATCAAAGTATTGTACTCTCTTTGTAATTTTTCAACAACTTCTTTTGCTTTAGTTAGTTTTTCTAAAGTATATTCGATACGTGATTGTCTTGTTGCAAGTATATAAGAATCATAATTGCTGTCAATTATTATTATCCTACCATCCATTGATTCAGTTCTATATTCTGTATTACCACATACACTTACAACTGATAATACTTTATTTTCAAATAATTTGTCAGGATAGAGGTTTGTTTTCAGTAAAATAATTTTCTGCCCTACTTCTAATTTTGGATTTCTATTCATTTATATTACCTCATATTTTTAATCTTTTTATCTGGTGGTGGTGGCAAAGGTTCAATTATTGATATAGTTACTTGCCTAACATCAGTTCTCATATCCATTTATAACACCTATATTATAAGTGATATTACTTCTTCTTCTGTTATCCCAAATATTGTATATCTATAAAAATTCCAATGTTCTTCTTCATTAAATCCTATATTTAAATTCCATATTTTAGATGCATACTCTTCAGGGTTAGTTCTAACAGATGAAACTTTTTCTAAGTATAATCTTCCTTCATTAAATAAATCCAAAACTTCTTTTGTAATTTTTGTTTCATCACTTAATTTAGCATATTTACTATCAGCACACAAAATATATTTATATTTTTTAAGTTCTTTAATGTTATTTAATCTTTTCATTATATCATCAAAGCTGTAATATCTTTTTCATCTAATTTGTACATAATATAATCATCAAAATCCCACCAAGACGAATAAGGATACCAATTATTATCCTCTCTCAAAACAGTTGATTTATAATGACCATCGTTTTCTATATTAATAATTTGTTCAAAATAAACATATTCTATATCACAATAATAATATTTTTTAACATTTTCTCGTATATTTTTTTCTATTGTTAAATAATAATCTCCAATTTTTAAATCATTAAAATTATAAATCCGTTTCATAATCCTTTCACTCAATTGGTTTTAAACATACTACTTTTACATAATCTCTCGTAGAATGGATTTGTACTATTTTATAATCATCTGGAATGTCATCTGTAATTCCATCATCAGATACATCTATTGGAATAATTACATATTTAGTCATAATCTCTCACTATCTTAAATGAAATTATATCCTTTATTAATCAAATGATTTTTAACTTTAACTCTATTTTGTATAGTTTCGTGACAGAATATTCCTTCCGCCATTTCAACAAATCCATCATTGTTTAATAAATTATGAACATTATCGTAATCATCAGTTCCATAATATTTGATTACATCTATCCAGCATTTTAAATCGTCTACTGAATCAGCAACAACTTCACTAAATTGTTCTTCCTTTAACATATATTTTACTTTTATATCTCTTCTATTCATAATATTTTATCTCCACAATCTTCACACCAAACAGATAATCCATCTTCAGATGGTGACACATCATACATATCACAAATGTATTTTTTGCAAGTTGGACAATAGAACATTTTATTATTATTATATAGTATTTCTACCTCCTCACACCACAAGTCAGAATTATCTTCATTTTTTATATATTTCCGTGCTATTTTCTTCATATCATTTTTAGTTATTTTACTCATAATCTCACACCAACAATTTCTTTTCTTCTGATGTCTTGCCATATCTTTCTATGACACTCATCACACAACGGAACATCATACTCTTTTTGTTTTTTAAATAGATAGTTAAACCAGCCATTCATTGTAGTTTTATGTGGTCTCCAGATTCCTATCTTTGTTGAATCTTCATCACCACATATATGACAATATCCTTTACTAATGTATTCACTCAAGAACATCACCACCTAAATAGTAAAACTCATACATATCAGTAGCAACAAATGTTGTATATTCTATTGTGTTGTCATACAATTCTGGTGCAATAACTACCTTATTACAGGTTATATTACCTGCTGTTGCATTGTATATTAACTTTCCACAATAGAGAACAAAACTCTCATCAGATATTTGTAATCCACTATCAAAACAATACATCCAATATCCTTTTGTTTTAAGTAAGTAATTGGTTTCGATATACTGACCTGAATTGTATTCCATAATCACATCAGCAATGTAACCATTAGATACTGCTTCATTCCAAGTATAACTATTCCCAAGATAATTAATGTAAATGTCAGTTTTATTTATATTGTCAGGCATTGATACCATATTCCATCCAATACTCAAATTAAACTCACCTATTTCTTCAAATGGCATTGTAAAATTGCCAGGTGCCAATGGCATATCAGGTAGTTCAGGTTCATTAAAATAATATTCTTTAAGTGCAAATAAAGATATAGCAATAATACTAACAATAACTAATCCAATTACAAATTGTTTCGTTGTTAGTTGTCCTATTGGAAGTTCTTCTGGTTTCTTTTGTTCATTATTACTTGTTTTATTTATATCATTCATTTAATATTCACCAACTTTAATTTCATAAGTTGTGTCACTCTCTATGGTATCTGATATTTTATTGTACCAGATACCAAATAAGAGTGATGTCTTTTGTTCTCTCTTCACCACCTTCCCATCTTTCCATATTTGAGTGTAAAGTTTACGAAATGGAAATGTGAAGTATAGAGTGCACCATCCTATTGTGAATTGCTCATCCTTCCAAACACTCTTTGGATACTTCACATACCATATTCGTATCATTTAGATCTCACCGTTTAAGACAAATAACCAATGTCGATTATGAGAGTGTAGTTACCAACAGTTGGAATATTTACTGTGTGTGTTATTGCTCTTGTTTCGCCAGCATTTATTTGCATAACTTGCCTATCCAATTCATTTGTTCCTTCAAGTACTGAACAGTAGAAATTATCATCTCCACCATTGTTTACAACTTGATAAACAATGTCGAATAGTTCAGTAGTGTATGCAAATGTTGGTATTGTAATTGTTCCATCTATTTGCAAATTTCCATGCTCTCTTATTTCTATGGTTATTGTTCTTGTATCTGTTTGGTTGTCCATTTTTATATCACCCTATTTTTTTTACAATTTCAATACCTCTAATAATGTCACCTTCAGTTACTCTTCCATGCTTTGGTTTCTTTTTAAATGTTTTCTTTTTAAGATGTTTTATATGTTTAATCTCTTTACTAACATCAAGTGTACCATCAGGCTTAGTTTTCATTTTAGATACATCACCAAGATTTGGTGCAGTATCAAATGTACCAAGCTTTTCATAATTTGGTAAGAGTGGTGGTATTTTCTTTTTGTAATCCTTAATCTGCTTTTTAATCTCATCATCATTTATTTGATTTACTGGTTCAAATTGTCCTTTATATGATCCTCTGTGTTTAGGACAGTAATGTGTTTTTTTAGTATGAGTTTCAAAAAGTTCACCACATTCAAGTGGTGTTCCATAACCTTTAACACAAGTAGCAAGAACAATATATTCTCTACTTGGTCTACGATAAGTAGGTTGTTTTGATGGAACTTTTCTACTATGTTGATATTGGTGCCAATCACATCTTATACATTGTGGTTTGTTCCACTTATTTTCAGGAAGTAAACTATCTTCTTTACTCTTACCCTCTTCAATGCAATCAGGACAATATTTAGGTTTCCATTTCTTTGGTGGATTTCTTTTTGCCATCGTTTCATATTGTCTTTCACGTCTATGTATAAATTGACAAGTTTTGTGTCTGGATCTATGTTGATTACCATTGAGTTCATCACCGATTATCTTACCACATCTAAGACAAATCCTACCAACAACTATCTCTTTGGTTGCTAAGTGTATATCTCTGTACCACGGAATTTTTTCTATAGATTTCTCACTTCTCATCATATATATCAACTCTTATAATATTAGTGCTGTTACTTTTGGTACATCTTTTTCTGGAACGTGATGAAGCCAAGATTCACGAAAGTCGTATCTTGCTCTTTTATCTAATCCATCATTATTTATAAATGATAAATTATATATATTTTCTGAAATATTCCACTCACATCGTTCAACATATTCAACATAAGCAAATTTGTTATCATATTTATCCATTCTTTCAGGTATCCACCAAGAATAATATTTTGTATCTGGTGAATGCTCATGCTTATCAGTTGGTTTTTTAACTAATACTACATCACCAACTTTAAATTTAGTTTTCATTGGACACTTATGATATGTCATCATGAATCACCTTAAATATATCGTCTAATTTGATGTGCTTTATATGGTTTTCTATAACATTGTGCACATACAATTATATGTTTGTCTTTACTTTTTTGTTTTACAACAAATAATTCATTGTTGCAATACGGACAAACAATTGCGTTGTTTAACATTGTGTCTTTCATATGATTACCCAAGTGTTATTGCATAGCCAAATCCAATTAATATCCATAGAAATACAATATCACCTATTGCAGATATTACCTCTATGTTTCTATTAACAACACCAACTACTGCTATTACTAATAAAGCAACAACAGTAATTACCATTGCTATTGT
>Ga0180432_10006676_pt1 | contig 14918 bp, 12 predicted proteins | sample SS_ome_10_FD_132414 | JGI IMG/M metagenome (GOLD analysis project Ga0180432, IMG submission 132414) | Hypersaline lake sediment archaeal communities from the Salton Sea, California, USA - SS_1_MS_2 metaG | ecosystem: Environmental > Aquatic > Non-marine Saline and Alkaline > Hypersaline >... | reverse complement strand
CAGGCACCGTCCAGCAAGCCGCCTTCGCCACTGGTGTTCTTCCCGATATCTACGCATTCCACCGCTACACCGGGAATTCCGCTTGCCTCTCCGGCCCTCAAGCCCGGCAGTTTCCAACGGCCTCTCCCTGGTGAGCAGTGGAGATTTCACGTCCAACTTAGAGCACCGCCTGCACGCGCTTTACGCCCAATAAATCCGGATAACGCTCGCCTCCTACGTTTTACCGCGGCTGCTGGCACGTAGTTAGCCGAGGCTTATTCCTGGGGTACTGTCCTTCCTCATCCCCCAGAAAAGAGTTTTACAACCCGAAGGCCTTCATCACTCACGCGGCGTTGCTGCGTCAGGCTTTCGCCCATTGCGCAATATTCCTCACTGCTGCCTCCCGTAGGAGTCTGGCCCGTGTCCCAGTGCCAGTGTGGCTGATCGTCCTCTCAGACCAGCTACCGATCATCGCCTTGGTAGGCCGTTACCCTACCAACTAGCTAATCGGCCGCAAGCCCCTCCCAAAGCGGACCGAAGTCCTTTCGTCCGAGAAACGAATCCCGGACCACATGCGGAATTAGCTGCCCTTTCGAACAGTTGTTCCCCACTTCGGGGCAGGTCGCCCACGTGTTACTCACCCGTTCGCCACTAACCAACTTATGGTTTCCAATCAGTTCTAGCGATTCTTGAGATTTCTCTCGGTCCTCGCCTTCCCTGACCTTCCGCCAGGCGTCGGTTCGTTCGACTTGCATGTGTCAAGCACGCCGCTAGCGTTCATCCTGAGCCAGGATCAAACCCTCCGTAAAAGTCACCATGACTCGTCGCCACAGTGTTTTTTGACGGATACGCCCTTGCTCTCACTGAACCTTCCTATCACTCTTCAGTTGTTAAAGTGCCGCTCCAATCGGACAATCGGTGATTCTACCACTGAACCGCTTCTGAGTCAAATCACCGTTTTGGCCTCTCAGAGCACTCTCCAAGGGAAACCGCCGGGCTTGGTTCTCACCGGCGGGGAGAGGAGAACGCTATCGGATTGCCAGATAACTAGCCCGGTTGCTCTCGCTTCTCCCCTCTCTCGGTTTTTCGGATCTTTCCGTCCACCGGACGAACGAGATCAGTCATCCCTCACTACCGCTATTATACACCCTCACCCGCAGATTTGTCAAGCCGCCGTTTTCGACTATGTCCCTGAACTCACCCATCAACCGTTCGGCGTGCGACGCACCACTGTGGTGTGTCGCACGCCGGCAACGCTTACAGGCTGCCGTACACTACGCGCCCCTTGACCAGAGTCGCGTGCACCTTGACATCCGCATCGATGATGGCGAGATTGGCGTCCTTGCCGACAGCGATGCTCCCCACTCGGTCGGCCAACCTCATCGACCGTGCCGGGTTCAGAGAGCCCATCTTGACCGCCTCAACCAGGGGAACGCCCACCTTCTGGTTCACATTGCGCACACACAGCTCCATCGTCCCAGTACCGCCCGCGATGGTGCCATTCGCCAGAGTGGCACAACCGTCCTTGACGGTCACCTCATACCCCACCAGTTCGTAGCGGCCGTCCGCCAGCCCGGCTCCGGCCATGGCATCCGTTATCAGCACCACCCGATCGGTACCCAGGCAGCGCACCAGCACCTTCATTGCCCCCGGATGGACGTGCACGGTGTCTGCGATTAGCTCCGCCGTCACCTCGTCCGAGGCCAGTATCGCCCCAAACACTCCCGGCTCCCGATGATGGAAGCCCCGCTGAGCATTGAAGGTGTGTGTCACGTGCGTGAAGACACCCCGCAGCGCCGCTGTGGCAGTGTCGTAGTCAGCGTTCGTGTGACCCATCGCAGCTACGACGCCGCGGCGTCGCAATAGCTCCGCGATCTCCCGCGTGAGGGGCAACTCCGCGGCCAGCGTCATCTGGCGAATCCAACCCTCCCCCGCGTCCACGAGGGCCTCGACTTCTTCCAGCGAGACATCCCGCAGCCAGGCAGGATTGAAGGCCCCCGGCTTCTCCTTGCTCAGATACGGGCCCTCCAGATGCAGCCCCAGCGGCTCAGCCCCTCGCGCAACACCGGCGTTCATGAGCCCGGCGTACTCCTTGACCAGTCGGAGCAGCGAATCCGCGTCAGGCGTGGCCACACTGCACAGAAAACCCGTCACCCCGTGGCTCGCGACCCACTCGGAGTAGACCTTCAGATCGTCGGCCAGCTTGCTCATATCCCCGAAGACTATGCCGTAGCCACCGTGCACGTGAACATCGATGAAACCCGGAGCGATGATGAGTCCTCGCAAGTCGTGCGCAGGCCCGTCGACCGGCGGGGCATCTGCCATGGGGCCGGTATAGACGATCCTCCCCTCGTCCGAGACCACCACGCATCCTTGCTCAACTACTTCAGTCGGGGTGAAGAGTGTTGCGTTCTCTAACCTAGTAGACATCTTGGTGCTCCTTTCCATATCAGCAGTCCCGCCGCGGACCACAGTCCATGCCGCTGCCCTGGCACAGCCAGCCACTTTCGAGGGCGAGCGCCCACCTGGCTTCACTGCAGGCCGGACCGCACCGAGTCTCGCCACTCGTGTGGCTGACCTTCGGCACCCACAAGGAAGGTCCCGAAGGTCGGCCACGAGAGTTGATGTACTTGGGAAGAGGCTAGCGATTCTTCGCCAGGGCCCTGTTGCGCTCGTCTGTGCCATCCAGGTTACCACTGATGAACAGTGGCGGAGCGACGCCCCGTTCCAGCATGTGATCGATCGCCGCCGCCATGACGCTGTTCAGGATCGTGGCCCCGATCACCGTGGAGGTGCCACAGGCCTTCGCTTCGCTGCCCGGTACATCCAGCGCAGCATCCCCAGCCGGACAACCGTTGTCCAGCACTATGTCTGCCACGTCCAGCAGGCGCTTGCCACTCGAATGACGCGACGTCACCGAGCGGGAATGGGTCAGGGAAGTGAGCGCAATCACCGTCAGGCCACGCTCCTTGCCTATCATCGCCGTCTCGATCGGCAGCGGGTTGCGCCCCGAATTGGAGGCCACGATGAGCACGTCTCCAGCCTTGAACTCGTACTTGCCCATCAACTTCGAGGCCAGGCCCTCCTGGCGTTCCAGGTCACTGCTGCGCCAGACGTCTTCATGCAGCATGACGCAGGACTCCAAGATAGCCTGCACCCCGGCCATACCTCCCGCACGCGCGTAGACCTCCTCGCCCATCATGTGTGAGTGTCCCGCACCAAAGACCCACACGGTGTGTCCGCTCGACAGAGCCTCCGCTACCGCCTCGCCTGCGCTCGCAATGCCTTCCATCTGCGTCTCTTCCGCCTTGTCGAGCAATCGACGAATCGCGGAGAAATACTGTCGCGCCAGTCCTGTTGCCATTTCTTTCTATCCTCCTATGCCTTCAACGATGTATGTACGTAACAACCTACTGCCAACACAATGCCGCCGCGCCTGTCACACCGGCCAGGTTGCCCAACTCAGCAGCCTTGATGGGCACGAGATAGTGGGCGATCGTGTGCTCTGCGACCGCGTCGCGCACCGGCTCAAGAAAGAGCTCACCCTGTTCAGCCACCCCACCCCCGAGCACAACCACCTCGGGATTCAGGAGATGCAGCAGTGTGCTGATGGCTATGCCCAGCGCATACGCTGCATTCCTCACCGTCTCCTTCGCCAGGTCATCCCCGCGACGGGCGGCCGCAAAGACCATCTCACTGGTCACCGACTCGATGTCTCCTTGTGCGTCCTCCAGCAACCCGCTGGCTCGACCGACCTCCAACGCCCGCCGCGCTGCCCTGGCGATGCCGGAGCCGGAGGCATAGTGCTCCAGGCAACCCATTGCACCGGACGGACACCGTTCTCCGTGCATGTCGACCGACATGATCCCGGCCAGTCCGGCCAGACCTTGCGCTCCGTGCACCAACTTGCCGTCCACCACCAGCCCGCCACCCACCCCGGTGCCAATGGTCAGGCATGCCATGTCGCGAGTGCCACGTCCCGCACCATACAGGAACTCCCCCAAGGCTGCGCCCTTGGAGTCGTTATCCACATGCACCGGCAGCCCGGCGCCGGCGGTCTGCTGCACGACCTCCCGCACGGCGATGGGCGTCCACGGTGCTTCGCGCGCTCCGACGTGACCGACCATCTCGCCGCGTCCATTGATGATCCCGGCAACGACCACCCCGATCCCATCCAGCGAGACCCCCCGCACCTCGGGCGACGCCAAGAAGCGGGCCAGCATCTCCCCCATCCGCCGGACCATCGAGCCAAGATCCGCCAACGACCGGCAGGGATCCCACTCCTTCATGACCTTGACCATCGTACCGTCGCTACGCACCAGGCCCAGCCGTACGCTGCTGGCTCCCCGATCCACACCTACTGCGTAGCGCATGGATCCCGCGCCCTCAGGGGACAAGGACCTCTCCACGGGGACCTCCTCCTAGCGCCTCCGCCCTGCCGGGCTGGCCTCCACAAAACGTTGTGTGATCATCCACGGCCGGGTCACTGCTGAGCCAATCACTACAGCCCAGACCCCGGCATCGAAGGCCCGACGCACGTTCTCGGTATCCCAATACTGACCTTCGGCAATCACCGGGATACGCACCTTGTTGCACATCTGACGCATGAACGGCAGGTTTGGCTCGTACGGGCCCAGCCCGGGCGGGAAACCCAGCGTCGTGGCCGCGATATCGGCCCCAGCCTCCTCCGCGCGTACCGCCTCCGCCAGGTCATGGCAGTCCGCCATCACCAAGACACCCAACTCGCTGCGAATGCCTCGGATCAGCGTCACCGCATCCAGATCATCAGGGCGCGGCCTGTCCGTCGCATCCACCGCGATGATGTCCGCCCCGGCCTCTGCGACCGCGCGGGCATCCTCCATCGTCGGTGTGATGATGTGCCCCAGGCCGTCCGGGCAAGGGCGCTTCCAGATCCCGATGATCGGTAGCCCGGTGGCTTTCTTGATCGCTGCCACGTCCTCGGAGCCATTGCAGCGAATGCCCACTGCCCCGCCCCGCTGCGCGGCCGATGCGAACGCTACCATGAAGGGCGTGCCGTACGTGGAATCCTCCTGCAAGGCCTGACACGAGATAATGATCCCGCCGCGAATCGCGTCGAGCACTGCTTTGTTCATGACTACAGCTCCTTACCTATTGACGTGTTTCGGTGGCACTTTCCAGGGGACAGAACCTACCTCGGGAAGACCGAAAAGGCCGAATCCCGCAGGCACAAGGCTCCTAGCCCTTGACAGCGCCTGCCGTCATACCCTGAATCAACTGTCGCTGCGCCAGAAGGATGAAGACCAGAGTTGGCACGGTCGAGACGGTGATTCCCGCCGCCATGTCACCCCACTTGACCGCGTACGACTGGATGAAGAAAGAGGTCCCCACCGTGGCAGTGATTGCCTTCCTCTGGCTCAGAATGACAGCAAACAGGAACTCGTTCCAGCTCGTGAGGAAGCTCAGGATGGCCACCGCAGCCAGTGCCGGACGCAGGATAGGAAGCAGGATGCGCCACAGCATCTGCATGATCGAGGCACCGTCGACGGCAGCCGCATCCTCCAGGTCACGTGGCAGCTCCTGTATGTAGCCCATCAAGAGCAGAAGCGCGGTGGGCGAAAGGAACAAGGTATGCATCAGGATGATGGACAGTCGTGTGTCGACCAAGCCCAGCTTGTAGAAGATCACGAAGACCGGAATGGCCACACTGATGGCCGGCATCAGCCTAAGCATCAGCGTTCCTCCCAGCACCCAGTTGCCCACCCCACCGTAGCGAACGATACTGTACGCGGCCGGGAGCGTAATCAGGATCGCCAGCGCAGTCGCTCCGAGGCCGATGATCACGCTGTTGGTCAGGTAGCGGTCAAAGGCGTACCCCGCTCCCTTGAACACGTTGTAGTAGTGAGTCAAAACCGGTCGGAAGATCCATTTCGGTGGCACACTCGAGATATCCCGATCCGATTTGAACGACGTCAGCAGGTTGGTGAACACACCCAGGTCGAAGAAGATCACCAGAAGGGCGATGACGACCAGGATGCCCACACCTCGGATGATCGTTCGCGCACGGCTTCTCGGACTCATTCTCACCTCCTGACCATGCGCCGCAACATCAGCAGCGAGGGTCCCAGCAGCAGCAGACCCAACGTGACGGACGCCGCGTTGGCCATACCGAAGTCGCTGCGGGAGAAAGCCCTCCGGTAGATGTAGATCGTGGCGCTTTGTGTCATGTTGCCAGGCCCGCCTCCCGTCAACGAGAACACCAACTCGAAGACCAGAAACGCGGCCAGGATGCGCATCAGCCAGGTCACTATCGTGATCGGCAGGATCAGTGGAACGGTGATGCGCCAGAAGCGCTGCCAGGCCGACGCCCCATCCACGGTAGCTGCCTCCATTAGCTCGTGAGAGACCGACTGCAGCGCGGCATAGATGTTGATGAAGACGAACGGAGTGCTACTGATGCTGTCTGCCACAATGATCGTCAGCATCACCAGATCGGGCCCCAGCAACGGATTGCCCTTAGTGAGGGGGTTAAGCAGAAACTGGATCGGTCCGACACACTCGCTGAAAAGCAGGCGGAACATCGTGCCGATCAGCGCGGGCGAGACCACCATAGGTGTCAGCAGCAATGTGATCCATAGGCCTTTCGCCGGAATGGGGCGATTGAAGAACCAGGCCATCGCCACGCCGACGACCATCTGTGCCGTCACCGAAATGAGTGCGAAACGGAGGCTCCACCCCAGGGCGCGCGCGAAGGCCGGATCCTTGATGAGATAGACGTAGTTGCCGAGACCGATCCAACTTGGCTGACTCAGGTTCTCGATGAATGCGTTGTGCAGGCTGAGCCACACTCCATAGATCATCGGTATCAGAGCGAAGCACACCAGCCAAGCCCCTAGCGGTAGCAGCAACAGCTTGGGCACAAGACGCTTGCGGAACGTGGGTGCTGTCAAGCTTGCGGCCCTCCTTCGTGTATACTTGCCGGTAAGGGACGCTGGGAGACTTGCGACAAGGCACAAGTCTCCCAGTTACCAGGTCGACTCCTATCGTGGGGCCGTGCCCGGGCCCTTCCTGCCACCACGCACGACGCTCGGCGCAACGGCAATCACCACCAGGACCGGATACCATGCGGCCCCACGATACACTTCACTTGCTCACTTGCTCGTATCGATGACTACAGCCCTCTCTTCTCTTTCTCGGCCACGCAGTCGGACTGCATCTGCTCGATAGCTGTGTCGACCGGCACCTGTCCCGACCAGGCATTGGACAGGTTCTCGGCCACGATCTCCTCGTACACGCCGGTGACGGGGCTGAGAGCCCTGCCGTACTCGGCCACCATGGAACTGATCATCGGGAACTCAGGGTGGGCCTCAGTCGCCACGCTCAGGATCGACTCCACGGGCGGAATCCCACCGTACTGCGCGTACATCTTCATTGCTTCCTCGGTGGAGCACCAGCACAGGAAGCGCGCGGCCTCCTCCTGGTGGGCGGAGTACTTGTTCAACGCCATGGCCAGCGTGTGCTGATAGCTGAAGCGGCCGGCAGGCCCACTCGGAGGCACTGCGATAGCGAACTTCCCATTGACGGGCGAGTCCGGCGCATCCAACTGATGGAACGCCGCGCTCCACTGCAGGCCACAGAATGCCTGTCCACTCATGAATGCTTCGTTCTGCTCTGGGTATTCGCCCACAGCCGAACTGGGCGAGGTGAGTCCCTTCTCCCACAGGGTCCGATAGAACTGGACGGCCGTACGAGTGGCATCGGTCTCGAAGCTGGGTGTCCCGTCAGCCGTGAACCAGTCACCCCCTTGGCCCCACAGCAGGTTGGTCCACAGGAAGGCCGTCGGGCCCAGCACCTTTCCGTGCGTGAAGTTGCCGAACTCCGTAGGTGAATCGGGGTTGTACTGCTGTGTGAAGAAGTACGAGGCAGCCAGGAAATCATCCCAGGTCCACTCCTCAGGTCGCTTGGGCTCCATCTCCGTGCCCATTTGCGCCTTGCTGATCTCCTTGTACTTCGCCTGCCACGCGGAATCGCTCATCAACTGGTCAACGAGGTCCTTGCGATAGTACATGAAGTGGCAGCCGATGTCCGTCAGCACGCCGTACAGTTTGCCATCCAGCCAGGTCACTCCATCCAGAGTAGGCTGCATGAAGAGCTGCGGCTTGGCACCATAGATGTTGATCGCGGGGTCCTCGAAGTAATCATCGAGCGGGGCACAGAACTGATAGTACTTGCCCAGCCAGCGACTGGAGATGAAGAACGTATCGATGTCGCTGGACTTGGCGGCCATGGCCGCTTCCTGCTTGGTGATGAACTGATCCCGGCCGAACAGCTCGAGCGTCACCTGGAACCCGGCCTGTTGCGCTCGGTTGGCGTTGAAGAAATCAACCACCTTCTGGAAGGCATCCGACTCGGGCCCAGGCCAGAAGACCACGTGCAGAGTTGGCATTTCTCCTGGCGGCGCGGCAGTGACTATCTTCTCGACAACCTTCTCGACTACCACCGGCTCAGGCGTGGCCGCAGGCGCGCACCCTGTCAGGACGACACACACCGCCAGAACCACCAGAACACAGCTAACGCTCAAACGACTTGCTTTGCGAAACATCTCCACTACCTCCATTAGTATGCAGATTCGCTCGCTCGAACAACCGTCTGGACGAACTGTGGAGCGCGGTCCGACTCCTTCCGCCACGGGCACGTGGCAGGCTTCGCTCCGGCTCCACAACCCTCAAGGAGCAGCTAGTCGTGTATGGCCCTGAGTCACCTCCCTTCACCCATCCACCATCCAGACTGGGCTGGGTACTCGCCGCGCCACAAGAGGCACGGCGCGCTACGCGTGCAAGCGCAAGTCCGTCGACAGGTTCACTGCGCTGCTGAGCACCTCATAGCGGTCCCCCCGGTAGGCCGTCTCGCCGTACTCGAAGACCTGACCGGAAACCATACGGGATCGCCCGTCGATCCACAGGATAGCCGACGATGGCGGGAGCTGCAGCAGTCTGGCCTCACGTTCCCCCGCCAAGCCCACACGGATGCGGTAGCTCGTGCTGCCGAAGGCAATCTGATACTCGTCCCTGAGAACCTGGTACAGAGAGAGCGTCTCGAAATCGTGCATCACGATGCCCGGGCACAGGGAATGAGGTAGGTAGGAGGTCTGAACACACATCGGAACTCCGTCGCCCAGGCGCACGCGCTCCAGACAGGCCACCTCCGCCCCCGGAGTCAGACCCAGCATCTCGCTCACTCTGCCCTCCGCGGGCACAAGCTCTGCTCGCAGCACGATGCTGGAGGCGGTGATCCCCTGCCTGCGCATGTCTTCGCTGAAGCCAGTGAGCGCCAACAGGTTCTTGCTCAGTTTGCGCTGCGCGACGAAGGTGCCCTTGCCCGGCACGCTGAAGACCCTACCCTGATGCTTCAGCTCGGCCAGCGCTCGACGCACCACGATGCTGCTCACGCCGAACAGGCCCTCGAGCTCCCGCATGGAAGGCAGCTTCGCGCCCGGAGTCAACTCACCTGAGGAGATCTGTTCCATGAGAGCGGTCGCCACGCGTCGGTAGAGAAACTCTGGCTGGTCTCGATCCAACATATCCACGCCTCGCCCTCCTTCTCAGGTATAACCGTGTATACACACGTATGCAGAATTATACTATCTTCTGGCGCGTTTGTCAAGATATCCACGTATGATTGCTCGATACGCCATCCAAGCCATGACTCGTGGCTCTGAAGAGTGGCAGGTGAGCACAGCATCAAACCCGGAGATGGCAGGGCGGGGTCCGTGGGCGCATAGCACCTGCGAGAGAGCTGGGGGAGGCGTGCTGTGTCGCGAGTATTGCAGAGGCACGGTCGAGCCCGCGCCTCTTCAGGCGCAGCGCACAATGCACGCACGCTGTGCCTCATCCGCGGTCAAGGGCGCACGACTTCGCTGTACTCGCCACGTTTCGGTCGAGACACGTGGCTTTGCCGCAACGCTTGCGCCGAGGGGTCGCTCTAGCGGGGTACACTCTTGACGGGAAGCGGTGACACGTAAGTCTCTCCTTGAATACGCTCCTCGAACTCGTCCCGAGCGGCCTTCAAGACCTTCGGCCTGGTTTGGAGGTCCACGGCGGTCAGCCCCATCGCCCTCGCGGCCAGCATCATCCCGGCGAATCCGATTCCCGATCCGGCCGCGGCGACGAACTGCCAACTGTGCAGCGGAATCCCGAGAGCATGACAGCAAGTGGAGAGGCTGGCCGTCGGCGTGATGTGACTCACATCACCCACATCCGTGGAGTAAGGCAACGCGCAGTACTCACGTCGAGGTTCGACTATCCCCTCACACAGAGGATTTCCCAGCTCCTGCTCGCTCACGCCGTGGCGAGATACCTTCAGGGCAGCGTCCGCGTCAGTCCGGATAACTCCCGGGGGCAGTGAGCCCTGCAACTGCTTGGCGAACTCCCTCTCGTGATCCCCGAAGCCCGGGCCGCCGACCTGTCGCAACTTACCCTGCATGAGATCACCGATTGCCTCGTTGGGGAGAAGCCCGTAGCACCCGGTGACGAAGTCCACGTCGTGGGTGGTGCCCGTCATTAAACAAGCGCCCTTGACGATCTCGAGCACTCTCGAATAGATCTCCTTCACCTGCGCCCTGCGCGGAGCGCGCACAAAGTACCACACCTGCGCGTAGGGCGGAACGATGTTCGGTGCCCTGCCACCATCGGTGATCACCCCGTGAATGCGTGCATTCTGAACGACGTGCTCCCGCAGGTAGTTCACCCCCACGTCCATCAGGTGCGCCGCGTCGAGGGCGCTGCGCCCCGCTTGCGGATTGGCCCCCGCGTGCGCCGCCACTCCGTGGAAGTTGACCCTGAACGAGTTCATGGCCAGGGACGAGACCTGACCCCCGGCCGAGTTGACGTAGCCCGGGTGCCACGCGAGGCACGCGTCGAGATCGTCGAAGACCCCGGCTCTGGCCATGAAGATCTTCCCGATCAGCGTCTCCTCCGCAGGACAGCCGTAGTAGCGGATCGTTCCTTCGATCCCCTGCTTCTCCATCGCCGCCTTCGCCGCCAGGGCCGCACCGAGACTCGCCACGCCGAGAAGGTTGTGCCCACAGCCGTGGCCTGGAGCCCCCTGCTCCAAGGGTTCCTTGGTCGCGGACACCTTCTGCGAGAGTCCCGGAAGGGCATCGTACTCTCCCAGAATCCCGATCTTCGGCTTCCCCTGACCCCAGGCTGCCACGAAGGCAGTCGGGAGTTCGGCGACGCCCATCTCGACCGAGAACCCAGCACCCGTCAGCTCGTCCGCAATCAGCCTGGATGAGCGGTGCTCCTGTAGCGCCACCTCGGGGTGCTGCCAGATGTCTCTCGCCAGATCAACGAGTCGATCCTCTTTCGCGTCCAGGTACCCCAGAACGTCATCCCCCAGTGTCACTCCTACACCCTCCTCAGCTCTATCGCCCACTGCCGGCCCAGACCCGCAACGCAACACCGCCTGGCGAGACCGGTGCGCGTAGATCCCCCGTGCGCATGCCCGACCGGACCACCGCTCGGCTCCCATTCTAGCATCGCTCCGTGGCGGGAGCAAGTTGCCCCGCGGCGTTCGCGATCCAGAGCCATTGCCGCGATCTGTCGGCTCGACCCAACGCGCCCCGCACACGCGGCATTTGCAAAAAGGGGGGGGAGATGTTATAATCCTCCTGTCTCGGGGCGTAGCGCAGTCCGGTAGCGCACTTGAATGGGGTTCAAGTGGTCGGAGGTTCAAATCCTCTCGCCCCGACTCTCTACGGTTAGGTCCCTCGCCCAACAAGCGAGGGATTCTCTGTCTATCGACGCCGCCTCGTCACTCCCAACGACCTGCCCACATACGATCGCACACTCGAGTCACGGACCGAGGTTTTCACCCGCCGACACGCGCCGCTCTGCGGCTATGAGTACGAGTTGGTGTCCAGGAATAGCCCGGGACTTGCGGCTCCGGCGGCCGATTGCGGCTGCAGGCGGCTCCGCTCACCGGAACCTTTCGTCACTCCGCCACGTCTCCAATTGGGTGCAAATGAGGATTCAGGGACCGGACGGCTGCAACGAGTCCTCGCAGCAGGAAGCAGACGAGAGGAGAAGTACAATGCGTCACTTGAATACGATCATGGGAAGACTGATCACATACACGCTAGCCTTGGCCCTGTTGGCCGTGAGCTTGCCAGGGCTATCCATCGCGCAAGGACCTATCGAGTGTGACTCCGAACACGTCGTTCGGAGCGGGGAGTGGCTGGCGAGGATCGCGGATCAACACTACGGCGACTACTCGCTCTATCCGGCCATCGTACTGGCGACCAATGCCCGGTCCGCCACCGACAGCAACTACGCCACGATTGCTGACCCTTGGCGGATCGAGCCTGACTGGACGCTCTGCCTGCCGGACATCGAGACGGCACAGTCCGGCTTGACGGTGGCGGCGCTTAGGAATGCCGAGTATCTGTCGGAGTGGACGGAGTCCGGCAGGGCGGCGCTCATCGACGGCGAGTACCACGAGTCAATCGTGCCGGGCTCGGCGACGAAGATCGTCGTGTTGCTGAGCGACCGCATGGCCTTTGGCCACCGGACAGACGAGCGACCCCTTGCCGCCGTCGTGCTAATCACCGACCCGGGTGGCAGTGGCACCTTCTACAGTCTGTGCGCCGTCATCCAACAAGACGGCCAGCCGGTCAACCTGGCTACAACGCTCCTGGGTGACCGCATCAAGATCAACTCGCTGGCCCTCGAAGGTGACCAGATCGTCGTGGACATGATTACCCAAGGTCCTGATGACCCGTATTGCTGCCCCACCCAACGCGTCCTGCGCAGGTACGCACTGCAAGAGGACCAGTTGTTGCAGATCTCCGAAGAAGCGCTCGGCGAGACCGATCCGGCGACAACCATGGCGCTGGAAGGAACTCCGTGGAAGCTTGACGGCTATCTGAACGGCCAGGGTGAGTGGGTCAGCGTGCTGGCCGGTAGTGAGGTCACTGCGCAGTTCGACGCCGGTCAGGTTGGGGGCAGTGCCGGCTGCAACAGCTACTTCGGCTCCTACGAGATCAGCGGTGACAGCTTGACCATGGGCCTGATCGGTTCCACCGAGATGTACTGCGTCGAGGAGGGGCTCATGGACCAGGAGGGCGCATACCTGGCGGCGCTGGGAAACGCCGCTTCGTACCGAATCTCTGACGGGAAGCTCCACATTGCCGACGCGGAAGGAAGTACGCTCCTGACCTTCTCAGTGCGTGAACCGGCGTCTCTGACCGGAACGACGTGGCAACTGGGCGGCTACCACGATGGCAAGAGCGCCTTCGTGTCGCTCCTTCCCGGCACTGAGATCACGGCCCTCTTCGACGAAGCTGGCAAGGTGGCAGGTTCGGCGGGCTGCAATGAGTACACGGCTTCGTACGCGGTTGAAGACGATGCCATTAGCTTTGGACCGGCCGCCACCACACGCAAGGCCTGCGCCGAGCCAGAGGGGATCATGACCCAAGAGAATGCCTACCTGGCGGCCATCGAGTCGGCGACGGCGTATCAGATCGTGGGCGACGGACTGAGTCTGACGAACGCCGACGGGGTTCGAGTTGCCGCATTCACCGTCGTAGAACAGTAGGTCGGCTCAGCCTCTGGCGCCGTCGGCAGCATCTGGTGATCGGTGAGCGACTACGCGCTAGAGGGCATCGCCGTCTAGCTGTCACTCCGAGGGTCCTCCGAGAGCTGAGTGAAATGCTCCCAGGATCTCGCTTGCTGAGTGGCGGGGGTCGGAACGAGAAGCCGCGTTCGTCGGTAGCGATCAGGTCGACGGTGGCTTCCGCCCCCCGCCTCTGTGCTTCCTGGGCCAGGAGTCCGCCGACGTGATACTCGCTCTGGCCGGGGCGCACGGCCCGCGCAGCACTGCCCATCCTCTCAGCGCACAGCGCGATCCTGAAAGGTCCGCTGCCCCCAGAAGGGTGCCTCCTGGTAGGAGCTATCGGAGTGCCACCCGCCGTTCTGCCACCAGGTAGCAGCATGCAGCTCCAGGATGACCGTGTCAAGCAACGCAGAGCCCTCAGGCTCGTCCTCGATGGGCCAATCGCCGGTCTCGAAGTGGCGGTAGTTGAAGGGAATGCGGACAACGTTACACCCCAGGCTCCTGATGAAGCGCAAGTCATCTTCCGTGATGAAGCAGTTAGGGAGCCGGTCGAAGAAGAACTGGGCCACGGTCTCACCCAGCATATCGGTCACAGCCGTCCGCATGCCAGACTCGATCCCGGGATACCCGGTGACAAAGTCCTCCATGTTCATGCAACCGCCCAGACAGAAACCGCGCAGCCGGACAACCTCACCACGTCCGTTGATGATCTCGGAATCTCTGATACGGTGACTGTCGGGGTTGTGCTTCAGGACGCCTCCTCCCGGGCCGGCTGTGTGAGGGGCAATTCGATGGGTTCGCCTCCTCGCCGTGCCGACTCGTGCATCGCGAGCGCCACCTCCTGATCCCGACGTGCCTGCTCCGGGCCGTATTCCGGCGAGCGGTCCTCACGAATGGCGCGCACAAGGCTCATCATGCAGTCGGCTACGGCGATCATTTCATCGTCCATGTAGAAGGCCCGAAATGGATTGCGCCAGACGATCTCGGGCTTGGTGTGAGCGATCACTTCACTGAGCGTCTCCATTCCACCCACGTTGTGGAAGCGACGCTCGATGTCAATCGGCCTTGGGTCCTTCCCGTCTGCCGTGAGCAGCGTCAGTCGATCGCCCACGGCCATGCCTCTCTCGGCGAAGAACTTCGTCGAGCGCAACCATCGCAGTCCGGAGTCATAGGCGATACTTGACCAGTTGAAGAAACCGATGCGGCCGTCCGCAAAGCGCAGGACGGCTTGTTCCCACTGCTCCTTTCTCGGGCCAAGCGTCTTCCCGATCCAGGCGTAATTAGGCGCGACAGAGAATTGAGCAGTGACCACGCGCACGGACACGATCGGCGTGTCGTAACCGAGGTAT
>Ga0180432_10006675_pt1 | contig 14919 bp, 13 predicted proteins | sample SS_ome_10_FD_132414 | JGI IMG/M metagenome (GOLD analysis project Ga0180432, IMG submission 132414) | Hypersaline lake sediment archaeal communities from the Salton Sea, California, USA - SS_1_MS_2 metaG | ecosystem: Environmental > Aquatic > Non-marine Saline and Alkaline > Hypersaline >... | reverse complement strand
CGGTAGAAGAACGCGCTCCAGCGCGAGTTCGTGTACGTGAGCGGCACGATGTCGTAGTCGACGAGCGGGTCGGCGACACCCTGGCTGATGATGTCGCGCTTGTCGCGGTCGAGCGCCAGCGGCGGCGCGTCGCCCGAGTCGATCCACGGGGTCGACGTAACGTCAACAATCTGTCCCATTGTGAATTTCCTCTTTCTTTGGGCTCTGGTTTACGCGCCGAGGCCGACGGGCTTCGGGAAGCGGTGACGGAGACCGAAGCGGTACGGCTTGGCCGCGCCCGCCCACGTGGCGTCACGGGTGTAGGTCTCGGTCCAGAGGGTCTGGCCGGCCGGGATGATGAGGTCGAACGAGAAGGTCATGAGACCGATCATCTCGCCCACCGGCATCTCAGCGCCCAGGTTGTCGAACGGCGTCGCCTGCTGGAACCACTCGATGTTCTCGGGCGAAGCGGTGCGGATGCTCTCCGGCTTCACCTGGAAGCGGTGGCTGCCCTCGGTCTCGGGACGGCCCATGGCGGTCGCGAGGTCCTTGGTCACCAGCGACGGCAGGTACACCAGCTGCCACTCGGAGCTCGAGAGGTCCGGAGCGGTGACGACCTTCATGTTCATGCGGCCGTACTCGGTGTTGCCGTAGAAGGCGGGCTTGGCGGAAAGCTCAGCGTCGTCGTACTTGCCGATGGCGCTGTGCATCACGTAGCCGTTGCGGATCATCAGGAACGAGAAGTGGTTCCACTTCCAGTCCTTGCCGTCGTACACGCCGTAACCATCGTCAGGCGAGCCACCGTGCTCCAGCACGCGAATGAAGGCCTCCTTCTTGGGGAAGCCCAGCACGCGGCCGGCGTCGATAGCGGCGTCCTGCGTCAGGTACATGTAGGGGTAGTACCCGGCGTAGTAGGTCTTACCATCGCCGGCCTTGTGGCTGACAGCCACGGTGAGGCCCCACTCGCCGTACGGGCCGAGCATCGTGTTGCGGTGGTCGACGTACCAGTGCTCGACGATGTCGTCCTCGATGTCGAGGCAGTCGGGCACCACGCGGCGCAGACGCTTGGAGTCGCACCGGTAGAAGAAAGCCGACCAACGAGAGTTCGTGTAGGTCAGCGGCAGCGTGTCGATGTCCCAGATCGGGTCAACGAGGCTGTAGATGAAGGCCGTCTTCTCGTCACGGTCGACGGGCGAAGGCGGAATCTCCCCGGTCTCGGCACCGGGGATGTAGGAAACAGCAAACTGGTCGGCCATTAGTGGCGTCCCCCCTTGAAGAGTCATAGGGCGTTGCATTGGATTACCTGGGTTGTGGCCCCGCCCCGGTCGAGCCGGGATTGAGGTCGGTCCCCCCAGGGGATGCAGGCAGCATATGTCACGATCGAGCGCCCCGACAAGGCTCAGATGAGCCATTTCCCGCGCAAGTTTCCCGCGCGAAACATCAGTCACCATGCGGGTTTAGGGGGGGTGCTCACACTAGTAACAATGTTTACAAAGTGTGATGGTGGGTGCCTACGCTGTAAGGCTACGGTGTAAGGGGAAAGGAATGTACAGCGTAAGGTTGAGTTCTCCGACCCGAGCGTGCCGCGGGGTGCCGGAGGCAGGATCCGGGGCCCCGGCAGCGAACCCGTCCCGGATGCGCAAGTGCGGCGCGAGAGCTCGTCGATGACCCCCTCCGGGGCCACGCGCGGCCCCGCGCCGGCGGCGGTGCTGGCAGTACTGGCCATGCTGGCGTGGGGTGCGGCGTACGTGCCCTCGGCGTGGTTGGTGGAGACCTGGCCCCCGCTGCTTGCCGCCGCCGCGCGGATCGGGGTGGGTGGCCTCATCCTCATCGGCGCCCTGGCGCTGCTGGGGCGTCCGGTCATGCCCGGCACCGAGTGGCGGGTCATCGTGATCCTGGCGGTCACCCAGTCGTTCCTGTTCTACGGAGCCACGTTCATCGGCATCGCCGAGGAGGGCGCCGGCGTGGCGGCGGTGCTGGCCAACACCGACCCGCTGTTCGTCGCCGCGCTGGCCGCGGTGTTCCTGGGCGAGCGACTGGGCCCCCGGCAGTGGGCGGGCCTCGTGGTGGGGCTGCTGGGCGCGGCCGCGGTGGTGTGGAAGGGGCCCCTGTGGCCGCCCAGCGTGTCGTTGGTGTCGCTGGCCGTGGTGGTGGGCGCGCTTGCCTGGGCCGTCGGAACGATCGCGGTGACGGGGCGCATCCGGGCCGGTGCGCGCCCGGTGGCGATCGCGGGCTGGCAGATGATCGTCGGCGCGGCCATGCTCGCCGCCGTGGGACTTGCCGCGGGGGGCGCGCCGGGGGCCGCGGGGGGGCGCGAGCTGGGGCTGATCCTCGTGGTGGCGGTGCTGGGGAACGCCGTGCCCTTTGCGCTGTTCTACGTGGCCCTGGGACGCGGCGAGGCCGGCCGGGTCTCGGCATGGTTCTTCCTCGTGCCGGTGGTGGGGGTGCTCACGGCGTGGCCGCTGCTGGGCGAGGTGCCGGGCCCGCGCCTGTGGGCCGGGCTGGTGCTGGTGACGGCCGGTCTCTGGATGGTGCTGGCGCCGCCTCGCCGCTGATAGCCTCGCGTGGTGATCGTCGTGCTGGCCGGGGGCACCGGCGGATCGAAGATGGTGCACGGGCTCGCGCTCGCCGAGGGGCAGCGCGACCTCACGGCCATCGTGAACACGGGTGACGACGGAGAGTTCTTCGGGCTGCTCGTCTGCCCGGACCTCGACATCAACCTGTACTGCCTGGCCGGCGTGGTGGCCGAGCGCGGGTGGGGCTACGCCGACGACACCTTCCGCTGCCTGGAGGGGCTGGCCACCTACGGCCGCGAGGCCTGGTTCGGCCTGGGCGACCGCGACATGGCCACGCATATCCATCGCACGCTGATGATGCGCGACGGCGCCACGCTGTCGCAGGTGGTGGACGACCTGCGCCTGCGGCTTGGCGTGGAAGCCCGGGTGCTGCCGATGACCGACGACCCGGTGCGCACCGTCATCACCACCCCGTCCGGTGAGCTGCGGTTCCAGGAGTACCTGGTGCGCGACGGCGCGCGGGAGGAGATCGACGCCATCCGCGTGGACGGCCTCCCCGACGCCGCACCGGCGCCCGGGGTGCTCGATGCCATCGCGCAGGCGGACCTGGTGGTGATCGCGCCGTCCAGCCCCATCGTGTCGATCGGGACCATCCTCGGGGTGCCGGGCGTGCGCGAGGCCGTCGCGGCGCGCAGGGGTCGGGTGATCGGCGTGAGCCCCATCATCGCCGGGGCACCCGTGGAGGGCCCGGCCCAGAGGTTCCTGCGCGGGGCGGGGTACGCCGAGTGCTCGGCCCGCCAGATGGCGGAGATCTACGCGGACGTGTGCGCCACGTTCGTCATCCACGAGTCGGACGCCGCCGAGGCCCCCGGCATCGAGGCCCTGGGCGTGCGCCCCGTGCTGGCCGACATCCTCATGCCCGACCGCGCCGCGCGCGAGCGCCTGGCGCACGTGGTGCTCGAGGCCGCGGGCTGATGGCCGCTCACGACGTCGGCGCCGTAGTTCCCGTGAAGCGCCTGGGATATGCGCTGGGACGCCTGGCCGGGGTGCTGGACCGCCGCGAGCGGCGCGTGCTGCAGTCGGCCATGCTGGGCGACGTGCTCGGGGCGCTTGCCGGCAGCACGCGCCTGGGGGAGATCGTGGTGGTCACGTCCGATCCGCGCGCCCGGGCGGTGGCCGAGAGCGTGGGGGCCCGCACCATCGCCGATCACGACCCGCCGCGGGGCATCAACTCTGCGGTCATCCTGGGCCTGAGGGCGATCGATGCCCACAGCGCCCTGGTGGTGGTGAGCGACCTGCCGCTCATCACGGCGGCCGACGTGGATCACCTGATCGGGGCGGCGCCGGACGCCGATGCCGTGGTGCTGGCGCGCTCGGAGGACGGCACCGGCACCAACGCCATGCTGCTCACCCCGCCCACCGCGCTGCTGCCCGCGCTGGGACCCGGTTCGCTTGCCACCCACGTGGCGCTGGCCGCAGCCGCGGGGCTGGTGGCCGAGGTGGCGTACCACCCGGGCATCGCGCTCGACGTCGACACGCCGGACGACCTCGCAGAGTTGGTGCGTCGCGAGCCCGAGGGCGCCACGGGCCGGGCGCTTGCGCGCCTGGGCCTCGCGCAGGGTGCGGCCGGGTGAGCGCCCGGGGCGTCGTGGGCGCCGCACCCGGTGACGAGGTGCGCATCACCGTGCTGGACGCGCTGCCGGAGGTGGTGCCCGGCGACGACATCGCCGGCATGCTGGCCGTCGCCGCGGTGCAGGCGGGTCTCGCCCCGGGCGACGTGCTGGCCGTGGCCCACAAGGTGGTGAGCAAGGCCGAGGGTCGCGTGGTCCGACTTGCTGACGTGCATGCGGGCGATCGTGCACGGGAGCTGGCCGAGGCCACGGGCAAGGCCCCGGCGCTCTGCCAGGTGATCCTCGACGAGAGCCGGGCGGTTATCCGGCGTCGCAGGTCGCTGCTGGTGTGCGAGACCCACCAGGGGTTCATCTGCGCCAATGCGGGGGTGGATTCGTCGAACACCGCGGAGGGCACGGTGGTGCTGCTGCCCGTGGACCCCGATGCCTCGGCGCGTCGCATCCAGCGCGCGCTGTCCGATGCCGCGGGCGGCCGCGTGGGCGTGGTCATCACCGACACCCACGGCCGCGCGTTCCGGCGCGGGCTGGTGAACGTGGCGGTGGGCGTTGCGGGATTCGCGCCGGTGCTGGACCATCGTGGGGGACGCGACCGGGAGGGGAGGATGCTGGTGGCCACCGACCAGGCGCTGGCGGACGAGATCGCCGCCGCCGCGGGGATGTTGATCGGCAAGTCGTCGGGGCGCCCGGCGGCGCTGGTGCGGGGCCTGCGCACCGCGCCGGCGCCCGGGTCGTCGGCCGACCTGGTGCGGCGCGAGGACCAGGACGTGTTCCGCGCGAGGGTGGATGAGCACGGGGTGGTGATCTAGGTGCCGGTGGGGAGCCAGCGCAATCCGCTGAGGGTGGCCATCATCGGGTCGGGGCCGTCGGGGTTCTACGCCGCGGAGCACCTGCTCTCCCACGACGACGTGCGCATGCAGGTGGACATGTTCGATCGCCTGCCCACGCCATTCGGGCTGGTGCGCGCCGGCGTGGCCCCCGACCACCCCAAGATCAAGTCGGTCACCCGGGTGTACGACAGGATCGCCCAGCACCCGGACTTCCGATTCCGCGGCAACGTGGAGTTCGGCACCGACCTGGAGTACGAGGACCTGCTCGAGTACTTCCACGCGGTCATCTTCTGCGTGGGCGCCAGGTCGGATCGGCGGCTGGGGATCCCGCGCGAGTACCTGCCGGGCAGCCACGGCGCCAGTGACTTCGTGGGCTGGTACAACGCCAGCCCCGACCAGCGCAACCTCACGTTCGACTTCTCGGGCGACAACGTGGTGGTGGTGGGCAACGGCAACGTGGCCATGGACGTGGCGCGGGTGCTGATGCTGCCGCCGGACGAGCTGGCGGCCACCGACATCGGCGGCCATGCGCTGCGCGCGCTGTCGCAGAATAAGGTGCGCCAGGTGACGATCCTCGGCCGCCGCGGGCCCGCGCAGGCGGCCTTCACGTACCGCGAGCTCAAGGAGCTGGCCGATCGCGATGACATCGACGTCATCGTCGACCCGGCCGACATGGAGCTGGATCCGCATTCGCGGCACGACACCGAGCAGTCGGCCGACCGCGGGCGCGACCAAGTGCTGGAACTCCTGCGCGAGCTGTCGGAGCGTCCGTCGCGCGGTCACGACCGCCGCATCGTGTTCCGTTTCCTGGTGTCGCCCGTGGAGATCCTCGGCACCGAGCGCGTGGAGGGCGTCGAGATCGTGCGCAACGAGCTCTACCGGGGCAACAACGGCGAATTGCGCGCCCGTGCCACCGAGCAGCGGGAGGTCATCCCCGCGGACATCGTGTTCCGCGCCATCGGGTACCAGGGGGTGGCGCTGCCGGGCGTGCCATTCGATCCCATCACCGCCACGATCCCCAATGACCGCGGACGGGTGATCGATCCCCTCACGGGGCAGCCGAGGGTGGGCGAGTACGCCGCGGGGTGGATCAAGCGCGGGCCCAACGGGATCATCGGCACCAACAAGCCCGACGCCCAGGAGACCGTGGAGATGCTGCTGGACGACGTCCGGACCCAGCGCCTGCGGCGCGACGTGCTGCCGGCGCGGGTGTTCGAGCACTTCCTGGTCGAGCGCCAGGGCGAGGTGGTGAGCTTCGCCGACTGGCAGTACCTCGACGAGCGCGAGCGCGCGAAGGGCGATGAGCTCGGACGCCCCCGCCTGAAGTTCGCGAGGGTGGAGAACATGCTGAGGGCCCTGCGCGACCGCAGGAAGTCGGGCGCCTGACCCCGGTGCCAGGCACTTAACCGAACGTGTCAGGAAGTCGGGCGCCTGACCCCGGTGCCAGGCACTTAACCGAACACGTTCGGTTAAGTGCCTGGCACCGGGGTCAGACCGGCGCTTCGATGATCTCGTAGAGGGTGTTGCGGCGCGCGGGGGTGCGGCCGTGGGCGCGGATTGTGGCCTCCAGCTCGTCGGCCGTCACCTCCTCGCCGTGCGACGCGCCCGATGAGCGGCTGATGCTCTCGTTCATGAGCGTGCCGCCCATGTCGTTGCAGCCTGCGTGCAGCAGGTTGGCGCCCCCGTCCAGGCCCAGCTTCACCCAGGAGGCCTGGATGTTGGGGATGAGGCCGTCGAATGCGATGCGCGCCACGGCGTGCACCAGGACCACCTCGTCCCAGGTGGGGCCGGGGCGCGAGCGCCCCTGGATGAAGATGGGCGACGCCATGTGCACGAAGGGGAGCGGGATGAACTCGGTGAACCCGCCCGTGCGCCGCTGGATCTGCCGCAGCACCTCGTAGTGGTTGGCCCACGACACCGGGCCATCGATGTGGCCGCACATGATGGTGCTGGTGGCGCGGATTCCCACCTCGTGCGCCGCGATCATCACCTCGGCCCACTCGGCCGTGCGGATCTTGTCGGGGCACAGGTGCTCGCGCACGTCGTCATCGAGGATCTCCGCGGCGGTGCCGGGCAGCGACCCCAGGCCGGAATCACGCAGGCGCTCCAGGTACTCGCGCACGCCCACGCCCAGCGTGTGGGCGCCCTGCCACACCTCGAGCGGCGTGAAGGCGTGCACGTGCATGCCCGGCAGCGCACCCTTGATGCCTTCCACCACCGAGGCGTAGAAGTCGCCGGTGAAGTCCGGGTGGATGCCGCCCACCAGGCACACCTCGGTGGCGCCGCGGTCCCAGGCCTCCTGCGAGCGCCCCACCACCTCGTCGAGGTCCATGCGGTAGGGGGTCTCGCGCGCGTTGTAGCTCTTGGGCCCGCGCGAGAAGCCGCAGAAGCCGCAGCGGAAGTAGCACTGGTTGGTGTAGTTGATGTTGCGGTTGACCACGTAGGTGACCTGGTCGCCGCACGCGCGCTCGCGCAGCTGGTCGGCCACGTGGGCGATGACGTCCACCTCCACGCCGCGGGCCTCGAACATGCGCACCATCTCGGCCACGGTGGGCGGGGTGCCCGCCAGCGACCGCTCGAGGATGCCCGCCAGGTCGGGGGGCACGCGGTCCAGGTCGCGCACCCACTCGCCGTCCATCCATGCAGCGTCGGGCCACTCGCTGCTGGCCCGGTGTGCGGGCACCGGCGGGTGCATGTCGCGGCCCGGCGCCCACGGGTGACGCGGGCGCGCCGCGCCGCGGCAGTCCACCTGCTGCAGCCAGCACGTGAACAGCGGCATGGCCACGCGGTCGCGCATGGCCTCGATGGGGGTGCTCAGCGGCAGGGCCGTGCGCTCCACCAGCACCTCGGGCAGGATCGCCTCGCGCAGCGCCACCACCTGGTCGTCGTCCCAGCCGTCCGCAACCACGTCGCGGGCGCCGGCGCGCACGGCCGCCACGGCGTCGTCCACGCCCGCGGCCACCACCGACACGCGCACGTCGCATGCGGGCAGCGCGGCGATCTCCACGGCTTCGGCCAGGCGCTCGGGGGTGGTCCGGAGGAACGCCGCACCCGACCTGACCACGCCGTCGAGCACGTCGGCGCGCGAGCCCTCGTGCAGCACCGTGATGCGGATGCCGTCCACGCCGTCGTCGTGCAGGGCGATGGCCTGGTCCCACGTGGTGACGAACGTGGCGCAGCCGCGGTCGGGCTGGCCCACCGACACGGGCAGGATGCGCGACGATACCGCGGCGCCGATGCCCGGCTCGTCCCACGACGCCGCCTCGCGCGCCGTGCCGCCGTCGGAGCGGTCGTGCCCCAGCCGGAGCAGCGTCACGCGGTCCATCAGGCGCCCGCCTTCACCAGCACGTCCTCGCGCGGCAGCCCGGCGTCGTCGGCCAGGGCGCGCACGTAGGGCAGCACGCCGGGGTCGACCCACTCGGGGTCGAGGGCGTACTCGGGGTACACCGTGAGGCGCTCGCGCAGCGGGTAGCCGGCCTCGGCGCACATGCCGGCCATCAGGTCGAGGTCCGGCCACGGGCGCTCCGGGTTGATGAAGTCGGGGGTCACCGGCGACACGCCGCCCCAGTCGTTGATGCCCGTGAGCAGCAGCGGGCCGTAGTCGGCCGACAGGTTGGGCGGCGCCTGGATGTTCATGTCCGGCCCCAGCACCAGGCGCGCGATGGCGCAGGTGGTCATGAGGTCGATGAGCCCGGGCTCGCCGGCATCGGCCATGGGGGTCTCGGGCTTCGCCCGGAAGTTCTGGACGATGACCTCCTGGATATGGCCGAACTCGTCGTGGAGGTCGCGGATGGCCAGGAGGGCGTCCACCCGCTCATGCCCGGTCTCACCCAGGCCGATGAGGATGCCGGTGGTGAAGGGAATGCGCAGCTTCCCGGCGCGGCGAATCATGGCCAGGCGCGTGCGGGGCTTCTTGTCGGGGGCGTTCTCGTGCGGGCCGCCCGGCGCGCACAGCCGCTCGGACGTGCTTTCGAGCATGATCCCCTGGCTGGGCGAGACCTCGCGCAGCTCACGCAGTTCGCGCTCGCTCATGATGCCCGCGTTGGGGTGGGGCAGCAGGTCGTACTCCTCCATCACCATGCGGCACATGGCCACGAGGTACGACTGCGTGCTGTCGTGCCCGAACCCGCGCAGGATGTCGCGGTACTTGGGCCACCGCACCTCGGGCCGGTCGCCGATGCAGAACAGGGCCTCCTTGCAGCCCAGCGCCCGGGCCTCCTCGGCCATGCGCCGCACCTCGTCCGGCGACAGCGTCTTCGCCCGCGGGCTGTCCTCGTCCACGGCGAAGGTGCAGTACGAGCAGACGTCCCGGCAGAGGTTGGTGAGTGGGATGAAGACCTTGCGGGAGTACGTGACGATGGGCGGCCGTGTGAGGCCGCGCATGTGCGCCGCCGCCGCCCAGAGCGCGGGGTGCTCGGCGCCCCCGGCGCCTGCCAGCGCCTGCGCGTCGGCGGGCGAGAGTCGCTCCCCGGACAGGGCCTTCTCGACGGCGGCGCGCCGAGAGGGCGCGAGGCCGGTGAGCAGGACGTCGTTCACCGGGCGGTCCTGCGGGTGGTGGCCTTGCGACCGCCCGTGGAGCCCTTGGCTGCCGACGTCATGCGCGGAGCCGGCTTCTTCGCCGCGGGCTTCTTCGCCGCGGGCTTCTTCGCCGTGGTGGCGGCGGCGGAGGCCTTCTTGGCCGCGGGCTTCTTCGCCGTGGTGGTGGCGGTGGAGGCCTTCTTCGCCGCGGGCTTCTTCGCCGTGGTGGTGGCGGTGGAGGCCTTCTTCGCCGCGGGCTTCCTGGCGGCCGGCTTCTTGGCGGCCGGCTTCTTCGCCGCGGCCTTCCCCGCAGCGCCCTTCGCGGGCGTGGCGGGGTCGGGGCCCTCGCCCTCGCGGAACTTGCGCCAGTCGGCCGGGCGCTTCTCCTGGAACGACGCGATGCCCTCCTTGGGCTCCGGGCCGTACACGTGGTTGAGCGCCACGAGCTCCAGGCCATGCTGCACCGACGAGTACAGGGCATCGGTGGCGGTGTTCATGGCGATCTTGGCCAGGCGCAGGCCCTGCGGGCTCTTGCGCAGGATCTCGTCGCACCACTCATCCACCAGGTCGTCCAGCTGGTCATCGGGAACGACCTTGTTGACCAGGCCCATGTCCATGGCCTCGTAGGCGTCGTACTGGCGCACGAGGAAGAGGATCTCGCGGGCCTTCTTCTCGCCCACGACGGCCGGCATCAACTGGCAGCCCCACCACAACGGGGCTGAGCCGATCTTGGGGCCGGCCTGGCCGAATCGCCCCGACTCGCCCGAGAGCGTGAGGTCGCACATCACGTTGAGCTCGTTGCCGCCGCCGATGCAGTAGCCGCGCACCCGGGCGATTACCGGCTTGCCGTTGTTGCGGATGCCGTTGGCCACGCGGTGCGAGAGCGTGTGCAGGTGGCGCTTCTCGGCTGCCGTGCGCGTGGGGTCGGCCACGTCGCCGCCCACGCAGAACGCCCGGTCGCCTGCGCCGGTGAGCACCACCACGCCCACCGACTCGTCGTCGGCCGCGCGCTCGAAGGCCTCGCCGAGTTCGATGATGGTCTGCATGCGGAACGCGTTGAGGCGCTCGGGGCGGTTGATGGTGATGGTCGCCCGGCCGTTGCCGGTCTCGTAGATGATGTCCTGGTAGGCCACGCCTCGGCTCCCCTTGGTGGTGATGGGTCCTCAAAGCGTACCGGGGTGCGCGTGCCGGGTCCGAAGTACGGATTTGGGTGCCCCGTCACGCGTCTCGCAATGCGATACGTGCTCCGCGGGCAGCGGGTGGGCCCTTGCCGGGCCCGGGGCGCGCTGATACTTATTCCGCCTTCGTCGCATCCGTCACAAGACGGTGTTTCACCTTTCGAGACTTGGCTACCACCGAGCACACCGAGGAAGTCACCGCGCCGGGTCGCTACCGGATCCAGGCCGTGGAGCGCGTGGGCGCGATCCTCGACGTGTTCACCACCGAGCACCCCGAGCTCGGGGTGACGGAGATCGCCGAGCGGACCGGCCTGCACAAGAGCACCGCGCACCGGTTCCTGGTGAACCTCGAGGCCGTGGGCCTGCTGGAGCGCGACGCCCGGTCGCAGCGGTACCGCCTGGGCCTGCGGATGTTCGAGATGGGCGGCATCGTGCTCGAGCAGATGAGCCTGTGGGACGAGGCCCTGCCGTACCTCGAGCAGTTGGTGTCGGCCTCGGGCGAGACCGGGCACCTGGCCGTGCTGGAGCGCGGCGAGGCGATCTACATCGAGAAGGTCGAGGCGCGCCGCGCGCTGCGCATCCCGTCGGCCATGGGCCGCGGGTACCCGGCGCATGCGACCAGCCTGGGCAAGGTTCTCCTCTCCGGTCTCGGCGAGGACGAAGTGCGCGACATCACCGACGCGCACGGCATGACGTCGTACACCTCCACCACCACCACGGACGTGGACCGGCTGCTCGCCGAGCTGGCCGCCGTCCGCGACCAGGGGTATGCGGTGGACGATGAGGAGTACGACGAGGGCCTCCGCTGCGTCGGGGCCCCGATCCGTGACCACACTGGGCGCGTCGTCGCCGCCATCGGCATCGGCGGGCCGGTCACCCGGGTCACCCCCGAGCGCGTGGATGAACTCGCGCAGCTCGTCATCGACGCCGCGGACGGGCTGTCCCGCCGCCTCGGCGCCTCGCAGTCGGGGGCCTATACGCGTGCCGCGAGCCGCGTGCGGGCCACCACCAACCAAACCCCGCGGCCGAGCGCCGCTCTCCGCGCCGTCCGGTAGTCGGGCGGCGTCAATCCCGAAAGGAGCAGTACCCCTATGAGCAGCGATGTTCTGAAGGACATTCGCGACGCGCTGTCCAGCCGCACCCAGCACTTCGTGCTGCCGAAGCAGTGGGCGTCCATGCGCAAGGCCGAGGCCCTCGAGAAGGAGACCGGCAAGCGCATCCTGCACTTCGAGAAGGGCGACTTCCAGGGCGACGAGTTCTACCCCGCACCCCACATCTACGAGGCCGCCGCCAAGGCCGTGCATGATGGCCACGTGCGGTACGTGCCGGGCCCGGGCCTTCCCGAGCTGCGTGACGCCATCGCCGAGGAGATGACCTCGCGCGGTCGTCCCACCAAGCGCGAGGAGGTCCTCGTGACCATGGGCGCCAAGCACGCGCTCACGCAGTCGCTGCTGACGGTCGTGGACCAGGGCGACGAGGTCATCTTCCCGAACCCGGGCTACCCGCCGGACGAGTTCTGGATCACCTACGCCGGCGGCAAGGTGGTGTACGCGCCGCTGGTGGAGCCGGACTTCGCGTTCGACCTCGACTCGCTTCGCGCGCTGATCACGCCGAAGACCAAGATGCTCATCATCAACACGCCGCAGCGCCCGAACGGCATGATCGTGCGCCAGCTGGATGAGATCGCCGAGATCTGCAAGGAGCACGGCATCATCGTGCTCACCGACGAGATCTTCTCGCACATGGTGTACGAGCCCCAGGTGCACGAGAGCATCTCGTACGTGAAGGACTTCAAGGACCAGTCGATCGTGGTCGACACGTTCTCGAAGACCTACATCATGACCGGCTTCCGCATCGGCTGGTGCGTGGCCAACGCCGAGCTGATCACGGCGATGGACATCTTCCAGCAGAACTCCGTCACCAACGTGCCGGCGTTCGTGCAGCTGGCCGGCCTGGCCGCCATGACCGGTCCGCAGGACCACGTGCTGCAGCAGACCGCGCGCCTGAAGGCCAAGCGGGACTTCGTGGTGCAGAAGTTCAACGAGATCGAGGGCATCGAGTGCATGACGCCCGACGGCTCGTTCTACGTGTTCCCCGACATCCGCGGCACGGGCATGACCGCCCAGCAGTTCGCCGACTACCTGGTGGAGGAGCACCAGGTGGGCGTCGTGGCCGGCAACGCCTTCGGTGACCGCGGCGAGGGCCACATCCGCTTCACCTACGCGGCCCCCGACGACATCCTCGAGGAGGGCATGGAGCGCATCAAGAAGGCCGTCGAGGCCCTCTAGGCGCGCATAAGGCATCACCGCAGTGCACGAAGGGCCCCGGCGACGGGGCCCTTCGTCGTTCTGCGGCACGGGGAGCACCGGCACGCCCTGGCGGTCGGGAACACGCCTGGCCCGTGATCGGCAATTGCGGGGGCCGCAATTGCAGGATCACACCAGGCTACGTTCCCTCCCCGCCAGGGCGTGCCGGGGTTCCCTTGCGGAACGACGCCCCTGGGGCGCCTGGGCCGGGTTATGCTCTCCGCCGCCTTGGCGCCCGTGCATGGAGCGCCGCAAACGAATTCGAGGAGTTCCTGTGGCTGAGCGTCTTTTCTGGGAGGAGCTGGAGGCCGGCGACACCGCCGAGTCGCTTCGTCGTACGGTCACCGAGGCCGACGTCGTCAACTTCTGCGGCGTGTCGGGTGACTTCAACTGGTTCCACATCGACGACGTCGGCGCCAAGGACTCCGTCTTCGGCCAGCGCGTCGCCCACGGCATGCTGGTGACGTCCATCGCCACCGGCCTGCAGGTGGAGAAGATGGAGCCGAAGATCGCCACCGCCGCCTTCGTGGGTCTGGACTCGTGGCAGTTCCGTGCCCCGGTGTTCATCGGCGACACCATCCGCGTCAAGCGCACCATCGGCGAGAAGGCCGAGAACGAGAAGAACCCCAAGGCCGGCTGGTGCAAGTACGAGATCGAGGTCCTCAACCAGGAGGACAAGGTCGTGCAGCGCGGGGTCTGGAACATGCTCATCCAGCGCAAGGGCTAGGCACGCCGACAGGGGAGGAGCCCTCGCGAACCCGCAACGTGACGAGAGCGTGAACGGAGCGGGAGCGGGGGTGCCCGTGGGAAAACCTGGCCAGGGCGTGTGCCCCGGTCGTGACGCATCCAGGGGGCGCCCATCGGGCGCCCCCTGACGTTCTGGCAGGGGTGACATGCCGGATGTCGAAACATCTGGCATGGCTACCACTGATCATGGAATGACCGTCGCCGAGGCCGCGGAAGCCCTCGGCGTGAGCGAGCGCACCGTGTGGCGCTACCTGCGCTCGGGCCGCCTGAACGGCGAGACCGTGGGACCCCTGGGCCAGCAACGCACGCTCATCGACCCCGATGGCATCGATGCCGTCCGCGCCGGACGTGGAGGCGAGCAGGCCGCGGCCCTCCGGCAGGAGGTCGACAGGATGTCGGACGAGCTCGCGCTGCTGCGCGCCGAGCGCGACCAGCTGCGCACGGCGCTGGCGGCGTCCCGGGCCGAGATCGCCCGCCTTCGCAAGCCCGTCAGCGCACGCGCGGGCGACATGGTGCTGGCGGGCCTGTCGCACCTGGCCGCCCGGCGCGGTCCGCGGCACGCCACCCGCTAGTCGCGCGCAGCCCCGGAAGCGACGAAGCCCCCGGCGCGAAGGCGCCGGGGGCTTCGTGACACTTCCGTGACGGGGATGGTCCCCGGTCTTGGGACAGTCCCCTAGAGGCCCAGCTCCTTGCTGATGATCAGCTGCTGGATCTCCGAGGTGCCCTCGGTGATGCTGGCCAGCTTGGCGTCGCGGTACATCCGCTCCACCGGGTACTCGGTGATGTAGCCGTAGCCACCGTGCACCTGCACGGCCTCGCGGGTGACCTCGTCGGCGACCTCGGCCGAGAAGTACTTGGCCATCGAGGCCTCCTTCACGCAGGGCTGGCCGGTCTCGTAGAGCCAGGCGGCCTTGTACGCGAGGGCCTTGGCGGCCTCCACCTTGGTGGCCATGGTGGCGAGCTTGAAGCGCAGGGCCTGGAACTTGCTGAGCGAGCGGCCAAAGGCCTCGCGCTCGTTGGCGTACTTGATCGCCTGCTCCAGGGCGGCCTCGGCGATGGCGGCGCTCTTCACGCCGTGCGACACGCGGCCCGTAATGAGGGCCTCCATCAGGGCGCCGAAGGCACCCTCCTTGCCGCCCAGCAGGGTCTCCTCGCCCACCTCGCAGTCCTCGAACACCAGCTCGGCGGTGTCGGAGGAGCGGTGGCCCATCTTCTCG
>Ga0180432_10006674_pt1 | contig 14919 bp, 13 predicted proteins | sample SS_ome_10_FD_132414 | JGI IMG/M metagenome (GOLD analysis project Ga0180432, IMG submission 132414) | Hypersaline lake sediment archaeal communities from the Salton Sea, California, USA - SS_1_MS_2 metaG | ecosystem: Environmental > Aquatic > Non-marine Saline and Alkaline > Hypersaline >... | reverse complement strand
TTGCCTGTACAGTCCTGCAGCCAATGCCCGCTCTAGGAATCAGAGACCTCTCCCCCCGCTCTAGGTACTCGAGAATTGCTTGCACAATCAGATAGTTGACGCTGCGATCCCGCTTCTCTCCTAGCTTGATCAGCCGCTTTCTCAGTTCCTCCTTGCCTTTTGAGAAGTAGATGCTGATTGTGTCAGTCATGCGAACCTCGTCATGGCATCTATCCTAGTTCTCATGGGAAGAGAAGACAAGCGTTCATTTGCCATGCATCGAGAAGCCTGTGGCTCTCGCCGGTGACCTGCCTCGTTGTTCGGCCCGCCCCAGGAGCTAGTCTAAGGCCACTCCAATGGATCCCGTTTCGCCCAAACGGAAGGCCGCCCAAGTCAGTGGGGGCAGGGGGGTTCTGAATACGCATGGGTTCCCTGGGCTTCCAAGGCCAAGCCAAGTCGCCTCCCCAACATTGACTATGGATTGCTGTAGTTGTACTGCTGCCGGTGCTTCTCGCAACAGTAGTTCCTCGCATGTCGGTGCGAATGAGGTTTTGGGAGATATAGGTTTCCGCAGTAGGTACACCTTTCGATCCTTATCCGGCTTGACCGAAGCAGCTCAAGGAGGGCTAAGCAGATCCTGAAGCTTAGGCCTCTGATCTCCATAGCTACTGATTCCGAACCTGTGGGGAGATCGTCCCCATCCACCTCGCGAGGATCGATCCAGTTGCCAGGGGATTCGACATGAAGCGTTGTGTCGAATCGATGCATGTCGTAGGCGACTTGGATGCGGTCTGCTGACACTCCCACCAGCTTCGACAACAAATGGGCCATTTGTTTCGAGAGCGGACCTTCACCGTTCAGAAGGTTCCGCACTCTATGGATGGAAGTGCTCAGCGAACAAGCGAGAGTCTTCTGAGATAGGTTGTTCCCCTCTTTGAGTTGCTGAACTGGATTGGCTGGCGGCCACGTTACTTCGTCCAGGTGATGCAGGAGCGCTGTGGCCACGTCCGATAGCGGCATGAAGTATGCACCAACAGAACGAGAGCCAGGCAGCCCGTATCTCGGGCGCGGAGCAAAAGAAGCAAGCTTGCTGTCCAGAAACGACAAGTCGCGAAGCCGGAGAACTCCCCGCTCCCGACCATCCAAGACGCGCCGCACAATGTAGTACTCACGGGCCAGAAATCGCTCTGCATGTTCGCTCACAAACCAATCCACACCGTGCTGTTCCTGATACGCAAGAATCGCATCGTGGGCTGCCGCACAATGCATCTCAATGAAATGCATCAGACTCGCTGAGTCCTCATGCGACATGAGTACTTGGCTCATACCCGGCCCGGACCTCCCAGTACGGGAAAAGCGATTGTAGAGATCGACCACAAGCTCAATGCTGCCGATTTCATTCTTCAAACGATCACTTCCCATTGACATTTCAACGATGTCGGCAGCGACATAGTTGAACATCCATCTAGAACTGAATTTCGGAATCGATGATAAAGACATCACGCCTGCGCCGCAAGAAGGACACAGGCGAGAAAAGACGGTAGAGGAGATGCACATGGAAGGAAACAGCACCTGCCGACATGCTTGGTCGCTACGGCGACAGGTGCTGCACGGACCACCCACGAGGGGCGATCTTGCGGTTAGCCTAGCAGCTATCGAAACAGGCTGCAAGGCTTCCAGACAGATTCCAGCCCTTCACAGGGAGCGCATCTCTGCGGAGGTTTCTTGGGTCCAACCACGTGAAAACGGACCCAGCGGCCCGGCAAACGCCGCAGACCAAATCTGCCCATTCGGAGTTGGGTACCGAATGTCCAGGCGATCGCCCAACCCGCGATCAAGGTGTTGGTGGGGGTCTGTACCACCCGGTCCGGCGGTAGTGCTCGGTGAAGTGCCCGCCATAAACGGTCAAAGAGGCAAACGGCAGTTGATTCTCCCTTGGGTTTCTCGTGCTGAGGAATCGACGCTGATCCTTCCGTGCCAGAATCTCGGAGCCAAGGATCGCAGAGCGTTGGAGAGACGAAGCGTGCGAATCTCACGAGACGAGATGACCGACAAATCCACCAACAAACACCCTTCGGCAACTGCCTGCTGAGACTCAGGGCAACCCTTTAACTACGCCGAAGCCTCTATGGGTGGGTAGGCATGCCTTGCGACAAGCAGCGGAGCTGGGCCTGGGCGTATCAGAGGGGAAAGAAGGCTAGTAGGCTCCAGGGAGAAGCGAGATGAGCCACGACGACAGGACTCACGAGACAGTGATCGCGAACTGGTCGCCGGAGAAACGGTCTGAAGCTGCGAAGAACTTCGCTGAATTCATTGCCATCCTTCGCAAATGGGACAGCATCGAGCGCTTGGAAAGGGCGAAACGCATGTTGGAATCGGCATCGTCTGAGGAGTAGTCTGGAGAGTAAATGAAGAAGACGGTTGCATACATCCGAGTCTCCACAGAAGAGCAAGCCAAGCACGGGCACTCCATTGAGACCCAGCGTCAAATGCTAGCTGACTATGCGAATGGTCACGCCCTTCAGATCGTTGCGACATTTGAGGAGTCACACTCCGCGTACAAACCGGGGCGGCCTGAGTTCAAAGCGATGCTAACTTTTCTCCGAAAGCGCAAGGACGTGGGTGGTGTTCTCGTGTACAAGCTTGACCGACTCGCCCGCAATCTCAGCGACTACTCGGCTCTCGAAGAGATGGAAGGCGTTGACATCATCTCTGCGACGGAATCCCTCCCGGACGGAGCATCAGGGAGGTTCGTTGCCACAATCCATGCAGCTGTCTCACGGCTCTACAGCGACCAGATAGGTGAGCGAGTGAAGCATGCCGCCCTCACGAAGGTCCAAAACGGAGGATGGCCAGGACCTGCTCCGACAGGCTACATCAATGATACGGAGTCGAAGACTTTGCAGCCTGACCCGAAGATGGCTCCGATTGTCCGACTTGTCTTCGAGATGTACGCCCGCGAGGACATTGCACTCTCAGGGCTCGTGAAACGAGCCAAGGAGCTAGGCCTCAGAACACGCAAGGGAGGCACGCTATCCAAGGGGCCGGTTCACCACCTGCTCAGGAACCCGATCTACTACGGGATGATCCGACGGGAAGGCAACCTGTACCCAGGCAGTCACGAACCACTGATCTCCAAGGCACTCTTCGATCGAGTACAGGAACGTTTGCGGGGGAAGAGTTCTCCACTCACGAGGCGATCGTTCCCGTACCGGGGCTTGATGACATGCGGCTACTGCGGCTGCAACATCACTGCATCCCTGATCAAGGGCCGTTATCGCTACTACCACTGCACACGAGGCAAGGGACAGTGCGCCCAGGGCTTCATTCGAGAAGAGCAGATAGGTCGGCTCTTCCTTCCTGTTGTGGAACAGGTGCACGTATCGGAATCCATGACCAGGATGCTCCTCGCTGAGATCCGGACGGAAGGGAAGCGTCGCCAACGAGAAGCCAAGGTCCGAGTGAGGGTGATCAATGGCGAATTGAGCGAGCTTCGTGAGATGCGAGACAGGGGTTACGAGGACAAGCTGAAAGGGAACGTGTCAGAAGTGCGATGGGTGGAGATGGAGCGGCGGTGGGCGGAGAGAGAAGACCAACTGAGAAACCAGATCGCTGCTCTTGAAGCTGGAGCGGGACCCGCAGAGGACGAAGCGGAAGTTGCTTTCAAACTCCTCCAACGCGCTCCTGAACTGTATCAACGGCAATCGCACGCCGAACGGGTCGGATTACTAAGAACGCTGCTTTCAAACTCGATCCTTGAGGGCGGAAAGTTAGATCCTGTCTACAAAACGCCCTTCAACTTAGTCGCCGAAGGGGTCTCCCGTTCTAGCTGGCTCCTCGGGTAGGACTCGAACCTACAACCATTCGGTTAACAGCCGAGCGCTCTGCCAATTGAGCTACCGAGGAATGTGAGGCGATTCTACAGCGGGTCCGGAAAGCCGTCAACCGGAGAAGCCGCCTCCGTTTCTCGAGAAGTGCCCGCACCGAATCGCGCCATCCGTCTAACCCACAGCAGCAATCTCCAGCAAGTGGCGGAGAATCTCCGCTGCCTTCTCCAAATCGTCCACGCGAATTCGCTCATCGGTCGAGTGCGCCGCCTGTCCGCCAAAGCCGATGACAGCCGTCTCCAAGCCACGTCCCGAGAGCACCAAAGCATCGGTACCGCCGAGCATGACACGCGTCGTCGGCTCGAGCCCAGCGGCCGCTATTGCCTTTTTGGTCAGGCAGATGATGTCTGAATCTTCTGGCGTCATCGATGCCCGGTACTCGATCCGCAAATCGACATCGGCCGTTGCCCCAACTTCGGCAGCGGCAGCCTCGAACGCAGCCTTCATCGCCTCAGCTTGACGAACGCACTTGTCATCATTCAGGCTTCGGCACTCCGCCTGAATCATCACCCGTTCGGGAGTGCCGTTTCGGATCATCCCGCCATGAATCGTCCCTACGTTGGCGACGGTCTCGGGATCGAGTCTTCCCTCTTCGAACCGGGCAATCGCCTTCGCTGCAACCCGAATTGCCGAGATTCCTTCTTCCGGCTCGGCAGCATGTGCCGCTTTCCCGATGATCTCGATATCGAGTGACGCGTGTGTCGGTCCCCCAATCACGATCTCACTCAGAGACTCCGAATCGACGATCACGCCCTGTTTCGCATCCAGAAGTGAGAGATCAAGATGCTTCGCGCCGACCAGTCCAACTTCCTCACCTCGCGTAACAACGATCTCGACCGCTGGGTGTCTCTCGGCTGTTAACACCGCTTCGACAATCGCCGCAAGACCTGCCTTGTCATCTGCCCCAAGAATCGTCTCTCCCTTTGATCGGATGACACCCTCTGCGACGATCGGCTCGATGCCGATGCCCGGCTTCACCGTGTCTGCGTGTGCAGCGAGAAAGATCGGCGTCGCGTCGGTTGCGTCCTTCGCTTCGACCTTCGCAATCAGGTTGCCATGCTGATCAATCACGCACGTCGCATGCAGCTCGGCTTCGAGCTGAGTCTTTGTCTCGTCGATGAACCGGGCTTCGTTTCCAGATTCACTATCGATCCTCACCATCGAACAGAACCGTTCCACCAGCTTGCTTCCCATCGTGTCTCCTTTCGGATGCCCTGGAAGTATACAGAGTGTCCAGATGCCGGGACAGGATACGACTCGGGTTGAATGATCGATCACCCTGTTGTATGGTCGATCGACATGGATACTCCTAGAAGACCGTACGGCTGGCGGTTTGTCCTCGGCGCGATTGCCGTTTTTGCAGTCTGGTACTTCGTCATCCAGCCCCGCTCGGAGGAGCTCACTGCTTCGGAGCAAACCGCACTTCTCCATTTTGCGCGTGAGCAGTTGGTGTCAACGGTGAACGGGAGCGGCACGATTGAGGTCGACGAACAGGATCTGTCGACGCGTCTCTTGCGCTCCCAGAGCGCATTCGTCAGTCTCCTCCTAGACGGCGAGCTACGCGGATGCATGATCGATTCGTTTGACGTGCATGAGCCGCTCTACAGGAACGTTCTTCGGAATACGATTCTCGCTGCCACAGAGGACGCACGTTTCCCCGCTGTAACATCGGATGAGCTCGAACACATCCGGATCGCCATCTCGATTCTCAGTACGCCCACGGAGGTTCCGTACTCGGAACCCGACGAGCTCGTCGCCGCACTTCAGCCGCTCGTCCACGGCGTCATCCTTACAGTCGATGGAACCACCGCATCGTACCTCCCCGATGTATGGGAGGAATTCCCCGAACCCGAGAGCTTTCTTTCCCATCTGTGCGAGAAGGCTGGGCTCCCAGCAGAGCGATGGCGCCTACAGCCATACCCCATGATCGAAACGTACCAAGCAGTCCGATTCGCAGAACCCGAATAGCCAGAAAGCTCCGGCTTCTCGTTGACACAGCAATTGACAACAACCGCGGCTCCAACTACTCTGGGCACAGCCGAAGTGAAAGGGTGAGCGCACGTGCCGAGACGCCCAAAGCCGCTTCCCGAGAAGCTGTACGGAAGTGCATTGAGTTGGGAAGGATGGACGTTTCGTGTCCTGTCCTCAGGAGCTGGCTTGCGATGGATTGAGCTGAATCCTGTGTCGTTCGACGAGCTCTCCGCGAGGCTTGATGTTCGGATCCTTCCGGACGATCAGCCGAACGAGAGGGTGCTCGCTGAGTTGCACGAATACCTGCGTGGGGAGCGAAAAGCATTCTCGCTCACACTAGACATTCGAGGCACGCCATTCCAACGTAGCGTGTGGGATACCTTGCTGAAAATTCCGTACGGAGAGACTATCGCCTATGGCAATATCGCTGAGCGCATTGGCAAGCGGAGTGCTCTTCGTGCCGTCGGGCAGGCTGTCGGCTCGAACCCCACACCGATTATCGTCCCATGCCACCGCGTCGTCGGAAAGGACGGCCACCTCGTGGGTTTCGGCGGTGGCCTTCCACTCAAGGAACGACTGCTCAACCTGGAACGCGGTAGCCTCAGTCTGTAGTTCGAAGTCACCTACCATATGGCTCTCCTTGTATCACCGATCCGATGGATCGCCCGGATCCGGCAGGCCAGAAGGATCTCCTGTTTCGATGCACATGCTTGACCTGCGTGATGAGGCGCATCTTGACGGGATGCATCTACCCGTTTATGATCATATCCATATATGCAAGAGAGAGTGGCCCAAGGAGGTCGCCTTGACATGCACTACCAGCTCTACGAGTCGTCTGATCAAAGGCCTGCTAGTCCTCACCCTCGCCGCGTGGGGCTTCTCCGCCGTCGCCGGTGCCTGCAGCTGCAACGCACAGCTCGACGTCACGCTGGCGCGAGAGCGGGCCGATGCAGCGTTCGTTGGCCGCGTCACTGAGCTGCGACTCGCCCCGGGGTTCAGCGAGGATCCGACCATCTCGTACGCAACAGAGGATCTGCAAGTCATCCTCGTCGTTCACTCGCAATGGAAGGGTGATATCGGCGATCGAACACTGGTCCGCACGGCGTTCACCTGTTGTCTGTGCGGATTCACGTTCGAGACAGGCGAAGAGTACCTGGTCTACGCGGTTTTCGGAGAGGATGGAACACTGCGAACGTCGCTCTGCACTCGCACCCGGCGACTTGCCGATGCTACGCACGATCCAGTCGTGCTGGGAGAGCTGAAGCCAGTGTCAAATACCTTACCCATCGCAGAAGCCGAGACTTCGCCATAGCCGCAGTACTCTCCGTCGAAACCGGAGAGAAAGGAGACCCCATACCTGCAAGCAAGAGATGTGTCGATATCGAGTTCCAGCGATCGCTGGCCTTCTCACTCGTCATCGACCTGTCGCTAATCGCGATGGCTGACGAGTACGAGGGCTTCGATCAGTGGATCTACTCGACCAACGCGGCGCTTTCCAACGACTTGCGCTCGTCGATTCGCCTCCTGTTCAAGACGTTCGCCAACGAGCTTCTGTTCGATAGGCTAGTCGAACTGGTTCTCAAAGGCAATGCTACTCCGCCAATCGAGGACCTTCCGACGTTGATCCGCTGGGTCTCTGATCTCGATCAATCCACGATCCATGACTCACATGTCAGCCTTCTCCGGCGCATCGTTCGGTCGCAACGGGAGAGCGACGATTCGGTCGATGCTTCGATCTTCGCCGACCAGTCGAGATTGTCCAAACTGCTCAACGTCACCCTCGCTGCAAAGCTGAAGGATTCGGAGATTGAGCGACTCGTCGCTTTCTTGATGAATCCGGAAGAGCTACAGGCCGAACTGACGATGCTTGTCGTTCGGTTCTGGGACAGGCACTACCGTATTGAGCACGCGAGGTGCCGCCCGATCGAGGAGCGCAGTATCAACCACCATCGGCGCCGAGACCTCCCTGACAACCCGCTCCGTGCATTCACCGAGATCACCGGGCGAGACATTCCAAACAGTCTCGAAAGCCAAATTGCCGGGGCAGAGAAACTGATCTTCATTCCGTCCTGCCACGGAGGGCCGTACGCCAGCGTCGGCACGGTTGAACACGTCTCCAACGCTCTCGTCGTCGCCTATAACTGTCTCCCGGCCCATTTGGACAGCCTCAGCAGCAACTTGAACGCCAGCCACGTGTTCCCACCGCTGAAGGCACTGGCCGACGAGACGAGGCTCGACATCCTCAATCTCCTCGTCGGACGGGAGCTATACGCGCAACAGATCGTCGATCAGATGAACATCAGCCAGTCAGCGGTGTCACGCCACCTGCGACTACTCGTCGCTGGCGGCATCCTCCGGGAGCGCAGGCAAGAAGGGATGAAGTTCTACTCGATCGACAGCAGCGCGATCGGACGCCTGTGCGGCCGCCTCGACATGCTACGCACCGATCGTACCTCGCTGAACGACGCGTAGCCGCAGCCACCCGGACGAACCAGCAGAAGAAAGGGGACAATAGCATGCCCAGCGGATTCAATGATTGCATCCTGCGTGTGAACCTGTCCAACCACTCAATCTCCAAGGAGTCTCCAGGAACCAAGTTCTTCCGCACCTATTTCGGAGGCTGGGGATTGATCGCGTACGAGCTTCTTTCATCGGATGCAGCAGACACCGACGCTCTGTCGCCGGCCAATCGGCTTGTTTTCGCCTCGGGCGTTGTCACCGGGGCACCCGTCCCTGGAAGCGGCCGCCACGCCGTAGGTGCCAAGTCCCCCTTGACGAACGGGTTCGGGGAGTCGGATGTTGGCGGCTTCTGGGGAGCCGAACTCAAGGCAGCAGGATTCGATGCAGTGGTCTTCGATGGGAAGGCGGATTTCCCCGCCTACCTTCTAGTCCAGGATGGAAACGCGGAGATCAGGGATGCTCGACACCTCTGGGGACGGTCGACGGCCGACACGGAGAAAGCAATTCGCGAGGAACTCGGCGACGCCAACGTTCGTGTCGCGCAATGCGGCGTAGCAGGGGAGAACCTGGTGCGATATGCCTGCATCATCCATGACGTCAACCGTGCAGCCGGACGCTGCGGCCTCGGTGCCGTTATGGGTTCCAAGAACCTCAAGGCCGTCGCCGTCCGCGGGACAACCCCGCCGTCAGCTGCACATCCGAAGGAAGCCCGTGAGCTAACAGCCGGAGTGAACGCACTGGCCGAGCACTTCGCACATCTCAGCAAGCACGGCACCGGGGGCAATATCACCCGGCTCCACAAAGCGGGGCACCTGCCAACGCGCAATTTCCAAGATGCAACGTTCGACCGATTCGACGCCATATGCGGCACACGGATCACCGAAGAGTACCTCGTCGGGCGTGACACATGCACCGCCTGCCCAATCTCCTGCAAGCGCAAGGTCAAGGTCGACGGTCAGTACACCGTCGATCCCATCTACGGATGCCCCGAGTATGAGACAATCGCCGCTTTCGGCTCGACGTGCATCGTCGACGACCTCGAGGCAATCCTGTACGCCAACCAGCTGTGTAACGCCTACGGCCTCGACACCATCTCGACCGGCGTGACCATCGCCTGGGCGATGGAGTCGTTCGACCGCGGCCTGCTCACCCTTGAGGATACCGGTGGCCTTGAGGTACGGTTTGGCGATGCCGCCGGGATGGTCCGGCTCGTCGAGCTAATCGCTCGCCGGGAGGGGTTTGGCGATGTGCTCGCCGAAGGCTCGCTGCGAGCCGCGCAGACGATCGGGCGCAACACAGAGGGGTTTGCCGTACAGGTCAAGGGCCAGGAGGCGCCGATGCATGACCCGCGGGGCAAGTTCGCCTTCGGGATCGGCTACGCCACCTCACCAACCGGCGCCGACCACATGCACAACATCCACGACACCCACTTCGTGTCCGACGCGATGATGGCTCGATTGGCAATCCTCGGCATCCACGAGAAGGCGATGCCGTTCGACGACCTGTCCCCAAAGAAGGTCCGGCTGGCTGCATACCACATCACGTGGCAAACCTTCGTCAACTGCATCGGACTGTGCATGTTCACGCCGTACGGCCGCGAGCAAACCGTCGAGCTAATCAACGCCGTTACCGGTTGGAACACCAACCTGTTCGAGCTGATGAAGGCAGGCGAGCGGGCCCTGGCGATGGCACGCGTCTTCAATGCCTGCGCCGGTCTGACCCCAGCCGACGACTTGCACCACCCTCGCTTCACTGAGCCACTGGGCAGCGGGCCAAAGCGGGGGTCGTACATCGATCCGGACACGATGCGCAACGCGATTGCGCTCTACTACCAGATGATGAGCTGGGACGAGAGAACCGGGGCTCCGACATCGGCCAAGCTGTATGAGCTCGGATTGGATCACCTGACAGAGAAGCCTGTGCCAACGTCAGTCTCCGACGGTGCGGTCGTTTGAAGAGCATGGTGAGATTCGCAATTCGTGCGGCGTTGAACAGCCATGCCAAGCAAGAGGCTGAGCAGCGCAATCCGTTACAGGGTATGCATGCAAGCTCGAATTCTATACAGCGAAGTGCTCCACTTCACACCTCTCGAAGGCAGTTGGTGACTCTCGCGATCGGCTGCGCGACTGCAATCGCCCTTGCGGGCTGCTCGTTTCTTCCGATGCCCCTCCTTGCTGCTGTGAACCTCTCACCGGAACGCGTTCGGGATGCGGCTGCTGGCGAATGGTGTGTGCTCCTTGTGACCACAACCACGGCAGCCTGGTCCGCTAAAGGCGAGAGCTGGATCCCACTTCACGTCGAGTGCGATGGCGGAGAGATCGAGAAGCAACCGGACGGACTCGCACCTGGTGACGTCGGCGAGATCTGCGTAATACCGGACAAAGACGCTGTGGGGGGTGAGGTAATCGTTCGGGTTACAGGGAGCGATCCTGCCTTGTGCGACACAGCTGTACTCGATGTTACGGAACCTCTATCCAGCCGAGAGTCGTTCATTCGCCAGGCGAGAACCGTTCGCGATGCCTTCGTCCCTTGGCTTGAAGCAATGCACCCAGAGCTTGACATCACTTCGAGAACCACTTGGACCGCCGTCCCAATCCGTTCCCACCGCCTGGTGGTCACGCACTGCCTCTTCCTTTCGGATGCTTGGGAGATCACTGTCTGGTGGCATGTCACAACGCCGCCGCACGATTGGGCACGCATTGCATTGAGACGTCGGGGAATAGAAGCGAAGCCGTCACTCGCATTCCAGATCGGATCGCTCTTGAACCAAACCGAGCCTTCATCGATTCCGCCCCCCGAGGAGCTCATTCGCTAGCAGATCGTGGCACGCGCGTGCCACGGTCCGTCAGCAGGCTCGCCGCACATCCGAAGGCGAAGCGCCGAAGTAGCGCTTGAACTCCCGGCTAAACTGGGACGGGCTCGAATAGCCAACTTGCACGGCTGCAGTCCCGGCTTTTAGGCCGACCTGAGCGAGCAACGCGTGCGCGCGATGAAGGCGAATGTGCTTGACGTACTGGATCGGCGACTCCCCGGTTACTTGCTTGAAGGCTCGATGAAATGCCGATGGACTCATCGCGGCGATGCGCGCCAGAGCAGGAACATCGAGCGGGGTCGCATACTCCGCGTGAATGAGCGCCAGAGATCTGGCCACACGTGCGTAGGGAGTGTGTTGCTCCGACAGCATGCGCAAGACCCTCCCATGAGATCCCAACAGAACACGGAAGAGAATCTCGTTCACAATTCCTTGGCCGAGCGCCTTACTCTCGAGCGGATCCTGCAGACACATCACCAGGCGCTCGACCGCGTTGGCCATCTTCGCATCAAGCCCTACGGGCTCTACCGCTCTGGGCACAGGTCCATTGACGATGCAGTTCTCCAGAGCGAGATCGCTTCCGATAGTCAAGATCAGGTCCCTAAGAACGTTTGGGTTCACGTCAATGGAGATTCCCAATAGCGGTTCATCCGCAGATGCGTGCGTCTCGACCTCGAAAGGAATCGGCACGCTAACCACGAGATACGATCCCGCGTCGTAGCGGAACGACTCGCCACCCAGATAGCCCACTTTGTGCCCTTGACCAATGATGATGATGCCCGAGTCATACAACAGCGGCCGCCGGGAGATGGGCTCGCTGGCGCCAAAGACCCGCACGCCAGTCACGGGGGTTTTCACTGCGATCTCTGCCCCGGAGATCCCGTAGGTTGAAGCAAAACCCCGAAGAAGTGCAGCCAATGTCTCCACGTCTCTCCTTTGCCCTACATGCGACCGGATGCTTAATCGATTATCCCGCGCAATCGGGCAGATGCAACATTCGAGGTTCAGCAAGCAGTAATAGGCAAGAAACGAAGAGTCCTTGTGCTTGTTCTTCGCCATCCTTGGCCGTATGTTCACTATCACGGTCTGAATCCGATCGACGGGATGCACACGGGCGCTTCAAAGAGCTGTGCACATGCCGTCGGCCCGGACGAAAGCAACACCTGCCTGCTCGGAAAGGAGCATCATCGTGGAGAATTTCTTTTTCGGTATCCCAACCAGAGTCTTCTTCGGTGTCGACGCGATTCAGTATCTTGGTTTCGCGATCCGGAAGGAAGACGCAAAACGGGTCCTATTTGCCTATGGTGGTGGAAGCATCCAGAAGAACGGTGTGTACGATCACGTCGTGAAGGGATTGGACGCCGCGGGGCTCCAGTTTGTCGAGTTTCCCGGGATTCGCGCGAATTCGCCCTTGGACGATGTGCATCGCGGCATCGATCTCTGTAGGGAACATCATGTCGATCTTGTCCTCGCAGTTGGGGGAGGATCGGTAATCGATGCCTGCAAGGCAATTGCCGCTGGGGTTCCCTACACCGGCGACATTCGCGATCTTCTCGCAGCTGGCGCAACGAAGATTGAAAGCGCATTGCCGTTGGGAACTGTGTTGACCATCGCCGGCACAGGAAGTGAACTCGATTCCGGGGCGGTGATTACCGTTGGCGAGGACCACAAGAAGGTATCTGTGGTCCATCCGCTGTTGTACCCTCGATTCTCGATTCTCGACCCAACGTACACCTACTCGGTACCTGAACATGCCTCGATGGCCGGGAGCTTCGATACCCTGAGTCACCTGATGGAGAGCTACTTCCTTCCCGACGCAACGACGGAGGTCCAGGACCGAATGAACGAAGGCGTCATGAAGGCGATTCTGCGGAACGCGCCTCGTGTCAAGGCCAATCCCCGGGACTACAATGCACGAGCCAACATCATGTGGGCCAGCAGTATGGCATTGGCAGGATTCCAGTTCTCTCTCGGGAAGACGACGATCGACTTCCCCGTCCATTCACTGGGACATGAACTCTCCAGCCTGTACGGGATGACCCACGGCGACACTCTGGCACTGCTGACGCCTGCCTGGATGCAGTTCGTACTAAGGCAGGTCCCGGAATCGGCCCTCAGCTTCGCCACGTTCGCTCGCAACGTATTCGGCGTAAAGCACAACGACGACTCCGTGGCCGCATCCCGCGGAATCGCCCACCTTGAGGCGTTCATTGCCGCCATCGGCCTCCCGCATTGCCTCAAGGAGGCCGGTGTGGAGAAGGATAGGCTGGCGTATCTGGCGGACAAGGCAACGGAATTCGGCCCACTCGGAGGCCTCTGCTCGATCGATCGGATGCAGGCACTCGAGATCCTCGAAGCCGCCTGGGAGTAGTCGGACAGCCTGCGGGCCGAGCACGCACTCGACTCTTCGACGCTGTGGGCCAGGCGCCTACGATGGCAGTGTTCGGCCCGTCTCCCGTTTGCGCTGCTCCTCGACATCCGGTTCGATGTGAACCGTCATGTTGACCGCCTTCTCACATGCCCGGCGGACCGCCCCCTCGACGTCCGTCGAAACCTGATGCGCATCGACGATCAACAGCCCGGGATCGACGAGTACATGAACGTCGACAAACGTCTCGCGGCCGACGCGTCGTCCACGAAGCTGGTGCCACTGACGGACACCTTCCACGCCACTGATCGCCCGCTCGATCGTTTCGAGGTCATGGCGGGTCAGCCCTCCTTCGGTCAGTTCATGAAGCACACGCGTTAGTGTCTTGACACCAGCAATGACAACCATCAGGCCGACGATCACGCCGGCAAGCTGGTCGGCATGCCCGTAGCCGGCTAGCCCACCGATCCCACCGGCCAGGACGGCAATCGACGACAGTGCATCTGAGCGATGATGCCATGCGTTCGCCTGCAACGCTGCGCTGCCGACGGCTCGAGCAACCCGGGCTGTCCGACGGTACAGCCACTCCTTCGCGGCAATCGAGACCAAAGCCACAGCGACAACGCCGACTCCCGGGAAGCTCTCTTCGCCGGTGAACAATGCAGAGATCCCTTCCCAGGCAAGGAAACCACCGACCAGGATCAACGCACCGGCGACGATCCCGCCGGCCAACGTCTCGAACCGGCCGTGCCCGTACGGGTGCGCCTCATCCGCTTTCCTCCGCGCAAGATGCATGCCACCCAACACAGCCAAATCGGTCGCCATGTCGGACGCCGAGTGAATCCCGTCGGCAACCAACCCAGCGGAACCGGTCAACAGACCAACTGCAAGCTTCAACGCAAGCAGGATGATGTTCCAGAGGATTCCAAGAAGCGTAACGCGATCTCCGGGATCGGATGGACGTCGCATACGGCTTCGCATGGTGAATAGAGTGTGCCCGGCATGCCGGTCAAGCACAAGAGACGAGCCCCCAGAAGACGGCTCGTCTCTTGTTGTATCCCAAAGAAAAACCAGGCGGCGTCCTACTCTCCCAGTCCGTCACCAGACTAGTACCATCGGCGCAGGAGGGCTTAACTGCCGTGTTCGGGATGGGAACGGGTGTTTCCCCTCCGCCATATGCCACCTGGATCTCTATATCTCTCTCAAGTGCTCCAGACAAGTGAACAGGGTGTGTGCCACATAAGACTTCGGCCTATTAGTACCGCTCGGCTGAACGCATTGCTGCGCTTACACCTGCGGCCTATCAACCTCCTAGTCTCGGAGGGGCCTGATATGGAGACCTCGTCTTGAGGACGGCTTCGTGCTTAGATGCCTTCAGCGCTTATCCAGACGAAACTTGGCTACCCAGCGGTGCTCCTGGCGGAACAACTGGTACACCATCG
>Ga0180432_10006673_pt1 | contig 14920 bp, 17 predicted proteins | sample SS_ome_10_FD_132414 | JGI IMG/M metagenome (GOLD analysis project Ga0180432, IMG submission 132414) | Hypersaline lake sediment archaeal communities from the Salton Sea, California, USA - SS_1_MS_2 metaG | ecosystem: Environmental > Aquatic > Non-marine Saline and Alkaline > Hypersaline >... | reverse complement strand
CCAGCAGCTCAACCAGCAGCTCAACCAGCAGCTCAACCAGCAGCTCAACCAGCAGCTCAACCAGCAGCTCAACCAGCTCCTTCCCCTGCTATGAATGAAGATGACTTTATGAAAATGGCACAAGGGATTCTTGATAGCTAGGAGGGCGTTATGTCTGATCTAGTTAAGATAGATCATAGTTTGAAGACAATCGATGTAACTCGATTAGTTCAATACACTAAAAAAATACACGAAATTGGGCAGGGGTTTAATCCCCTGCTTGCTCCAATTTTCATTAGAGATTTTATTATCGCCTATGATATAACCAATACATTTCTTGCAGAGGCTACCAAGGCCGATGTAAGGGCCGATACTGCAATTAAAAAAGCAGAAGCTATTGCTTTTTTGGATAGAGCAGGCACATATCTAAAAGAGAATGATCTTAAAGATACTGCTGCAGCAAGAGAGCGTTATATTCATATTGATGAAGATGTTATTGCAGCTCGTGAGGCAAAGGCAAAAACTACAGCTATATGTAAATTTCTTTATAATAAATTGCAAGAATTTCGTAGTGCACATGATAGTGTACGTAAAATTGCGTATTCTCAACAGTTTCAATCAGATCATGAAGGCATGTAATGACTGAAGAAGATTTACATGAAGCATGGAAAAATGCACGTTTTAGGGCAAAATGCCGATGGTATGGTTATGTAGAGATTCTTTGGAACGATATGTATATATCAGGCTGGGATTGGCCAATGCCAGAAGTAGAATGCCATAATTGGTATGAAGAAATGGAGGAAAGATATGGCTAATGACTGGATGTCAAAGCTAACAAAAGAATTTGGGACTATAGCGGAAAATCTACCAGCCCCATCTGAAAATATTATTAAATTTCCATCTCCATCACTTAATTGGGCTTTAGGAAATGGTGGTCTCACTGAAGGAAAGATTGCTTGTTTTTATGGACCAGAATCAGCTGGTAAATCGTTATTGGCTCAAATCCTTATGATCGAAATACAGCGTAAAGACCCTGAAGCTATTATAGTTTGGTTTGATGCAGAATATTCTTTTAATAAGTCTTGGTTCGAAAAACTAGGTGGTGATTTGAGTAGGACAATTGTTCGTCAAACTAATGACCCTACATTGATCTTTGATTGGATTTTTGGTGATATGTATGAAATGCTCCAAGATGGGGCTCCAATTCGTGGTATTGCTATTGATTCCATCAAATCTATTTGCTACCCTGGTGATATAAAAGATGAATCCACAAAGATTACAATGGGTGGTAGTGGTGCTAAGTATTTAGGCCCAACACTTAAAAGAATCATGCCTGCAATTAAAGAATTCAATATTACCACAGCTTTTATTCAACAAGTTTACGAAGAACTTGATCAATATAAGGCCATGACTGACCCTTATAAAATCCCTGATGGAAGAGCTCTTAAGCATGCAAGTGATTATATGCTTGAAGTTACAAAGGTAGAAAATAAAGATGGTCGTATTGAAGAAGGTAAAACATTAGTTAATAAAACTAAGAAAGCCCAAAAAGGTCATGTAGTTCAAGTACGTCTTAAGAAGAATCGTGTTGGGGCACCTGCTAAAATTGCTCGCTTTAAACTACACTATGAAAAAGGTATTATTGATACTCAGGAAGAAATCTATGATTTAGCTCTATCCTTAGATGTCATTTTTCATCCTATTAGTGAAAACACCGGCAGACCAAACAATATGGCTTGGCAATTTGCAAACTATGAGCAAGTTAAAGGGCAAGATAATTTCAAAAAATGGGCCATCGAGACTCCAGGTATTATTGAAGAAATGTATGAAGCTTGTGTTAATATGAGTGAAGACAAAACACAAGTCCATAAAATGCCTATTCTAGATACAATTGATTTGGATATAGGAGATCTTTAATTGAGTAAAGCACTCATTATTGGGGATGGCCACTTTAAAGCGACCAGGTTAGACCTGGTCGTTCAGTTTATAGACTGGCTTGATAAAACAATACCTGAAGTTGATCCTGATTTTATAGTATATTTAGGTGATTTCTTCCATCAGCATAGTATTATTAAATGTGAGATAATGTCTCTGTTTGATGCCCATATTAGAAGAAATGCTCAATATCAAAAATATTATATTCTTGGTAATCATGATCAATTTAAACCAAATGACAGTAAATATCATGCTCTTCAAACAATGAAGGGAGTGCATCCCCATTTTATTGTTGTGGATGAAATATTGGATGTAGATGATATAACTATGGTACCTTTTATACACGATATCAGTAAGTTTCCTCGTAAATCACACAATATTATGTTTGCTCATCAAACATTCATTGGGGCAGATTATGGATATACAAAAGCAGATGCTGGTGTTGATGCAGCTACAGTACCAGCAGAGATTATCATCTCTGGTCATGTTCACAAAAGACAATCGTTTGGAAATGTGATATACCCTGGGTCTTCATATGCGCAATCTGTGAATGATATAGATCAATCTAAGGGGGTAATGGTATTTAATACTGAAACATATAAATATTCCTATATTGAGACTACATTACCACTCTGGCGAAGTATGAAATTTGAATTAGGACCAGATTATAATACCAAAGATATGCATGCAGATTTGGTAGCTAAGGTAGATAGTAAAAACCATTGGGTAATTGATATTGGAGGGCCAAAAGCTGAGGTAGTGGCATATTTAGACTCTAAGCAATTTTCTGCATTTAAAAAAGACAAGCATATACGAACACGAGCAAACTATACAGATACCCAAAAAGAACAAATAAAAATACAAGCGGTTACTGTGGATGATATTATTTCTTCATATGTTCAGAAAGTATATAGTGGAATGCTCGATAAACAGACAATTATCAATAAAGCACTAGAAATCAAGAAGAAAGCTTTACTATAGGCGATTTTGGGTTATTTTTGTGTATATTAATATATAGAGGTTATTATGGATAAATTACAAACTAAAGATATTATTGATCACCAACGGTGGTTGATTAACAATGGGTTTGCTAATGATTTATTGAAGGATAATCTTTATCTATTTGGTATTTACCTACATCCTGGAATACGAGAAGCATTGGTAGCTATTAATTTTCCAGAGAAGACTGTGGAGTACCGAATATATACAACAAAAGAATTATATAAAGATTTTTATAAATATAAGCGATTACAAAATTCTACTAGTAAATGGAGTATGTTTCGCTTAAAACGACTATGGAGGAAGCATTTCGAGAATAAAACTGATCCGGCAAGATTAGATATTGATGTGATTATTAATAGCCATGTTAAGGAGTTATGTGGCCATAATTGGTCAACTAAAGTAGATTTTTTTCCGGTAAACCAGTATAAAAAGGATACTCAATTGCTACAACAAGATTTTGACAACTCAACAGATCCAAGTCCTGATAGAGAGCCTGACGGATAACGAAGATTACCAACAAGAGCTCTGGGTTGCCTACCTAAGTGGGGAACATTTATCTGATAGTTTGTCAAAAATACATCAAAAACATCAAAATATTGAAAAATTTCAATTCCGCCTTCATGCATTTCTTAACCAATCCACACTACCCTCTATGGGGCAAATATTAGATTTATTTACCTATTATGAAAAATCAATTTTATATTTATTAATTTTAGGTTATAATATTGAAGAGATTAGTAGCCTATATAGCGTGGGTTCGGCACAAGTAGAGCAAGCAATTTTTATTATTAGCCAGCACCCTGGTTTAAAAGAGTTATTAAAATCTGTATAATATAAGTGGATTATAGTTTGTACCATATATAGCACCAGGAGACACTATGGCTCTTAAACGCCATTTAAATGATGATGAGAAGATAGGGTTATCACCAGAAGAGATTAAATTAGCCGAAAAATGGCTTAGAAAACATAAGACAGCTGGAGCGATCCAAGACCCAGAAGCAATGAAAATATACGATATGTTATTGCTTGGGTCAACGGTAATGGAAATACACACATCTTTTCCACAATGGCCAATTGGGCAAATAGCTCTCACAATTGCTTTACGTAAATGGATGAAAGAGCGTGAAAAGATTGTTTCGTCGGTCCGTGACACTGCTACAGTTAGATTGGCAAAATCAGTAGTAGATTCAGTTAACTTTCTTACATCAATGTTGGCAGTAGCCAATACAGAGCATTTACTTCAAATGCAACAATATGTTAGGGATCCTGAAAATGCACCCAAGCCAGATTTGAGAATACAAACCCTAAAAGAATATAAAGAAATTCTTGATTCATTACAAAAATTAGTTATGGGTAGTGGAGCAAGTGGCAAATCTTCATTGCTTGATAAAATTACAGACAATGGAGAAGCGCCCCAACGAATAGAAGCCAGCAAAGATGATAATGACGATGACGATGTAGCAACACTTATGGCTGAGGTAATGGATGACTAAGCGTAAGAAGAAAAAAGAACTTACACTTGAGCAACGTACCAAGTTGCTATTAACTCCATGTAAAACTAAAACAGAATTACATAATTGGATTAAGTACCATATAGGGCTTCATTTGCCCGATACGACAGTTAGTAGATATTCCGATACTAATCCATTAGATGTAGTTTGGCTATTATATGATATTTGTGTAAATCGTAATAATCCTGATAATCTTGAAGAATTATTGGTAGTTGGGGCTCGTGGGTCAGGAAAGACTCTGGGTATGGCTATTGCAGAATTGATGATTATGCTGCATGATCGTAGAGATGTGGTTCATGTGGGGGCTATTCTTAATCAGGCTAAACGCTGTTATGATTATCAGGTTAAGTTTATGCTTAATAGCAAGATGCAGCCTGTGCTAACAGCAGACCCAAATGGTACAGGTCCTATATTAGAAAAAGCTAATATGGAAAAATCTATTTTTAATTTACAAGGGAATAAAACTACCCTAGAGATTCTTCCATGCACCCTAAAGGCCGTGAATGGTCCTCACGTGCCCTTGGTGGTAGTAGATGAGATCGATACTGTATCCGGTGAAGGCTTTAAAGCCTTTAAAGATATATCTGGTATGTTAGATTCTCGAGGTAATCAAAAAGCCCTAAGGGTTGGTATTTCTACACGTAAAACTAGATATGGATTAATGAATGCTCAGATTGAAGGAGCAGAGAGAGCAGGTCGTACTGTTAAGAAATGGACTGCCTTGGAGTTTGCAGAGCGATGCCCTGATAGTCGATCCGGAAAAGACAAAACAATCGCCTATGTTAATCAAGATGACGTTGAGGTTATTGAAAAAGAGCAATATTTAAAGAAACATGTGACTCAACAAGCCAATTACTTTGAGGCAGAATTTCCAGGCAAAGGGTGTTTGTCGTGCCCTATGGCACCACTGTGCTTAGGCGATGCTAAGAAGCAAACTTCGCAATCTCCAATGCTGAAACCCATTACAGACCCAATTAAGAAAGTAATGGAAAATGGAGCAGAATGGGCTATATCTCAGCTATTTAACCTAAAACCCTCTGTTGAAGGCATTATATATAAAGAATTTGAAGAACGGGTACATGTAAAGAATTGGAATCAAATGTGGGAAATCTTGACAGGACAAGAGTTTCCAGGTGAATGTACCCATGATTTGTTCGTTCGTAAATGTCATAAAATGCAAATACCTTGTTATGCAGGTATTGACTGGGGATGGTCAAATCCATCTACGGTAGTGTTTTTCTTTGTGGACAATAGAGAGAATATCTATGTGGTCCGTACAGAGGGCATGACATATACTAGTAATCCCAACTGGATACAAATGATTAAGAATAAATGGCACAATTTATATAGATGCCAATTGTATTTTCCAGATTTAGCAAATCCAGGGGATGGCTTTGAGATGCGTAAAGCAGGGCTCCCATGCCCATCATCAATTGATAAGTCTGTTGAAAGTGGTATTCAAACAGTTAAGAAATGGTTAAAGCCACTTGGATCACCAGCCCCTAAGCTTTTTATCGCAGGCGATACGTGTACACAACTAATTGAAGAATTTAGCCTATATCATTTTAAAACCGATGCAGCAGACAATGTTACTGATATTCCTGAGAAAAAACATGATCACTGGCTAGATGCCCTACGTTATGGTATTTATGATTTATTTGGGAAAAGTACTGTATTACTTACCTCTGATTTAACTATAGTGGATGAAAACCCTCAGCAAGTTGATGGAAAATTTACCCGTGCACCTACGCCAGCAGAATATGCTGCCTCACAGGGAATTAATATAAATACAGAAGAAGATAGAGATAAATTAGGAAAAATAGGTACTTTACGAGAATTAGCTGACGAGGAAGAAGATGGAGTAAACCAAGATGGGTTCCTCTGGTCCTTTTAGTGTAAGTACTTGAAATGTGTATAATGATTAATGAACTATCTTAATTGGGAATATTATGAGTATATTTGATGATTTTAAAGATCTTTTCAAAAGTAAAGAAGAGCTTCGTGCAGATTTAGGTGAAATGATCAAAACTGAGCCTGAGCCTGATGGTGACCAATTACCTGAAAAAGTAGAGAATGTTATTGAAACTGAAGGTAGTATTGGACGAAAAGCCATAATTGATGATCCATATTTTGATTTTAGTCAAAATCATTTCGTATATAAAAGTAAACAATCTCGTATTGCACATCGTACATTAAAAGATGTTTCTCTTAGGGATTGGCTCGTATCATCAATTATCCAATCACGTGCTGATACAGTAATGCGATTTGCACGCCCTCAGATGAAGCCCCAAAAACTTGAAATGGGATATAAAGTTGTTAAGAAAGATGGTGAGTGGGATTTAACACCACAAGAGCAAGAAGAAGTTGCAATGCTGGAGGATTTCATTTACCATTGTGGTCGTAAGAAAAATGTTGCTAAATCAGATGAAATGATATTTGGTACGTTCCTTAAAATGACCGTAAGAGATGCATTGACATTTGGCCATGTTGCAGTTGAAAAAATTATGACACGTGGTGGAGCATTCCATAGATTTCGTCCAGTACCATCAGAATCAACTTATAGGGTTCATTCCAATACTAGTAGAGATATCATTAAACAAGAGGTTAAAAATGCTCGTAAGGCCTATGAGGTTGCAAGGCGCGATGCTAATGATCCCACGTTAAAGCAAAAAACCTTTGATAAACCAGTTGAATATTATCGATATGTCCAAATGTCACATGATAATAAAGTGTTGGCAGCATTTGGTGACGAGGATATGGTCTTCAAACTATTTAATCCTCAAAACTTTTCTGACTCTTTGGGTTATTGTTACTCACCAGTAGAGTTGGCTGTAATTAATATTACGAATCATTTAAATATTGAAAATTATAATGGTAATTTTTTCACCCATGGTTATGCAGCACGTGGTATTTTACACCTTAAGGGAAATGTAACACAATCAGCTCTTGCGAGTTTTAGACGCCAATTTTATAATCAAATCAATGGTGCGCAACATGCATGGCGAACACCTATCGTATCTGGTCTAGAAGATATTGATTGGGTTCCACTATCTGGTTCCGCTAAGGAAATGGAATATTTACAATACAATGATCACATTATGCGAGCAATTTTAACCCAATTCGCTATTGATCCTATGGAATTAGGATTAGAATATTTGCTACGTGGTGCTGGTGCTGGTGCTAGAACTGGTCAATCTGGTGAAGAAAAAATACAAAACTCTCGGGAACGTGGTTTGTTGCCTATTCTTATGTTCTTTGAAGATATGATGAACAACGATATTATCCCACAAATTGATGCAGATCTAGCTAAAAAGTATAAATTCATTTTTACTGGCTATACTGATGAATCGCCACAGACAAATGTTGCTTTACTACAGGCAGAAATGACTGTTCATAGTTCAATGAATGATCTACTCAAGGATTCTTATAAAACCCCCCTACATGATATTAAAGCAGCTGATTTACCATTAAATCAATCTTTCTGGGCTCTTGTAGAGAAGAATATGACAAAAGGAGAAATACGAGAAATCTTCTTTGGTGACAAAGGAGCATCTCAGCGAAAGGAATTGGCTTACTTCCCGGCTGATCCTGCATTTATGGGTTGGCAACAAATGTTAATGACTATAGATCAACAAAAACAACAAGCTGAGGCACAACAGCAACAAGCTGAAGCCCAGCAACAGCAACAGCAAGCTGAAGCTCAACAGCAACAACATGAAAATGCACTTTCTGAAGCAGAATCTAAACGAGAGCAAGAGAAGCATCATGCTGAAATGCAGGAAACCAATGCACGACATCGTGAGGCTGTTAAGCAAGCATCATTAAAAGAGATGGCTAAGGAGTCTGGTGTTGGATCTAAACCACTGTATATTGATGGTAAGCCTGTTAAGAATCCAATTAATGAATCCGACTAAAGCAATCTTGTAATACTATAAATATTAATAATTCGTATAATATTAGAGACATGTTTGTCTCTTTTATTATATGGTAGGTTTATGAAATATAAATGGATATGGTTTATTATTTTTTGCCTTATTGTTATTGCTGCAAGTGATTATGCAATTATGAGTACTGATAAGCCACAAGTCGAAATTACTCACAATATGTATCGAGTGGATCAGGTAAGTGGTGAGATTAATTCTGCTATATGTTTTTATATTAAAGAATCAGATATAACACCAGCAGATTTTCCAATTAAAATTTGTAAAAATAGAACACATTCAAATGAATATTATTTAGTATCTCCTTAAGGGGGTTATATGGCATGGGTTATTTTGGCTGGGCTTGACCGGTCAGGAAAAACAACAGTAGCAGAATATTATAAAAGCCAAGGCTATGAGTATATTCACTTATCTGCACCAGATAAGAAATATTATGAGCCAGGGTATACTGGCCCATCATATCTTGATGAAATGCTCGAATTGATGATGAAATACGATGGTGTGGATACTGTATGGGATCGTAGTTGGTATGGTGAAAAAGTATGGCCTGAAGTCTATGGTCGCAAACCACTATTGAATGATGAGGATTTTGAAGTAATTCATGAATATGAGTATAATAACCAGGCAGTAAAATATCTTCTACATGATCCTAATATTAAGGCACATTGGGAGCGAATACAAAAAGATTCAGGATTAAAACCTGTATCTAAAGAGCAGTTTATGAAAGCTGGACGTGCAAATATGAGGTTGATTGCTGAGGATAATTTTATACAAAAGCGCATGGAAGATTTTCCTAAGGTAGAAAAGCCAATTGAAGAGAAGCCAAAAGCCGAAGCAGTGTCAGATGAAGTGGCTGCAATGCAAATAGAAACTGCCAAATCACGATCGGGTCAACAAAAACTTGAAGAGGCGAATGCTATTAATACTATATTAAAAAGTAATATTATTCGCAAAAAAGGACCTATTTATGATGCTTTAGAGGCAGATATAAGAAATTATTTAGATAAAAAATTAAGTGTTTTATTGGGTGAACCACAAGAAGATTTTTCCCCCAATGAAATAAAAATATTAAAACAGTTCTGTAATCAAATGTCAGAGAAATTAAAGAAATAATCATCACTACACCTGGAGGCATAGATGAGTAAAGGCAAGGGAACACCAACACCATCAAGAGGACAACGTTTTGAAGCACTTGAGAAGTCTGTAAAGAATCTGGAGACTTCAGTGCGTATTATGCAAATGATGCAGCAGCAAATGGGTAACTCTGTCATGCCGATGCAACAAGATTTGCAATCTGCTATGACACAGATGCAGACCATTCAATATACATTATTGGCGATGCAAGATGTTCTTCAGCTCGATAAGGAAAAGCTTGATGAGCGGTATCAAACCCTTAGACTAGCAGATTACAATGAACTTTCTGACAAAGAAGATGCTGAGAATAACTATACCGTTAAAGATACAGTTGATTCTGATGAAGATATTGTGATCCTATCATCTACTACACCAGATCAAGATAAAGATGAGGGGATTTTCCGTACAAAAATGTTGGTAAAAGAGTTGGGGCCAGATCTTAGCCAAAGTTTGGTTGGGAAAAAAGTAGGTGACACTATTGACCATACTATGAATGATGTGCGTCATGTGCTGGAAGTTATGGGTGTTAGGCAAATTCCTGAAGTTAAAGAAGATTGTCAATGCGGTAATGATAAATGTGATGGTAAGGACTGTGAGTGTGATAAAGAAACCACAGAGTAAAATGGATTCTCGGTGCCCTCGCAAGCTAACTGATTTTCCTGATATGTATTGCCCTTTAGCAGTATTGAGGCTAAAAGCTCTAAGAAATGCTGGTGGGGAGCTCACTGAACAGGAAGAGTCAAGGTTGCAGGGGTGTCCGTTTTCAGTGTCACATCAATTATCATGTTATTGTTTCTTTAAATATATGGAATTTTATTATCCAAATAAGCCACTTGCAGATATTGAGATAGCTCATTATAACTCAGTTTCTGTGGATACAGTTAAGAAAATGAGTCAACAAGCAATTACTAAATTACAACAACTTGATGATTTTACTGAGATTGCAAATACTTATGGAGATGATTGTATTATTGAAAATATAGATGAATAAAATTAAGACCATAGGACAAGGTTACTGTGGGGGGAGAAAGCTGGTGCTTTTGCGCACAAGATCGGTTCGATTCCGATACCCTAGTTTGAAAAAAGCAAGCTAATATTCAAACTGTCTTATGTAAAAGGCTACTCAAGCAATTGGGTGGCCTTTTTACTATTTAGTTTACAGTATAATATAGGTGACTTTAACTTTTTGGGGAACCTATGTCAAAAAGAAAACCACTAAAAATAGATATGGTTGCAGGCTCGCAGCTTCGAGATAGCCAAGGTGAAATGTTGTCAGTCGAGGGGGCGGATATATCGGAATTAGAAGCAGGTCGTGGTCGCTTTAATGATAATCATGGAAAAGGTCATTTTAATTGTATTGGGCGAGTTACTGAAGCCAAAAAGATATTCAAAGCAGAAGATTGCGATAATGATCGTCATAAATATTATTGGGAAAAAATAAAAGCACCATACATTTATGTAGCTGGTGAGTTATTTGATGATGAAGACCACCCCAATGCTCGAGCAGCTTCAGCTATTATGCGTAATATACATAAGAATGATTCTCCCCTTAAAATGAAAGCAAGTGTTGAAGGTGGAGTGATAGCACGTGGAATAAAAGATGAGGCATTGCTGGCGCGTACAAAAATTCACTCTGTAGCTTTAACATTTACCCCCGCAAATCAAGCCACTTTAGTAGAACCATTAATCCTAAACAAATCTTTAAACCCCGTACAAGAAGCAGCAGATAAGAAACTTATTAAGTCAGTTCAGCATCTTGCGGTTAAAAATGTCCCATCATTTCGTCAAATCGAACGACGAGCCTCTGCAGAAAAAATAAAAGACAATTTAGAGAAAATTCAGGATCTTAGTGATAAATTGGGGCTTGAGAAAACAATTCCAGCCATCACACCGAATAATTTTGCCTATCAAGCTCTTAAAAAGAAAATCATGGGCAATATGCAAAAAATTCATAGTTTTGTAAAAGCATTAACTGCAGGTATGGGTGGTGCTGGTGCACCAACAGCTTTATCTAGTGGTGGGGTACTTCAAAGTGAATCTCTTGATAAACCACCATTGCCATCGTTGGTAAATGATTATCACGAACCAAAAGAGAAAAAGAAGAAGAAAAAGAAGAAGTTACAAAAAAGAGAATTCGACTATATTACTTGTGATAATTGTGGTAAAGAGCAAATTCATATGCGGCATCAAGTAAAATGTCGTCAATGTAATCATTCTTTTCCTTTAGAGAAATTAATGAAACTAATAAAGTCAAGGTTATAACTAACATTTTGCTCGTTTAGGCAAGTCAATATGTTAATATAATTGAGCGTTGCATGTTGTGTGCAGCACTTTTGTCTATTTAAGGAAATAGGAGTAAACAATGGCAAATTCAGTTCAAATTCTGAATAAGATTGCTAGAGCTGCTGAAATGGCTGGTCTTACGGTCAATTCGCACACAGCAGACGCAGTAGTAATCGACGACGGTGGGGATGATATCCTTATTAAGTATCAAGCTGCTGATCTTGCAGGCCCTATGGGCGGCGTATCAGATGCTAACTCTCCGTATCTTGGAATCGGTGTAGCTAATCCTGGCTATATTGTATTTAGTGCGAATGCTGTGGGTAATGATGCTATCGCTGATATTTTTGCTACCGCTGCTGCAATGAAAGCTTTCGCAATTTGTTGCGGATTCGCAAACGATGTTGCTGTCATGGACGGTAATGAAGGCGTTGGAACTGCTGCTGAGCTCGTAAGAGTTAAGGGTATTGAAGACGTTATTGGTGTTGGTCAGTAATCAGGGTAATTCGAATTAATTTAACTTTTAGGAGTTACAGATGAATGATGAGCAAATGGCAAAAGCCTTAAGAGATCTCATCGATGAGACGATTGCCGAGATTGAAGATCTCAAAAAGTCTGATCGTTTCTCTGCATCTGAAATCAAAATCGAAGGTCCTGGTGATGATCTAGCAGGTAAGCCAACAAATGGTGAGCTGGATGCCAAAAAGGCCGATGATAAAGATGATGATGAAGAGAAGAAAGAAGAAGTCGAAAAAGGCGTCTTGGATGAAGCTGAAAAAGCTGAAAAGGACGACGATGACGACGAAAAAGAAGACAAAAAAGAAGACAAAAAAATTGCCCAAAAAGAAGTTGATAAGCACAATGAAGAAAAGCATGGTGAACCTAAGGATGAAGATTCAGCAATGAAGAAATCCGAAGAGTCAACTGAAGAGGTAGTTGAAAAGTCTGAAGAAACCAAAGTAGAAGAAACCAAAGTAGAAGAGTCTACCGAGGACAATCTACAAAAATCAGCTGAAGAAGCTGAAGAATTGATGAAGTCTTATGTCGATTCTAGAATTACTCCCATCGAAGAAAAAATGGAAGCAATTCTCAAAGCAGTCCAAGAACTAGCCGATGTACCGGTTGAGCGCAAATCAGTTCCTTCTGATCTGCAGCCTCTTACTAAGTCGACTATGGATGGACCTGAACCACTAAATAAGAGTGAAGTTATCCACAAGATGCTTGAACTCAAAAAGAGTGGTACATCGATACCAACTGATGACATCACTAGAGCCGAACTGGGTGGTCCAGCCGATCTAGAACAATTTGTTAATAAGTATAAACTAACTAGGGATTAAGGAGAAAGTTCATGTCTAATCATCTTAACCAAATCCTAGACGGCATCGAGCAGGGGCTTGTCTCGCAAGCAGAACTTGAGTCCCTACAAAAAGCGATTACCGCAGGATACGGCGGCGCCGGTAAACCTACCGATCTTACATACGGTGGGGTAATCCAGTCCGAATCATTAGAGTCAACACTTAAGTCTGTCACGTTTGACATGAAAAACTTGAAGTTTTGGCCCGCAGTGTCAATTGACAAAGCGTATAACCTATTTGAGCAATACAATCGTTTGATTGGTTACGGCTCAGATGCTTCTCCTTACATCGGAGAAGGTGGTGCTCCTCAAGAAGAAGATAGCACCTACATCCGTGACGGAAAAAAGATCGTCTTCTTCGGTACTCGTAGAAAAGTATCGCATCAGATGACTTTGGTTCGTACAACTGTTGGCGACGTTGTTGCACAACAGGCAAAAGAAGGTACAATGCATCTCTTGAAGCACGTTGAAAGAGAATTGTATTGGGGACAAGCACATTTTCAAGCACAAGCAACTGGTGCAATGACAGGCGCATTGAATGATGTTCCTTCTAGCTCTATTGCTCTTAGTGGTCTGCTTCAGCAGCTTCTAATCGGTGATGATGATTCACAACAAAGATCTGGTGATTTCGAAGGCTTCGGTGACTGGAAAACCATCGGACAAGATCTTGAGGGTGCAGTCGTTACTCAGGACGATATTGAAGAGCTTGCAGTAATCACTCTTGAAAACTTCGGTAGTCCTTCTCAACTCCATATGGAACCTGCTGCGATCTCCGCATTCGTACGTCAGTTCTATCCTCAATTCAGATCAGCTCCTGGTCTTGCAAACCAAACTGTTGGTTATGATGTCAATAAAGTCACCACTACGGCTGGCGCTATTGATTTCAAGCCCAACCTTTTCCTACGTCCTAAGGACGGATGCCGAGCTGCTGCTGTAAACAGCAACGCTCCTGCAGCTCCTGCTGTAGCAGCATCTGCTTCTTCCGTATCTACTTCTGGTTTGGCCGCTGGCACATACCAAATTAAAGTTACGGCTGTTAATGATTACGGTGAAGGCGCTCCTGTACAGGAAGCAAGTGGTGTTGTATTGACTGCTGATCAAACTATCACATTGGCTCTTTCCAGTATTGCTGCTGGAACAAAAGCATTTAACGTTTATCTTTCGGCACCTGGTGGAGCAGTTGGTACAGAAAGATTTGTTGGACGCTTTAAGAATGCCGGTGCCGGCAATTACGTTCTTTCGAACGCAAAAGCTGGTGGACTTGGTGAAGCTTTCTTGCTCGATATGAGTGCAGAATGCTTGCGCTTTAAGCAACTTGCACCTCTTAGCAAAATCAACTTTGCAATCGTTTCGACTGCACTTGAGTTTGCTGTAGTTCTTTATGGTGCTCTGTTTGTTTATACACCAAGATTCAACGGTTTCTTCCGTAATGTTGGTAAGTAAGCTTACTAAGTAAATTAAACAATTAGGGTAGCTTAGGCTACCCTTTTTGTTTGTGGATAAAATACTTTATTATAAAAATCGTTAATTCCCCTGTATTTTTTAACATATAGATCAAATACTTAGGTACGAAATTTTAAGACTCAGGAGGGGTATTAAATCGTATCTACGATATAATAGATATATAGTATATGCAACTATTGGAGCAAACAATGGAAAACTTATTTAAGGCTTTTGCTGAAGAATTAGAAGAACGTAAATTAGAAAAAGCCAAGGTAGATGAATATAAGTCTCCTAAAGGGAAACGTATTGCACGTGAAGAACGTCGTGTGGCCGAAGCAGTG
>Ga0180432_10006671_pt1 | contig 14920 bp, 7 predicted proteins | sample SS_ome_10_FD_132414 | JGI IMG/M metagenome (GOLD analysis project Ga0180432, IMG submission 132414) | Hypersaline lake sediment archaeal communities from the Salton Sea, California, USA - SS_1_MS_2 metaG | ecosystem: Environmental > Aquatic > Non-marine Saline and Alkaline > Hypersaline >... | reverse complement strand
TCAAGCCGAGCGACGCCGGACGGGCAAACGATCCAGGGCATGTAGTCCTCTTGGTCTTCCTGTCGGTAGCCAAGGTCGCTCTCGGATTCATCAAGTATGGGAATCCACACAACCATGGGCTCCTCACGAGTTAGCGCTCGTACCAGATCCCTGGCCTTGTCAGAGGGAATCAGTGCTGACGAGATACGGATTTCGATGTCATCGGCAGAGAACCATCTTCCCTCGACGGCCAATTCCTTTCCAACACCGTCGTCGATTCCGGCTAGTTGCAGGAGTCTGTCTCGGTCGCCGGTGATCTCAAGCTCTTTCTTCCCTTTCTCAAGGAGAGTGATGACTGTGTCCAGTGGCTTCGTGTCCGTACCATCCGAAAGCCACAGCCCATCCTCTCGAGTGAGAAGATACCGTCCAAGCCAATCCTGCCAGGGATCCTCGTCGTACCACGGACTGTCCACAACAGGGAATGCCTCAAGGAACTCGCTTGCAGCGATAAAGAGCGCGTGCCAACCAAGCTGTTGACCGTACCCGTGATGCCGCGTGCTGAAGCCGTAGTAGCCGTATCGATTCGGTGAGTTACGACCTCCAGCGTCATGCATGCCGGAGACCGCCGGGTCAAGCCCGTGGACGATCGAAGACATCCTGTCAGCGACTTCCCAGCATGACCTGCCGAAGACACGGCTCAGGCTGTCTACGTCTTGCTTGTGAAACTCATAGTCGAAATGCAGCTCGAAAGCGGGTTGCGGAACGGAATCCGGGCGACGGTGGTATGAATCTGTACGGTCCGCTGCGCTTTCCTTCAGATGAGGATGGGGCGAAAGGTCGATGGTACGCATTTGTCTCTCCGCAGGCTCTGGCAACGTAAGTTCTCCAGCATCGATGCAGGACAACACCGCGCGTGCGGCGAAGTGACGCATGAGAACATGCGGCTCTTGCTCTTCCATGACGATTGAGACTAGAACATCCTTGTACCGGGCAATCTCCGTGGGGTGATCGAGCGCCAACCGAGCGAGTGAAATCAGGAGCCAAAGCCGGGCGTGTAGATAGTAGAACGTGAGTTCAGGCGCCTGAAACGCCCCAGCATCCCTGCTACTGACATGGTGGACGAGCGAATCCACAACGTTCCACTGCCCGAATCTTGCGAAGCATTGGATACTGTGGGCAGCATGCCACCTCGTCTTTGCGTCGGGTGACCCAAGTGCTCTCCATACAAGTCCCGCCGCGATTGCCGGCACGTTGCCTACGGGGTAGAGAACCTGCGAGCAATCTGCGCTGGCATTACGCGCGGCGAGCTTCGCAGCATCACTATCAAGCAAGCGCCTCAGGGCGACCTGCCCTTGACCGTTCTTTGCATATGGACAGATGAAGGAGCCGAATGCGAGCCACACGGCACCGGCAACAGGTTCTCTGCGCTTTGCAGCGACACGGATGAGCTCGAGCACAAGATCGTAGTTCGGTACCCCCGTCAACTCAGAGATCTCTGTGATTTGTGAACTGGAGAGGCTTTCGCCAAGAAGGTCATTGGCGTGCAGCCTGATCAAGGGAATAGCTTCACTCTTGAGGGCTGTCTCGGGGGCAGCAGAGGATCTCGCCCACGCTTGTTTGCACTCTGCCAGCTCCGCCAGCTTCCAGTAGAGCGACAGATGTTCTAGCTCGCAGAGGTCGTGGATGTATCTCGCGCGTTCTGCGAATGGGACTCTACTGCGAAGGGAGGAGAAGAAGTCGTCCTTACACTCATAGGCATACCTCAGTCCGGTGAGAGCGCTGATTGCACGAGACAGCGAGGCCTTGTCGCTCGGGTCGGTGCTTCCGGCAATCCGCTCGGCTTCGGAGCGATTCCCTCGCCGTTCATCATCTGCGTGCTCCCGGACTTGGTCTCTGTATGTTGACTCGCCGCTGTAGTTCCCGTGTTCGTTCAGGGTACGACGAACGCTGCCATAGCGTTCGCCAGCGGCGGCGAGGTATTCGGCCACGTCAGAAGATGATCCGAGGGCTTCCTTCGCCAAGGCCGCAAGAGCCCGGAGGGTCTCGTCCCGCGGGGCAGTTGGGTTGTTCCTCTCGAATTGCTGGATGAGTTCAGAAGCAACTTCCGGATCAGCTCCGGCCTTTCCCCGGATGGCCCGCGCGAACTCGCGGGTTCCGCTGTCCCAATACTCAGCAGGTGCAGCAAGATAATTGAGCGCGATCGCGTCCGTTGGCTGGAGCTTCCCGTCTTCGACCAGTGCGGTGAGATAGGGCAGCAGGGTATTGCTCAGTGAGATTCTGGCGCGATCGTCCCATCTGCTCAGAGTTGCGAGGCCTCTGAGGCCGGCACACCTGGACATGGCCTTACCGTACGCTCCCCAGATGAACTTCTCCGCTTCCTCACCCATATTAAGCTCACAGATGCTCTCCAGAGTGAGAACGTCGCGATCTCCAAGCTCGTCGCCCTTGATCGCTGACGTGAACCGGAGGAGTTCGTTCACGAACCGATAGTCTCCCGCACCGACCGCATCCATCTGCTCAAGGCCACTACGGAAATACGCGGCTGCTTCATCAAGACTGGCAGGAACCATCGCTCGACCCAGGCGGGCAAAGAGCCTTGCTCGGTAATCCACATCCTGCTCGGCCTCAATGTGTTGGCATGCCGTGAGTGCGAGCTCTCCAGCAAGATCGTGCAAACGGGATCTCTTCGCGAGAATCGCAACGAGCCGAAGGTGATGGTGAACTCCAACATGCAGATTCTGTATCGTTGGAAGGAGGTGTTGGACAGGTACCGGACCAATCTCGTCACGCATCCACAACGCGAAGAGCACAGTATCGAGACCAAGCATCTCGAAGAACCGACTGGTCTCTTCACTTCGATATGGATCACGGCTTGTTCGAGCATCCGCCCAGATCTGGAGCAGATCCTGGAACGCCCTGTCAACCTGGCGAGAGGATGCTGCGAGGATCGCCGACAGCCCCCTCGCGAGTTCGAGGAGCGGATCCATGCGGCGATCGAGGAAATGCTCAGCCTGTTGACGTTCATCGTGGCTCAGCGAGTGTGGATCCTGTTCTTCCACATCGCGTTGCTTCTGAGGGCACTTCGAGACTCTCTCTTTCGCTTTGGCACGGAACCGGCTTCCTGTGAGGTTCCTGCGGATTCTGGAGCAGATTGGCGCAAGCTCCCTAGGCAGAACGTCCTTCTCGTGAAGGGGCTGCCTCTTCACAGCGGCAACGAGTGCTATGTGGAACAGGAAGGGGAAGACATCCTGATGATAGAAGGCATCGCGAAATGACGAGAGTCGCGGGCGTTGATGAGGAGCGCGCCCTGCGATTGCCAGAGCCTCAGCATCAAGCCCGAGCGTCAAAGCCATCGCGCCCGCTTTGCGCAGGCCATCCTGAAGCTCGTATCTCGCGTGCTGCTCGTATCTTCCCGGGATCCGGAGTTGCTCTCTCTTGCGACAGGATCTTGCCAGTTCCACAATGAGGGCCTCGCGTCTCGTCCGTCTGAGCTTCCAGAAAGAAAGGGTCGCCGCAAGCGGTCCGATTCCCCCAAGTTCACCGACAAAGCGAGAGAATCGACGAGCCGATTGTGTCCCCATCGTTTGCGCCAGACGCGAGTACTCGAAAATGCACTCGCAGACTTTGTATGCATACCAATCCTGCCATTCGCAGAGGAAGTTCGCTGCCCTCTTCGCATGGCCCTCCGAGATTAGGAGGAGTGGTATCGCAGCAATGTCCGGGTGTTCTGGACCGCGATTGTTCCTCCTCCTTGCGTGATCAGGTTGACTGTAGTAGTGGTTGATCCACTCCCTGGCTGCGGATGCCTTGCGCGATGCCTCCTCAAACTCGCCGGACACCGCATGGGCAATCGTAAGCCTCGCATGGCGCGCCCCCGGCCATCCGGTACGCGTCTCAAAGAGCCGACGCATCGCGTCAACATCTCTAGCGGCCACGACGAGGTCGGGATGATCAAGGATGTAGCCAGCTCCTCGTTGATCAACAACGGCAACCGTGGAAAGCTCCACAAGCAGCTGCACAAGCCCATCAACATCGTGCTTCTCTGCCGCATGGAGTGTCGCAGCTTTGAGCCTTGCATACCGGATGTTTCTCTTGCCTACCGTGCTTGCTATCGCTGCAGGGATGCGACCGTCGAATGCCAGATCGAAGAGCCTCTCCCCATCATCGAGTTGATACAGAAGGACTGGGAGCGCACGAGCTGCATACACCGATTTGTCTTGGCGTGCGAGCAGATTGTCGGCAACCCGGCGTAGAAGCTCTTGGGAAGACGCATACTTCCGGCGAATCAGCGTCTCGGTAGGCTCGTCTCTGAACATCACGCCCTGGTCGAATCGCTCAAGCAACGGGAAGAGGTCTGAGATGAAGCTCTTCACCGTGCTCTCGTCAGTGCCTAGCGCGCTGGCACATTCGTCGAGCGGAACGGGCGGAGGCAGGACAGCCAGCCCCGCCAAGAATTCACCGATGGCGCCCTGGGTGCAGCCCCGCTGAATGGTAGCCGCAATCGCGTCGTCGATTCTCTGCTGGATGAGCTCGTCCAGTCCAATCGGTTTGTCGATCTCTGACTGATCAAGCAAGCCGCGATCGCCGGTAGCCAGATGCTTGAGAACGCGTGGATTGCCGCCGGAGCGCGATTGCGCGACATTGATCTCTGTCGCAGAAACGATCTTCAGTCGAGCACGCAAGAACGCCTTCGTCTCAGGCTTGGTGAACGACCGCACCTCCAATTCCTGGCATCTGGCGTAGGTCGAGGGCTTGTTCTCCGTTCTGCATGAGGCGATGACTTTCAGAGCGGGGATCGGCTTGTCATGAAGGCTCTCGAGTAACTGGACTGGGAAGCAATCGTCACCACGCTCCCGTGCGACGAGTTCAGCGTTGTCAACGGCATCGATGAAGAGGACCAGTTCCCTTCCCGGTTCGGTTCTCGATATTGTCGCGATGGTCTGCGTGAGGCGCCGCCTGAACGTTCGCATCAGCGAAAGCGCATCCGTACTTCCGGGCAGCATTGGGTCACACAGCCCGCGGAACGACAACGTGTTCGCAATGTGGATGAGACCGCTTTGAGGGAGATGCCTCGCTTCGTCTCTGGCTCGATAGGCTCCACCACCGAAGCAGTCGAAGAAGAGAACTTCGTGACGCTCAGCAAGCTTTGCAGCAAGACTGGACATGAACACGGTTTTGCCTATGCCTCCGCCTCCGTGGAGGACGAGCGGAGTCGTGAGGGAGGAAATCAAAGCAACAGCATCGGTGAGTTGCTCGCGCTCGACAACGGTGCCAACGTCTGAGAGCGCCGATTTGCATGGCAGAAGGTCGTCAGAGTCGCCGATGTCAAGCGCCGCCAGGATGTCTAGTCGAGTGATGCAATTCTGGGGAGCCCCCTTCTCACCGGCCTTGTCACGAGCCATCTGCCGCAGGTCGCCAAGCCGCGCCCTGGCCATGGGGCCGCTCCCTGCTGACCAGTCAGCCAGCAAGCTCGCAGTCTCCGCCTTCTTCTCGTGAAGGCTTCCGGAACGGCCGCTGAGTTCGAACTTCGCGGCGAATGCGGCAAGTGCCGCTCCGTGCATCTGCGCGTGAGCCTCAAACTGTCTCGCTTGCTTCGCAACTTCTCCTGTCCGAGGGAGTCCTTGCGCTAGGGCTTCCACTGCCCGGAGAAGCGGTTCGTAGATTGGCCGATTCGTGACGAGATGGAACCCGAGCTTCTCCTCTACCGCGGAAGCGCCGTATTCCTCCAGATCCTCGCGGTACGTTGCGGCGAACTTCTTGATGGTCTTCTTCGCGTGGCTCGCCCGGAAGTCTGTGTCGCTGTTGGCTATGGAGTACTTGAATTGAGCAACGCGGACCCGCGAAGCCTCCTTGAAGCTCGGGCCCTGGCCGTAGTAGAGCGTGAGGTCCGCGATCTCCATGGCCTGAGCGGTCGCGCGCGTCTGATCAGCCGGAGAGAGTCCTTCGACAGCAATCGCGACGAGATCGTCATCCGGCCACAAGAGCCGCAATGCCAGACGCGCCGTCCAGGCCTCATGATATTCGTGGCCGTCACGGGACGCTCTTACTTTGTCAATCCTTACATCACCGTCCGTCATCTGCCGCAATAGCCTTCTCAGTCACCCAATGCACCGAGTGTCTTGGACGTTGCTGCACGCCCCGAGGGAGCCATCTAACATGTTAGTCTAGCATCGATGGAGCCGACGGCAAATGTGCCCTGGATGTGGGGGGCACCACTCCGTCCTGAATTGGAATGCGGCGCCGCTATCTCATCGTCTTCGGAACTCAGACTCATCTTCAGGGTTCCTCACCACATCCTTACTTGGCGGCGTTCATGCCTTTCCCCTCAGGAGCGCTGTTCCGAACTTGTCAGGTGGTGTTCCAGGCCTGTAGACATCGAAGCTCTTGGTGAGCTGTCGGTACATCTCAACCTTGGCGTGGTCAAGACCATTCTTCCGGGCGAAGCTCCTGATCAATTCCTGATGTGGATCTTCTGCTCCTGCACCGCTTCGGAAGAAAGCCAGGAACCAATTCGTCCCCTTCGCATTCAGCTCTTCGAGCTTCTTGAGGTCTTCGTGGACCTTTCCGACTCCGAAGTCACCGGCCTCAATCATGATCGGCCAGCCACCATTGTGAGGCCGCATCCAGAGATCTACCTGCCTTGGAGCTCCCTTCCCGGATGACGTCTTGAAGGGCATCTCGTGCCTGATTTCGAGATGAGCGAGCACCGGGCTCATCAAGAGCGCCTCGTACAATGCAGTCACGAGTCCAGTTTCATAGAAGGTACTGACAGTAGGCTGATGCTTCTTTGAGCCGCGGCGGTCAGTCGTGAGTATCAAGAGGCGTGCAGCGAGCGACCAGACCGCTGGCTCAACCAGCGAGAAGATGGTCCGCGGTATCTTACCAGGCATTTGCCCCCCCTCTGAACGGATGTGCTCAGCGACTCAGCACACTTGACTTGGACGATATGCGTAAACCGGAATAGCAGGCAAACAGCAATGCCCCCCGTCCTGCTCAGATACGGGACATCCATTCCGAGAACCCACGTGTGAGGGAGGCGCTCTACAGGCTCGGAGAGGATTGCCTGCGTCTAAGACGTGCAAGAATAGGGGCGTTTTGGAGCCTGGGGGACTGAATGTAGAACTCGTTCGTTAGCGGCCACGTGGTAGCAGATGTCCCGGCCGACAAGCTCTTGCGAGTTCTTGGTCAGAACTGCTTGTCGACGTGCCCCAGAACATCCGAGACGAAGAGCAAGTGCGATATCGCCTTGAGGCTGTTCCATTCGGTCCCGTAGGTAGTGTCCACACCGTGCAGTACGGCGTGCCGATTCAAGCCTGAGAAGCCCTTCAGTCGTTCCCCCTCTGTCTTGTTGATATCTGTTGGCTCAAGCAGCGGCAACATCAACACCTCAGACAAGCCCCAGTTCTCGGCCTCGAGCTCTGTCACGCGCTGTCGAAGCCTCTTGCGGGAGTAGAGAGCTGCCCCAAGTTGTTCCCGCACCAATCCCTCTGCCTGCGCAAGAAATACGGGCGTTGAGGCGAAAAAGAGTTTCTGCGCGTGGGCTTCGAATCCTTCCTTGAGTACCCGCGCTCTAGTTGGAGCCGCGAGCGTCAACCTCTCCCGCACTGTGGTAAGCTCCGTAGACAGAAAGGCCGCGTACTCCCGCTCGGCGGAAGCCGAGTCCGTCTTGAAGAGGTCTACCACGGCGCTGAGGTTCGAGAAAGGCATCTCGATATCTGGATACCAGCCCAAGGAAACCATCGGAAACAGCATGTCCTCAACGAGTGCGGGGAAGACAACGTCGAACGACCTCAGCGCTTCCAGAAGCTCGGCATTCCGTTCTCCGAAGCTCTGCAGCATCCGCTTGGGTTCATCAACCACCTTCTGAACCGTGTCGAATGCCTTGTTGATGCCTGAAGCCCAGGCTTCGAGGACCCGGGTGAACTCCTCTGGAAAGCGGACGTGCTTCTCGCTCACTGTGCCTCCTTTCATGAGAGGATACAGGGCGCGCATCGACGGAACGAGACACCTGCGAAAATGCAGATGAGAACAGCTGTTTGGAGCCTAGGGGATTCGAACCCCTGACCTCTTGCATGCCATGCAAGCGCTCTCCCAGCTGAGCTAAGGCCCCGGTTGGTGCTCATTGATACCCGATGCGGCTCGGTCGGTCAATGATGAAGACGCGACGGGCTGATCGTTCTAGCACGGAAGGCGCGAACGGTCCGCGTCGGCCGATCGGAGGACGGTTTCGGCTACTGATAGTGGACGCGTTTCTGTGTGACGGTCATCTGGAACAGCGTGAAGACGAAGACGATCGCGAACAGAACGACCGACGCCGCTGCGGCACGCCCCATGTGCCATCGGCCTCCGAGCGGTCCCTCCGACATGATGTAGTAAACGAGGGTCTCGGCGGCTCGTAAGGGGCCGGACGATCCACCAAACAGGATGTGGACCTCGGTGAACACCTTGAACGATCCGATGAGCGAGATGACGAAGACGAAGAAGATCTGCGGTGTCAAGAGCGGAATCGTGATCTTCCGCCAAACCTGGAAGCCGGACGCGCCGTCGACCATTGCAGCGTCGTAGTACATCTTGTCGATGCTCTGCAGCCCGGCGAGAAGGATGATCGCCTCGTACCCGACGTAGCGCCAGACGCTCAAGATGATTAGAGCGAGCATCGCGTAGTGCGGGTCTCCGAGCCAGTTGATCAGGTCGACGCCGAACCATCCGAGGATGTGATTGAGAAGCCCGAAGTGCCAGTTGTACATCCATCGCCAGACCATCGAGACCGCGACGACGGGCGTGATGTACGCGAGGAAGTAGGAGACGCGGGCGGGAGATAGGAAGCGAAGTTTCTTGTTGAGAAGGTTCGCGACGAGGAGAGCGAGGGCGAGAGTCACAGGGACACTCGCCCCGACGTAGACGAACGTGTGAACGAGCGCGCGCCAGAAGTACTTGTCGTGAAAGATGTAGTGGTAGTTGGCCAGTCCGATGAACGTGCCAGGAGGGTTGACGGTACTCCACTTGAACAGGCTGAGCCTGAATGCCGAGAAGAATGGGTAGAACACGAAGATGCCGAGGATGATCAGCGAAGGAGCGAGGTAGAGGTACGCCCAGCCGGTCTCCTTCCAGTAGCTGGGATCCTTCCAGGGCTCCGGCATCCGGGGATGTTTCAGCCACGCCTTCAGCTTGCTCATGTCCTGCCCTCTTCGTGAGACCGACATGAGTCCGGGACGGCTGAGCCTGTGACCCAGCCGTCCGCGAACTCGCTTTGCTCTACTCTAGGTACTGCTCGAAGTCTGCGGCGAGGTCGTCCAGCGCCTGCTGGGGCGTCGACGCTTCCAGTAGCACTTCCTCGTAGCGGGTGATCATCGAGTAGCGGAAGTCGCTGTACGCAGGATGGTTGAGCGGACCGAATCCGATCGCCATCGCTGCAGTCATCACCTGCTTCGCTTCGTCCTCACCGACGAACGTGACCCAGTCCTTGTTGGCAAGACTGGCGTAGGTGGGCGGCATGTAGTTCCCGTTAACGCAGAAGTAGGCCAGGTTCTGCGGCCTCATCATGAACTTGACGAACAGGATGCCCGCCTCTTTCTGGGCTTCGGTCTGCCCGCGGTCGAGCACGACGAGGTTTGCGCCCTGGACCATCGTTCCGGCGTTCTCCGGCCCGGCCGGAGCGAGGGCGTAGCCGAGCTCCGCGCCGATGGTCTCGGCGGCGCTGACGTTGTACTTCGCGCCAGCCGACGTCGAGATGAACATGCAGATTTGATCGGCCGCGAGGTAGTCACTCTCGTACTCCGGGCCGACGATCGAGTACGGGATGAGCGACGCAACGTACTCCATCGCCTGAAGCCCCTTCGCATCGTTCACGGTGGCCGCCGTCCAGTCCTCGTTGAGCAGCGTCCCGCCGACTTGGTGGAGAAGGTTCAGGAAGTTCTCCGGGTTCTTCGGGCGAAGGATGGTTCCCCAGCGATCGATCTGCTCGTCTTCGTTGAGGTCTACGGTGAGCTCTTTCGCGAGGTCGTAGAACTCCTGCCACGTGGTCGGAGGCGTCTCGATGAGGTCCTTCCGGTAGTAGAGGATCATGATCGACTTGTTCCACGGCATGCTGTAGACGATCCCGTTCACGGTGGCGCTTTCGAGAACACCGGGGATGACGTCCGCGAGTTCCAAGCTCGTGAAGTGCTCGCCGAGCGGCACGAGCGCATCCACGATCGGCGTGATCGCGTTCTCGTACAGCTGGGTGACCGTCGGAGGATTCCCAGCGACGATGCCGGCGTTCACTTTCTGTTCGACATCGCCGTACGACCCACCGTACTCCGTCGTGACGGTGATGTACGGGTACTCCTCCATGAACTGCGCGACGAGTTCGTCGATGTAGACGGAGTGCGTCGTCTTCATCGCGTGCAAGAAGTGGATTGACACCTGTTCCTGCGCCGTTGCCAGAAGGCCGAAGAGCATCAGTCCGACCAAAACAGCAATCAGAGGCTTTGTGATTCTCATCTTCTCCTACCCTCCTCGTTTCTTTCAACAAGCCAACGTATCCTCCCGCTTGCCGGATAACCTCCTTCTTGCGACCACCTCCTCGGAGCAGGATACCCTGCGTCTTCCTTTTCTACTTGATACCCGAGCGCGCGATCCCTTGGATGAACTGCTTCTGCGCGAGGAAGAAGAGAACCAGGACCGGCGCGATCGCCACCACCGAGGCGGCCATCAGTTGCTCATAGGCGGTCCCCATCTCTGTGCTGAATAGACTCAGACCGACGGGCACAGTCCGCATGGTCTGACTCGTCGTCATGATGAGAACCCAGAGGAACGCGTTCCAGCTGCCAAGGAACTTGAGGACCGCGATCGTTACGAGCGCCGGCTTGGACAACGGGACGATGATTCGCAGGATGTACCGGAGCCTCGAGCAGCCATCGATTCGCGCGGAGTCCCAGAGTTCATCGGGGAGGCCGCGGAAGAACTGGCGGAGCAGGAAGATGGCGAAGACCGATACGAGCCACGGGATGATCAGCGCCTGATACTTGTCGAGCCAGCCGAACCGGTACATCGTCACGTAGTTGGGAATCAGCAGCATCTCGCCGGGGATCATCAGTGTCCCCAAGAGCGTCGCGAACAGAACGTTCTTTCCGAAGAAGCGCATCTTCGCGAACGCGTACGCTGCGAAGATGGTCAGCAGGACCTCGCCGACGGTTGTCGTGACTGCGATGAATGCGCTGTTCAGGAAGTACCGACCGAACGGCGCCACCGCGAGAGCATCACTGTAGTTCTTCCACTGCGGGGCTTGGGGAAGCCATTGGATGGGAACTCTCATCGTTTCGAGGTGGGTTTTGAGCGATGTGGTGACCATCCAGAAGAACGGGAGAAGCATCAGCGCACACGTGGCGATGAGCAGAATGTAGAGGAATGCCCGATATGCGCCTCTTCGCGCCGCGAAGTAGCTTCCCGTCCGCTTCTGCACCAAGCGTCTCCTTGCTCTTGAGCGACGAGCTCCGGACTTCGAAGTATAGAGACGAATCGGCGTCGGATCAAAAGGGGGCAGCGCTCAGACCGAGTTCGGTTCTGTTGCGCCTTTCAATCGACTCTCGGCGGCCCTTTCCAAGCGCCGGCCAACGGACGCAGCTACCGTGGCCGCGGGGCACGTACCTGCCGCCCGCGTCGCGGCGCCGCCAGCGATCAGCGGTGGACGTTTCGCATGACGGCCCACATCCCGAGAGCCGCGATCAGGCCGAGCGTCAGGAATCGGCTCCATTGGGCGATTGCCGGTCGGCGACGTTCCTCAGCTCTCCCGACCACGAACGCGTCGAGAATGAGTCCGGGCGTGGCCACGACGTCGTCGGCCGTCTCCTGTGCGACCGAGACGCACTCGACGTCGATCTCGTCCGACGAGGTGTTCACACGTACGTAGAAGAAATGCCCCTCGACGGACACATCCGATCCGGCGATGTGATCCGGCGTCGTCGTCCGTGGGGTCGCACCGCCGCCGCCGACGACCAGGTAGGTGACGCCGTCGCGGACGATGTGCTCGTAGTGATGAGAGTGCCCGTTGAAGACGATGTCCACCCCGTTCTCAACGAAGATCGGATGGTAGATCACGTCGTACTGATACCCCGAGCCGTGGAGCGCGTCCGAAGAGAAGACCGGATGGTGGAAGATGACGAACTTGTGCGGCTCCGGACCGGCCAGGTGCTCGGCCGCCCACGCCTGCTGGGCGTAGTAGTCGGCGGGCTTGCGTACATTGGTGTCGAGTCCGACCACGACTACGTCGCCCCAATGAAGGGCCCACCAGCGTTCGCCGCGAAGCCCCTCTCCCGGCGGGAGAGCGAACGTCTCGTAGTAGGAGCGGTCGTTCCGCTCGTGATTCCCGAGGACGGGGATGAACGGAGCTCGGAGCAGCATCCGCCCGAACGAGTCGAACCAGTCGTCCCAGTACGGATCGACCGGGCTCTCCACCACGTCGCCGCCGTGGAGGACGAAATCGAAGTCCATCGGGTCGTCGGCGATTGCCTCACCGACGAGGGCGAGCCGGTTCGTTCCCTCGAGCTGCTGCTGCGTGTCCGCGAGGACGATGAACGAGACCGGTGTTCCGATCTCTGGTTCTGTCGAGAAGCTTCCGATCGTGCTGGGCGTCTCCGTGTCTCCGTCCACGAGGACGACGCGGTAGACGTAGTCGGTCGCCGGCCGGAGGCCCTCGATGCGGACCTCCGACGTTTCGGTTGCCGCGTCCGCCTCGATCGGAGGCACGGAGACGGCGAGCGTCATGGCGGCGGCCGCATCGAACGTGGCTCTCGCTTCGTACTCGACCCGAGCCGGAACGGAGGGAGACGAGGACCACGAGACGACGACCGAGTCTCGCGACGGCGCGCCGGAGTACGGCCCATGATGGAACTCCGCGGCGGCGACCGGGAGTACGACGACGGCAAAAAGGATCACGACGAGAGACGGCGCCGTAGACTTGGACCTTCCACTCGGAGCCGCCATAGCGATCACCGCTCTTTCGATTCGCCGGACGACGCGATCCGCTTCGGGCCACGGCCGGCGCAGGAACTGTAGGAAGAGCGAGGGGACGGGTCAAGGAAGAAGCGCGAGATCTGCCAGGGGGTGGGGCTCGCGTAGTCTACGCGAGCGGGACCGTGAGGATCCGATCGACCGCGTCGGCGATGTCGTCGGCGACCTCATCGGGCTGCGCGGAGACTTTTCCGTCGGCTCCACCGAAGCCAGTCCGTACGAGGATCGTCCGGCAACCGGCCCGAATCCCGGCGAGGATGTCCGATGTCGAATCGCCGACGAGGACGGAGGCCGAAAGGTCGACTCCGAGATCGTCTCGCGCCCGCTCGAGCATCCCGATTTCCGGCTTCCGGCAAGAGCACTGTTGCCGATAGGCGGCGACCATAGCGTTCGGCATGTGCGGGCAGTAGTAGATCGCGTCGACGTGCGCGCCGTCCTCGGCCAGAAGATTCGCGAGCTTGGCGTGAATCTCGGCGAGCGTCGACTCAGTCAGATACCCCATCGCGAGCCCACCCTGATTGGTGACCACGACGACCGGGATGCCCGCCCGATTGAGACGGGCAATCGCCTTCTCGGCTCCGGGAAGGAGGACGAGGTCGTCAGGGTCGTTGACGAACACGTTGTCGTTGATGACCCCGTCGCGATCGAGAAACGCGGCCCCCTTCCCCTCGAACGGGCGCGTGCTTCCCTCAAGCTTGATCGAGGCGTCGCGCTTCGGGATTCCCACGAGCGGCAAGGCTACCTCACCACGAGACTGACCATCTTCCCGGGGACCGCGACCGCCTTGAGGAGTTGCTTCCCCTCCAATCTGGCGAGGACGCCGGGATCGGCGAGCGCGGCCACCTTCAGCCCTTCCGAGCTGCCGGCGACGTCCGCCGACACGGAGATTCGGGCGCGGACCTTCCCGTTGATCTGAACCGGAATCTCGACCGTCTCTCCGACGAGCGCGTCCTCGCGGAACGCGGGCCATGCCTCCTCAAGGGGCGAGCCAGCGTGACCGGTCCGTCGCCAGAGTTCCTCCCCGATGAACGGCGCCGCCGGCGAGAGGAGGAGGATCGTCCCGTCGACGACCTCGCGGAGGAGGGCGGCGTTGGCGGCGGGGGCGTCGAGATAACGTGCGAGGTCGTTCGCGAGTTCCATGAGGGCCGCGATTCCGGTGTTGAAGCTGAATCGCTCGCCGAAGTCCTCGGTCACCTTCTTCGCGGTCCGGTGGTAGCGGCGCCAGAGGGCGAGCCCTGGATCGTCGAGGTCTTTCGGATCGGCGGTCGCGCCCGAAGGCGCAAGCCGCTCGGCGGATCCGGTCACCAAGGCCCAGATTCGTTTCAGGAAACGGAACGCGCCCCGGATCCCTTCCTCCGACCACTCGATGTCCCGGTCGGGGGGGCCCATGAACAGCGTGTAGACACGCTCGGTGTCGGCGCCGTACCGCGCGATGATCTCCGTCGGGTCAACGACGTTTCGCTTCGACTTCGACATCTTGAACGTGGAGACCGAGAGCGGCTTGCCGCACGTCGGGCAGGTCGAGTCGGCGACGTCCTGCGGGAACAGCCACCCGTGCTCCGGACACTTGTGCGCCGGATACGTAACCATGCCTTGTGTGAACAGCCGCGCGAACGGTTCCTCGAACCCGAGGTGTCCCATGTCGTACAGGGCCTTGGTGACGAACCGTGCGTACAGCAGGTGAAGGATCGCGTGCTCGACCCCGCCGACGTACTGGTCGACCGGCAGCCATCGGTCGACGTCCTCGCGGACGAACGCGTGGTCGTCGTCGTTCGGGTTGATGAAGCGGAGGTAGTACCACGACGAATCGACGAACGTGTCCATCGTGTCCGTGTCCCGCTTCGCCGGCCCGCCGCACTTCGGGCACGTCGTCTCGGCGAACCCCGGGATGTCGGCGAGCCCCATCTTGCCGATGAACTCGACATCGGGGAGGAGCACCGGAAGGTCGGCC
>Ga0180432_10006670_pt1 | contig 14921 bp, 26 predicted proteins | sample SS_ome_10_FD_132414 | JGI IMG/M metagenome (GOLD analysis project Ga0180432, IMG submission 132414) | Hypersaline lake sediment archaeal communities from the Salton Sea, California, USA - SS_1_MS_2 metaG | ecosystem: Environmental > Aquatic > Non-marine Saline and Alkaline > Hypersaline >... | reverse complement strand
CGTGGGAGGCAGCGCGGGCAGCGCGGGAGGCAGCGTGGGAGGCAGCGCGGGCAGCGCGGGAGGCAGCGTGGGAGGCAGCGTGGGAGGCAGCGCGGGCAGCGCGGGCAGCGCGGGAGGCAGCGTGGGCAGCGCGGGCAGCGCAAAGAGATAAATTTCTGCAACTTACCGAGGGCGCGTTCGATGAAATTACAGCCTCAAGTCCTTTCGCGCGACGAAGTCCGGTCTCTTCTTGACGCCTGCCCCACGACGACGGCGGGCATGAGAGACCGCGCGGTGTTCACGACCCTATACAGAGGCGGAACCAGGATCTCCGCGACCCTACGGATAAAGCCAGCGGACATTGACTGGCCGAGGCGGCTCGTCACCATTCACGAAGACAAGCACCAGAGCGGGCGAACCGTGGTGCTCGACGCGGAAGCGATGGACTGCCTTCGCGCTTGGTCGGAACGACGCTCGGCGCTGGGGATCAACGGACGCTGCCCCTTTTTCTGCGCGACGGCGAAACCAGTTCGCGGGAAGGCGCTCGACTCAAGCCAGTTCCGCCACAAAGTCAAAGTATTGGCTGCGGCGGCGGGTATCGAAAAAAGGGTGCATCTGCACGCTTTCAGACATACCTGCGCGTCGGAGCTGTTGGAAGAGGGCTTTCCTCTCACCGCGATAGCGGCTCAACTAGGGCACAAGAGCGTGGCGACCACGTCACGCTACCTGCACATTCTTCGCCCAGACCTAATGAACGAGGGATTGCGAGAAAGGAAGTGGGATCAATGAACACCGTGCGGCTGGTAGCGATCAAAAACATGCGGAAACTCAATGATCCGCAGGAGTATTACGACTTCCATAAAGGGCAGGTTATCGAAGTGCCGCGAAGCCAGTGGAACGGCAAAGAGCATACGGTGATCCAGGGACATGGAGTCACCACCAAACTGGATGGGTTTGTAGAGCTAGACCGCCGCTCACTCTAGCTCGTGCAGAAAGCTGCCAGAGTCATCGTCTTCTGGCCTCGCTTCGTCGTGTGTCTTCGTGGCGAAGTTCAACGCCCGCCCAAACAACTCCCGCCGCTTATCCAGGCCGCTGAGTGCGTAAGTGCGAAGCATCCCCACGGCGAACGCATTCGGCGGTGGCGATGACGCGGCTGTCAGGGTCGCAACGGGGCCGTCGTCGGTATCTGTGATAACCCGGTCGAACTCGAAAGCGACCCAGAGCAGGCCGTCCCTGAGCTGCTTGCCCCGGTCGGTTTCTTTGTAGTCGGGGTCTAGTATCTCGTCGGTGGTTGTGTCGGGCAACCCAGCCAACTGCGGCAGCAATTCCTGCTTCTCTTTCTGTGCCTGCTTCTCTTCTTCCTTCCGCCGCGCCTCGTCGGCGGCTTGCTGTTTCGCCTGCTCCTTCGCGGCGGCTTGTTCCTGCTCGAAACGCTTGACCGCTGGACCGAAGACTTGCCACATTTTCTCCCAGGAAGCCAGGTTGACCGCTTCCCTGTCGCGCCCGCTGCCACCCTCCTCGGCAGCGATCCGCTTGCGCACCTCGTCTCGGTACACGTCGGCTTGGTCGAGAATCCCGGCCCGGCGTAGGCGTCCTTTCAACTTCATGCGGTTTATTTGGTCAGCCATCACCCCTCCCCCATCGCTTCCTTAATTTTCGCGTGCAAGTCCATCGGAATCTGCTCAGGCTGGCGGATCGCTTCTGGCACGGGAAGAGGCCCGTATTCGGTTTCGACCGTCGAATACAGATGACGGTCGAGCGTCGGTACGTCGCGCCACTCAGGTTGTTTCGTCGCGTGGATCCAGAGCTGCTGCAAGACGAACTGTTCTTCTTCGCCCCACGGGTGCCGCCCTGATATGTTCTCTCGCGGGTTGGCCTCTTCGAGCACCTTGGCAGCAATGGCTTCTTCGCGTGCGGTCTGGCGCATGTTCTGGCGAAGGAGCCTGCGGAAACGGGGCGTCGGGATGAACCCGTCGGCGTCAGCGATCAAGTGTAAATAGTCTCTAGGTTTCATTCGGTGTTTCCTCCAGGGGTATCGCCCCAATAGCTTGGAAATAACATTTCGCGGCCTGCACCGCATTCGACGCAGCGTTGCGAAGCGATTCGGCCTCGATCCCAGATTCGGGCATATCTTCAAAATACGCGAGTGCCAGGTCGGCATAGATCCGCATAGCTAGTTGTTGTACGCCTGCGTTCATGTTTGCTGGGCGCTGCTGCGGCTGGCGCTGCTGACCGAGAAGCGGGACCGATCCGAGGGGTAATTGTTGTGGCCTCATGGGTTCACCAATTCGTGTTCTGTGTTCTCTGCTTCCTCATCAATTCCAGGTACTCCGCACGCCGCCGCGCGAAAGAGTGCTTACTAACGTCCGAGGGTTTCACGTTCATCACGTTGGGCATTGTGCGCGTGTAAACGCGGCCCTGGTGCTGGTCCCCGAAAACGAGCGCGGCGTGCCAGGCTAATCCATCTGAAATTACAATGTCGCCGTGTGACGCCCCCGCGCCTGCGGGGTCCGTTTTATCTTTCGACGCGATATGAAACGGCTCGCCGTCAATACCCATCTGATACTGTGCTAACTCTCTCACGCCGTCTTCGTCGGGGTTATCGAAGCTACCCTCAAGCAATGCCTCACGATAAGGGCCTAGCACGCGACTTCTCTTCCGCATCCAGAACCCTGGTTTGTTGCTATGCCTACTGTGTAAGGGGGCGTCGTCGCTGGACTTTCTTCTGTAAAAGTGCTGGAAGCCAGCCCTGTCAACACGCATCGTAAACTCTTGCCCAGGTCCTTGCGCTTCCCAAATCAAAAACGCTGGATCGCCGCGGTAGTTCTGAAACCACTTACAGGTGGCGATAGCCAACTCTGCCAGTTCGTATGGTTTTGTAACAGGCGAAACGAACCCGCCAACCTTTCTGCCTCGCCGCCTATCGAAAATTGTCAGCGACGAATTCGACCCCATCGCCCCACCGAGTCCTGCGCTGATATCGGCGGCAACAATGTACTCGCCCATAGGCGGCTTCTTCGATATGTCAAGCTCGGTCCAGAGTCGATAGCGACCGTCTGGATTCGGACTCCACTGACCAATGAGGTGCTCGGAATCGACGTGCAGTTCCCCGCGAACAGGTCGCCGGACTCGCTGTAACAAGCGATTGACAAGGGCTTCCGCGAAAAACCTCGACACCGAACTGCCGAAGTTTAGGTCGTATTCCTGCGCGATCAAGACGGGCGTTGCCCCCTGCCTCAGACACTCTTCGTCGTACCACGGCGACCGAAACTGGTCACGGGTTAGGTCGTAACCACGTTCGCTCAAACGAGTTTTGAGTGTGTGCCATTCTTTGTCGTTGTGGTACTTAGCGGGAAGCGGGCCATATTTGTCTACATCAACCTCAACCGGCTTGCCGCGCACTATCTTGTAGAGCCCTCGGTTTTGCGTTGGGTTATCCCACCAGCACAGTTTCAAAACGGGCTCGTCGATGGTGGAGTCGTGAATCAACTTTGCGAACTCGCCCTCCATGCCGAACGGCGTTGAAAGGCAGCCGCGACATCGAGTGACGGGCTGGGTCGAGGCCATTGCGTCACGGTCTTGTGGGCGGGGGTGCTTGGAATGTTCGTCCATAAAGAAGACGAGAGCACGACCGCCCGTTGCTACGTTTTGAGTGCAAGCAAAGCCGTTGATAGCCGTCTCACCATCTGAACGGGTGAAGGTGTGCGCGTTGTGGTTGCGGTTCCAGTCTTTTCTTTTAACGCCTACCATCCATTCGGGAAGTTGCTCCAGTAGCCAGTCGATCTTCGGGAACAGGCTGTTCATGTCCGATTTTCTGTCTACGGAGTCTTCGTCTTTGGACACAAAATTGCAAATGGCCCCACGCTTGAAGAGAAAGAGCCACACCGCTATTAAGATCATCAGCCAACTCGCACCCTGAGCGCGGCTTTTGACCAAGCGAAAGTCGCGTTTGCCAAGCACCTTGAGAATGTGGTTGACGACTGGGATCTGGTGCGGCCAGGGCAAGAATGGAATCTTCGTATCGAGCGAATCAAGGTCGGCGTCGTCATCGAGGATGCGAGCTTCGTGCAGCCACGCGAAGCCGGTGCTCCAGTACCAAAAGTCCTTCTTGCACCTCTCAAGCAGCATCTTGCGAAACTCTGCCGCGTCGGCGCGATCACCACTAGCCAGCCGCATCGTCCGCTTGCGCCACGCAGCGTTGTCCTCCGGGTTAAAAGGTGGCTCCCGCCAGCGGTAGGGAAGACCTGAAGGTAGTGGTGCTTTCGCTTCGCCCATGCTACAATACGTCCTCTACCGTCAACCCAAGAGCCTTAGCAAATTTCGCTACTGCCGCTGCAGAGGGGTTTCGACCGTGGACAAAACGGTACACGATCTGGCGGGCACTATCCCTGTGGTAGCCCATCCGCTCGCCAACCTCCTGATAGGTCAGCTCCGACTCTCTCATCAACCGCTTCGCTCTCACGTCAAATGCTTCCATCGTTGTTGCCTCCATGCTCGCTATCATAACGGAAGAAAAATTCGTAAGCAAGTCTATTGACATGCAAAGTGTAAGCGGGTATGGTTACGGGCGAAAGGGAGGTGAGCCATGAAATTTCGTGTGATAAAGCAAGGCACTTACAGCGGCGACGGCGCGCCGGTGTTGGTATCGCACCTCGAATTTGAGGACGCAATGGGGCACTGGTGGCCCGCCGATCCGGCGCAGGTGGTTGCGGAGTTTGAACGGCAGCAGGCCGAGATCGAGCGGCTGCAAAAGGAACGGGATGCGGCGAGGCTGTTGAATCGCAATGCCATCGGAGTAGCGAGGCAATTGTACCGCATGTTCCTGGCTGATATGTCTGAATACACGCAGGAAACACTGCCCACTGAACACCCGTGGCTGAAAGAGGACGACTAAATGAAACCCAACACGCTAATTGAGTTACCGGACGGCAGGCGTGGCCGCGTCGTGTATCACCAGTTAGATGGCTACGGGGTCAAGTTTGGTGATCAGGAGTGGCCGGAGGACGATCTACCCGAACCAGACGCTATGTTGCGAGCGGCGTGGCGGGACGATCACGAGTACGAGATGGTTGGCGACAAGTTCGCAATCATCAGTGAGAGTCAGTAGCGGGGCCAGCTAGTGGACCCAAATGGAGGAAGTTCATGACAGCCAGGTCACTTTGGCGAGGCCACCCAATTGTGCAGGTAGGCGGCGAGTGGGTCTACGAGGACAACGGTGCACCGACAGCAGAACAGCCAAACCGGCGGTGTGGTCACTGTAGTTTGCCGAATCGGGACGACGACCACGACGCCTGCCTCGGCGAGTTGCCTGGTGTGAAGAATGCTTGTTGTGGGCATGGGGAGCGGAACGAGGCGTTCATTCAGTTTGAAAACGGCGTGACGGTCAGGGGATTTCTGATTGATGGAGTCACGCCATAAATCATGTAGTGAACCATCAAAGGAGTAGAAAACATGGAAATTGGAAGTAGCCGAACACCTTACAGGTGTTTCCTGAAGACGGTGTTCACAGTCAGTAAGCGACCATACGAACGTAAAGTCCGACTGTTCCGAGTCGTATGGTCCCGTCTCGGTGGTCCCGGTGGCTTCACCAAGAAAGGCTACAGTGCGAAACTGTCGTTCAATCTTGTTCCGCGTGTCTTCCAATGGAAGCAGGAACGGTTCGATTTACGGGTGGCACTTCTCGGAGTGCAGTTGCATTACCAGAGGCATTACGGCGGGTGGATTAGTTGAGCGCCGCTAGTTGACGAGACTACCGGCGCAAACGGTACTGGAGGGTGGGATGATGGACACAAATGTTGCACGGTGGTTGCGGGAACGCGATCAGTTCAAGGCCAAGATCGAGCAGCTGACGCTCGAGTGCCACACGAAGGCGGTCGAGATCGAGCGGCTGCAAGCCCGAACCGAAGCAATGTACGCCGCCGAGGACAACCGTCTTCGAGCGGCTCGTTTTTTGGAAGTCGAACCGGAGGACACGAAACATGAAGCCCATCTTGAAAGACGGGAAACTAACCGTCGAGCTGCACGCGAACGAGCGGAAGACGCTTGAGAAGACATGGGACATCGCCCAGCTCCTCATTGAAACGAACCAGCCCACCGGCGCTCCGCTTGCGGCGGCGCTGGCCGACATTCTGGACCCGGAAGGGGCCGAAGGAGAGGCGGCGGAAGACGTGGAGGGGTAGCGTTGGGTGGTAGCTTCCCCCTCATGGTGACGCGACAAAACTAAGAAATGTCGCGTTACTTTGGGGGGTGCGATAACCAGGAGGACGACGATGAACGAGAGGAAAACCAAGACGACAGAGATCCGCACTAAGCAGGGCACGGTCGCCTACGCCAAGGTCGCGGATCGGGTCGCTGAGTACCACCGCGACCACAAGCAGCAGTCGCAGATCGAAACAAGGGTTAGGGAACTGCCGGAAGGCCACCTTCTCGTTACTGCGACGGTCGTGTGTGCATGGGGCCAGTTTTCGGGCCACAGCATCGCCAAAATGGACACGAACAAGTCTCTTGAGAAGGCTGAGACAGTCGCCGTGGGCCGCGCCCTTGCGTTCAGTGGTTATCTGGCTACCGGCGAGATCGCTACCGCCGAGGAGATGGCCGACTTCGAGGAACGGGTCACCGTCAGCCAACTGAACGGCTTGAAGCTCAAGTACGCCGAGAGCCACGCCGACGAACTGAAGGGCAAGGACCGCACGAAGAAAGCCCAAGCTTTCAACTCTTGGGCGCGGGACGTGATCGGGGAAGACATGGACTTCCGCGACGTTCATTCATGGACGAGAGACTACTACAAGGCGTGCTGGATGACGCTGACCGGCGTTTCCGATGACGTACCGTTTTCGGAGTAACATTGTGGTCTGCGAACAACTCTACGTTTTGTTGGTTGACATGGACATCGAAGACCCCGTTGACTTCGTGGTCAAACAGCTTGCCACGGGCACGCTGGAAGACATGCGGAAATTGTTCTACGAGACAGACGCCGTTTCCTACAGCGGCCCTGGCAGGGTCTAGGAAGCCAACGCCCGCATTGTTAAGCTCGACAGATGGCAAGAGATTCAAAAGAAGCACGGCTTTGTCGCGGAGGACAAGTGATGGCCCGGATGCGCAAGCGGTTTCTTGACACTTCAAAGCTAACGCTTGAGCAAGCAACCTCTTTCGGTGAGGGCCTAGCGACCCAACAGCGAGATGTGATGTGGCAACTGGGCGACCTCGCTCGCTACTGCGAAACACGGTGGCCTGAACTACACTACCAGTGCTGGCCTGATTGGGTCAGCCCTAACCTGCTTGCGCGCGCCGCAGCGGTTGCGAAGGCGTATCCCAAAGAAGAAGACCGCGAGCATAACTGCACTTGGAGCCAGTACATGCAGGTCGCAAACCGTTCCGACAGGCATGAACGGTTAGCCGCTATCGAAGAAGCTGGTCTTACTACCGACGAATCGCGGAGCCAAGAGCCACCAGAAACCCGCCCGAGGTGGCTCTTGGCCTGCGATATCAACTTTTATTTGCATAAGTGGTGGTACAGTGGGGCTGGTTTGGAAAGCGCTATGGGGGTGTGCCAGTACATAGAGCGCACCGTTGGCCGCTTACAGGACAAGGGTTTGACAGATTGTGTGTGTGCCTTTGACTCGCCCGTCAATCACCGCAAGACCTTGACGGAGGACTGGGAGGACCGATACAAAGATCGTCCCCCGAAGGATCAGGAATTGCGGGACCAACTCCATCTCGTCGAGGAGTTGCTGGACAAAGCGGGCTTCTGCTGCCATCACGTCGACGGGATGGAAGCTGACGACGTGATGGCTTCATTTGCAGCTCAGTTCCCGCAGCGAGTAACGCTTCTAACGGCGGATAAAGACTGCCGCCAATGTCTCGGCGGGCGAGTCAATATTTTACGCGACGTAGAGTGGAACGAAGACGACACCACTGGCGAGCACACCCCGACTTACCATTGGGTCAGCGCCAAGTCGCACACCGAAGAAACAGGCATCCCGCCACGCCTATGGACGGATTGGCAGTGCATTGCGGGAGACAGTGCAGACAACGTAAAGGGCGTTTCGGGTATAGGGAAAAAGGGTGCCACCGACCTGCTTCAGCAGTACGGTGACTTGGACCGCTTGATACGCGCCGCCGAGTGTGGCGACCAGCGGATCAAAGTGAAGAAGCGGGAGGCGCTGGTCGAGTTCAAGCCGAAACTGGAAGTGACCCGTCAACTGGTCACGCTTCGCACTGACCTCGATCTGCCACCCAATACCTCCATTGTGTGAGGGCACGGATGCGCGAGAGCCTACGCAAACATCCCATTGATTATTATGAGGCTAAGGTGCCCAAAACCCACCGCCCCTACCCTGCTATCGTACCATACCACGGGTGCATACCGCGGGAAGTCACACACGACAGAACGGCGTTTACTGAACGAGAACTGGACGCGATAGCGCCGTTGCAAAGGGACGACGTGAAACTGTTGGCACGACTTCAGCAGGTTCCGCCCGATGTTGAACGTCGCGTGGCCGCACGCATTGCGGCGGGGCACCATTTGAAACGGAGGCAGTAATGGCTAAACGCAGGAAGCGAACCAATTCCAAAGTGCCAGCCAAAGGCCGTTTGCGTGACATGGCCGATCAACTGTGGTCGTTGGCTGTAAAGGAAGATTGGGGCTATGCTTGTGCGGTTTGCAATCACCGTGGCGACCTGAACAGCCACCACCTCATTCCTCGGCAACACGAACTAACTCGGTACACGCTGCGAAACGGGTGCTGCCTGTGCCGCCGTTGCCATCAATTCGACCCAGACGTTTCGCCGCACCAAAACGCCGCTGGCTGGCTTCTGTGGCTTCACCGCGAAGAACCCAACCTAGCCCAGTGGTACAACGACACGATACTTGACGGCGGTCATAAGCGATTTAGCGGCATAAAGAACGCCGACTATTACATCGCACACATCCAGCGGTTGCGGGAATACGTGGACGAAGACGACTTCGTGCGGATCGTTGGAAAACGGTTCGCAGCGTACTTGGAGGAGTTGTAACAGATGCGAGATCCTGCACGCATCCCAGGAACGCTTGCCAAGCTCACCCAGCGATACAAAATGTCTGTGACGGAAGCGGGGGAAGTACCTTGTCCCTGCGGAGACAGCAAGGGTCGTCCCATGAAGGGGATCGGTTTCAAGCAGTGGTACTGGTTTGCAAACCGCACCACACGACCAAACAACAAAAAAGAGTTCATCGACGCGGTTAAGGCGGCGCGGATCTTACGCGCAGCACATTTTGAAGAGAAGGGCGCAGAAGACGCCGCAGAGAAACTAGCCAAGGCGACGGTAGTAGACGAAGACGCCAAGCACGCCACTGTTACCTGCCGAGACTGCGGGCTGGTTGTGCGGGTATCCCGCCATATTTTGGATCGACGCTCAGAACGGTGCTCCGAATGCGGTGGCCGTTTTGAGTTTAACGATACCTCCATTGTTGATGACTGGTTGAGCATGAGGGAAGCGACCCAGGCGTCAGGTTTGTGCGATCACACAATCCGCTCGCTCATTGCAGACGACAAGATAGTCGCCAACAAGATTCGTGGACGGTGGTACATTGGCAAATCAAGCCTGGATCGCGCAGTCTCGTTGAAGCGGCAACACGAGGAAATGTCACTTCACCTACCGTTTGGAGATTTTCGGACTGGAAATATTTGCCCCCACTGCAAAAAGGTGTTTCGGAACCCAGACGCGATGCGTCTACACATTAAACAACGTCACGAAGAGTTTTGATATGAAAATACAAAACATCGCTGTCGATGCCATCCGCATCGACACGGCGACCCAGAACAGGCTCTCGATCAGCGAGGACACGGTTCAGGACTATTGCGATATTTCCGCAGCGAGTAACGGAGAATGGCCGTTCCCACCGTGCGATGTGTTTTTCGACGGCTCAGAACATCACATGGCTGACGGCTTTCACCGACTTCTCGGTGCGCAGCGGGCCAAACGGCCTGAAGTGCCTTGTAAGGTTCACACAGGCACCGCCCATGACGCTCGAATTTGGGCGATGAAAGCGAACGATAAAAACGGCATGCGCCTGACTCGCGCCGACAAAGACGGTTGCGTAGCCTGGTTGCTCCACAATGGCGGGCGAATGACGCAGCGGGCCATTGCGGAAGCAGCAGGGGTGACCGTGCGAACCGTTCAGCGCGTTAAAGCTGACCTGGGAAAGCCGAAGCCGACAAAGAAGGCGAAGAAGAAGACCAAGGCGGATTCGGAGGTCAACTTGGACTGGCCGGAAGCCGACGCCGACCCGTTTTCGCCTGCCAGTCAGGAGGAGGAGAAGCAGAAGCGGTCGAAGCCGACACGGCAGGTTGACCGAACCGCATGGCTGAAGGAGTGGCGGGGAGCGATTGGGCCTGTTATTCGCTTGGTGGACAAGATCGCTAAGGGGGTCGGGGAAAAGGGGTGCGAGAGTCACAAGTGCGTGCAAGAGCACTTGGGGATCGCCGTAGAGGAGATGAAAGAATGGTTAGGCAAGTGAGCCGGACCGGCCAACCCTGGCAGCTAAAGCAGTGCTGCGAATCGCGCCTTTGGAAACAGTTAAACAGCGTGGATATGGTGCTTACGAGTCCGCCGTACAATATCGGCAGCAAATCTCCAAAACGGATCGGAGGGCGGCGACTGGGCGGATACGACTCTAAGTCATGGGGGGCTATTGAAGGCTATTCCGACTCGCTTCCCGAAGAAGACTACCAGCGCTGGCAGCGAAACTTCTTGGAACGCTACGCCAGTATCCTGACCCCTGGAGGCGTGATCGCATATAACCACAAGGAACGGCACGTCAGAGGGCAACTCATCCAGCCGGAATCCTGGTTCCCTCCGACACTCACACTGTTCGACAAAGTGGTGTGGGACCGGCGCAGCACACATAATCACTGCCCCTCTTACGCCTACCAGCAGCACGAATACGTCTACCTACTACGGCGCACTGGGGAGCGGCACCACCATAATAATGTTCGACTGGACTCTGTTGTGTCGATTCCGCCAGCCAGCAATGTCCCACACAACGCTCCAATGGCATTGGAATTGGCCGTCTGCATCATCGCTAAATTCTGCCCTAGCGGCGGTCTGGTAGTGGACCCATTTGCAGGCTCTGGCACTACCGCCATTGCCGCCCTGTCTCTTGGCAGAAGGTTTGTCGGCTGCGAAAAGGAACGCAAATACCACCGCATGGCTTCTAAGCGATTAAAGGAGGAAGCTGCGTGATTACCCAAAAGTTGGTCAATATATATTTCAAGGACGATATGCGGCGAAATGCTATTTATCACGCTCTTCGTTCTGTAAAGAATGGTGACCCTATTGCAGATATGTGGAAGCATTGGGTAAAGGCCGAAGAGTTCATCCGCACTTTGAAAAACGACAAGCAGTCTAACGGCAAGGCCCTTGAGGTGATTATCAGGGACGCCCTACTAAAGTTTGGCATCTCACCGGACCGCATCTTGCCGAATCACCGAATGATGCCCAGCCACCACGCTGACGTGGATCTATACATTAAAGGGGCAGCAGTACCATACTTTCTACACTCCAAGACAAGCCTGCGTGAGCGATGGAAACAAGACGACAACTGCGCGTTGATTGCTTCATACGCTAACGTCAGTCGCGAGTCGTATTTGATATTCGCTAGGGAGTTTCGCGGGGAAAGTCTGGAAGCAACCGTGCGTGTCGCTAAAAGAAAAAACTCCGAGTCCTCTGCGTTGACTATTGTTTCAATACGCGAACTGGATTACATAACGCAACTCTTCGAGAGGATTAAAAATGACGTATGCGGCAATCAGGGGGACCAACGCGGAACTTTTCAGCCACGCTGCAAACCTGTACTTAACGGACGGAATGGTGATAGCCGACGTAACCTACGGCAAAGGGGTTTTCTGGAAGAAGATTGACACGTCACAGTTTACGCTTCATAAACTCGACCTGCTGCCCCGCAGTGATGACGTGGAGATGGGCGACTTGCGGCACCTTCCGTTTGCCAGTAACCATTTAAACGCAGTTGTGCTGGACCCGCCATATATGCACAATCCTGGGGCTCCACTCGTGTCCGCCAACTACCGCAATTCCGAAACGGCACGACAGATGTATCACGCTGACATCATCGCGGAGTTCTACCGCAAGGGCATGAGCGAAGCCTTGCGGGTGCTCAAAAGCGGAGGGCTCTTGTTTGTGAAGTGTGCGGATGAAATTGAGTCTGGGTGCCAATGCCGCGGGCACATCGAAGTGTGGGAAATCGCTGTGCGTGAACTGGATATGATCGACAAAGATCTCTTTGTCTTGGTTAATAGCGGCGGCGCGTTACCGAAGAACCAAGTCCACGCAAAAAAGAATCTATCGTTCCTTTGGGTATTCATTAAAGCTGGCGCGGGCTACAAACGACCCGTAAGACGCAGGTTTCTCTCCTAATGATTAACCACCTCTTCAGTTGCGAAAACCCCTGGCCCCACCAACTTCATGGGGTCCAGCAGACCATCGAAACGCTTCAGGGCGGCTCGAAAAGCGTCTGCCTCACCGCTCCGACAGGATCTGGCAAGACTCATTGTCAGATCGCCCTGGCTCGGTGGGCTGTTGAACAGCAGAAACAGGTGCTCCTTCTTACGAATCGGATCCTACTGACCGATCAAACGCGCCGAGTATTTCAGGATAATGAAATGGACTGCGGCGTTATTTCAGCTTCGATGAAACATTTGGAACGAGCCGACGCCCCCTGCCAGATTGCGACCATTCAGACGATCCTCGCCCGCCGCCGCAACGACATGGAGTATTTCCCGAAAGCGGATCTGGTGCTAGTAGACGAGGTTCACCAGATCAGTTCAGGGGAATCCGCAGAACTGCTCGACCTGTACCGAATTCGCGGTGCTAAGATCGTTGGCGTCACGGCTACCCCATTGGGGGTATCAAACGTCTGCGAAGACTTGGTAGTCGCCGCCCGGACCCGCGACTTGCAGAAAGCGGGCATTCTCGTAAAGGCCCGCCACCACGCCCCCAGCGAGCTTGACACGCGATCTCTCGTTAGGAAGAGAGTAGACCTCAGTTTGACCGAAGACGACGCACGGAGGACGTGGGGGCCTCTGACGGGCAACAAAGAGGTTCGGACGCGAATCGTCGGGAACATGCTGGAACATCTAAAGCGGTTGCACCCAGACTTGACCCACACCCTGGCGTTCGCGCCGGGGGTGAAGGAGTCCGTCTGGGGGGCTCATTTTTGCTTCAGTATGGGCATTCGGGCGATGCACGTTGACGGTGACGACTTTTGGGTTGACGGCCAAACCTACGACAGAAAATCGCAGCCGAAGCTGTTTGCGGAGTCGATGGAAGCGTGGCGGGGGGGGCATATTCCTGTTTTGTTCAACCGCTTTGTGCTCCGCGAAGGCATCGACGAGCCCCAGATTAAGTGCATTTGGGTCTGCACCCCGGTCGCCTCTTACCGAAGCGCCGTCCAGATGGTGGGTCGCGGCCTCCGCACACACCCCAGCAAGGATGAGTTAATCCTAATAGATCACGGAGGCATGTGGTGGAGGCACGGAACATTTAACTGCAACGTGGCATGGGAGGACTTCTACGACTGCCCCGATGCTGATGGGATGTCGAAGGCTCGTATCATGCAGTACCGCCAATCAGGCGAACCGATTGGCACGACCTGCCCGCAGTGCGGGATGGTTCACCGAGCAAAAGCCCGCTTCACCGTCTGCCAATACTGCGGTCACGAACTACAACTCAGCAAACCGTCTCGCCCGATCCTTCAGGCTGACGGGCAGTTGGTTGAAGTGACGGGACAGCCGATAAAGAAGTGGGATATTCGCGAAACGCCAGAAGCGCAGCGGATATGGGAATCGCTCTACTGGAATATCGTCAAAAACAAGAAGAAAGATGACGTGACGTTCAACCAGCTTTATGGTCGTTTTGGCTACAAGACTGCTGTGCTGGCTGGCAGTAGCGCGCGGCCCAACTTCTTCAAGGCATACTATCCGCCCAGAACGCTGCCGCTCATGCCGAAGCGGGAGTCGGGGTGGTTTCGGTACGTTCGAGAAACGCCGATGGAGGATCTAATACCGTGTCCGATGACAAACCCGTAAAATCCGAAATTGCCAACTGGGACTGCACCCACAACTGGCGTCGAATCACCGAAAGACGGCTGGCGAAGATCCATGCGGAACTAGAGGGGCTTCATGCGGCCCATGCGGCTCGGGTGGTGGACGTGGTGGAGGACTTGGAAACGCTTCGGGGAGAAGTGAAGGACTTGGCCGACAGGTTTGCTAAAATGCGGGCGTTTGTAATTGAAAAGCTCAAGGGGCGCAACGGTCAGTAGGTGGTCAAACTGGTGACTACTCGCAACCAGAAGGAGTGGACATGAACCTGAATAACGTCACCGAATTGCACGACGATTCACCCATGCCGTTCGGGAAGTACCGGGGTCAGCGGTTGGGCGAGGTGCCCGATCACTACTGGCGTTGGTTTTTGCGGCAGGATTGGTGCGACGAGTGGCCGAAGTTGGTCGAGTACGCGAACCATGTGGCTGACGACTAGCTAACCCAGCTAGTAGACCTTAGAAATTTTAACGGAGGTATTGAGATGGAAGAAAGACCAGTTGTTGTATGCACGAAGTATCGTGGCGTGTTTTTCGGCTACACTGACCACGCCAACGGCGACACGATCACGCTCAGGCGAGCAAGAATGTGCGTGTACTGGGACCAGTCCCTGCACGGTGTTCTCGGTCTGGCAAGCACTGGTCCGAGCGACCAATGCCGGATCGGTAACGCTGTTAGCAAGATCGACCTACGCGGTGTGACGGCAGTGATTGAGGTCACGCCGGAGGCCGTGGAAAAATGGGAGGCAGCGCCGTGGAGTTAATCGTAACGCAAACACTACTGGACCGCGCAAAATTGCTGGGTGCATGTAGCGATTTACCTCCTGTCGGAGCGTCACTGGACGAT
>Ga0180432_10006667_pt1 | contig 14928 bp, 11 predicted proteins | sample SS_ome_10_FD_132414 | JGI IMG/M metagenome (GOLD analysis project Ga0180432, IMG submission 132414) | Hypersaline lake sediment archaeal communities from the Salton Sea, California, USA - SS_1_MS_2 metaG | ecosystem: Environmental > Aquatic > Non-marine Saline and Alkaline > Hypersaline >... | reverse complement strand
GGGTTGCCCAGGATCTGGAGGGCCCGGTTGGCGATCACCTCGTTGATGTTCATGTTCAGGGAGGTGCCGGCCCCGCCCTGGAGGGCGTCGACCAGGACGTGTCCGTCGTGTTGCCCGCCGGCGATCTCCCGGCAGGCCGTCAGGATGGCCTCGGCTCGCTGGTCGTCGAGATAGCCCAGTTCGTGGTTGGTGCGCGAGCAGGCCAGCTTCACCTGCCCGAAGGCGTGGATCAGGGTCGGGTGGACCGGTCTGCGGGCAATGGGGAAGTTCTCGACCGCCCGCCGGGTGTAGATGCCGTGGAGTGCGTCGGCGGGGATCTGCCGGCTGCCGAGAAGATCCTGCTCGGTGCGGTAGGTGGTCATGGTCCTGTCTGCCTGCCAGGTTCTCCGCGGTCCGGGCCCGACGGTGCCGGCGGGCCGGTCGGCCTGTACCCTACCAGATCCCGGGGGTCCGTACCCCACCGGGGCGGCCGGTGGGTTGGGGACGCAGGGGGTGCCCCGCCGGCACCCGGTCGTCCGCGAGGCTGGCGTCACTGCGCCCAATATCCAGAATCACTTCACGGTGCCCGCGGCCAACCGCAGCAGACTGCCGATCTTAACGGGTAAGGTATTTACCCGATTCTGCACCGTCCATGGTGCTCCCGGTTCACACTGTCTTCGTATTGTGACAACTCACAGTGGCTGACTGAACGACTGGGCAGGCTGCGCAGGCGACGGGGTCGATTTCCAGGCGTGCCTGCTTTGACTTTATCGGTCCATCGCGCATTCTACCTATAGAGGTTTTCGTCCAGCCGACCGCCGCCGGGCGAGACCTCCGGGGAACGGAAGCTCGCAGAGTTGCCCAGACTGGCGTTCGGTCTTTCTTGGCGCGACCGGACGTACCGGTTCATTCCGCACAAACCGACTGCGTTCACCTGGCTACGGGTGGTCGCCGGGCCGATGTACGGTCATCGTGATCGGAGCGTCCGGACAGAGTCTCCCGGGCCAGAACGATATGCTCCGCCGCAGGGCGGCGCACGTTCGGGATACCTTCATAGGGAGATCTGTACATGTCCTGGATTGGCGACCTGATCACGAACGGGATGTTTTACCTGACCGGCGTGCTGGAAGACCTGATTCCCATCATCGAGATCGGGCTCGAGGGCTAGGAGGATCGCCATGATCAACTATCCACTGACGTCGACCGAGGCCCGAGTGGTGAGCTGGACGGGTCGGGCGATCACAGTCCTGGCGGTGGTCACGATTCTGCTGCTGGGGACGCTCGCCCTGGCCTAGCGGGCTGTTGAAGAACGGTGCCGGGCGGTCGGGAACCGTCCTCACCCCGGTTGAAAACCCGTGCCACACGCTCGGTGTGGACTTGCTCAACGGGGTGCCGGCAGTCCGCGGGCGGGGGGCCGGTTCTGCCGTGAGGCTGGGGCCGCCACACACCGTGCGGGGGTCCGGCGCGCGTTTCGGCGGGCTCACCGGCCGGGGTCGCCCCTGTTGACGAGCGGGGGTGTTCTCCAGGCGCCACCGGGTTGCCGGCGGGTCGGGGTGCTGCGCCGGGGGGCGTCGGGCGGCCAAGGAGGGAGATGGCCGCCGGAACGCCGGACCGGGTGACCTACCGCGACTCGGGCATGCGGTAGCGGTTGCGGGTGAACTCGATGGTCAGCGAGGCCGTCATGGCCAGGCAGACGGCCGTGCCGGTCATGGTCGCGCTGACCGCCGCCCGGTTGTGCACCAGCACCAGGGCTACCGAGCAGGCCAGGGCACCCGCCAGAAGCCCCCCCAGTGTTCCTTTCCGCACGCGGGCGGACCGGAACACCGACCGGGCGGCGAGTGCCGGCGAGGTGAGACACACCAGCAGGCCGAGCGCCGCCAGGGGCGCGAAGGCCTTCAGCGAGGTCTCCGATCTCAGGTAGCGGTTGGCCAGCAGGCCCGAGATGGCGTCCGCCATCAGGTACACGCCCGGTACGTCCGGAATGACTTCCGTTCCATAACGCACCTGCTTGCGGTCACCCTTGAAGAAGAGGTTGGGCCGGCGCAGATCTCCGATGACCACGATCCGCCCGCCGAACAGTTGGGTGAGTTCCCTTTCGTCGGCGATGAGCAGGCGTTCGTAGGGTACCGTCCGCGCCCGCCAGTGCTCGGGGCGGTGCAGGATGAAGGCCTTGCAGGCCAGCACGTCCCCGTGCCGGGTGCCGTGATACCGGGTGGAGGTCTGGAAGTGGGTGGTCAGTCTGATGGGGTCCATGGCGGGGGCGGCCTGGTAGCGGTCCGCCGGCCGGTAGGTCAGACGCAGGGTGTCGCCCACCTCGGGCCACTGGGCGGTCATCCCGCAGTCCGGGTGTACCACCGCCGCGAACGCCGCCAGGATGACGGAGGGGAGCACCTGCTCGCCCCGTTTGAGAGCGATGACGAACTCCCCTTCCCGGGCGACCATGTTCCGGGCGAGGATCAGCCCGGGCCGGACGTGGTCCGCGACGGGCAGGAAGAGGGAGGGGCTCAGGTCGGGACGCCCGTCCTCGAGGAAGCGGCGTACGGCCAGGACCACGGGGATCCGGTTGTCCTCCAGGGCCGCCACTCCGCGGACGAAGTCGCCGTCCTCGGGCTGGGGCGTGCGGAAGAAGTAGTCCCACACCACGGCCCGCGGACGGGCGGCGGCCAGCCGGGTCATCAGCTCCCCGTGGACCTGGCGCCAGGTGCGTATGTCAGCGCTCACCCCGCCGAGGCCCATCACGGGCGCCAGGGCGGGGACGACGCGGAGGGAGTCGTCGGAGATGCCCACGACCACGATGCCGTCCTTCCCGGCGAAGGCGTGTCCGGCCCGCAGCACACGGCGGGTGTCCCGGCCGAAGTCCTGGCCGCTGGATCGGGAGCGCAGTCCCAGCCCGAGCGAGAGGGTGGCCAGGAAGACCAGCACCGCCGCGATGGTGGACAGCCAGAGCCCTCCGCGCCAGTGCACCGCGAGCCCCACGGCCACGCGGCGAAGCCGGTAGAGCAGCGGCAGGCGGCGGGTCTCGATGCGCTGGCGCACCAGGCAGCGGCCCAGGTCCACCGCCAGCGTGGCCGCCGAGTCCAGCCGGCGGTCCGCCTCCGGAGCCAGGCAGCGGGCCAGCAGCGTGGCCAGCGGTTCGGTGTACTGTGCCGCCCGGATGCGGGCCGTCCGGGGGGTCTCGGTGCGGATGCGGTGCAGGAGGGCTTCGGCCCCGCTCAGCTCGCCGAAGGGGCCGAGGCTGTAGGGGTAGTCACCGTCGGTGGCGATCTCGTAGAGCATGATGCCCAGGGACCAGATGTCGCTGCGGTGGTCGATGGCCACCAGTCCTCCCCAGGCCTGCTCGGGTGACATGTATTTGACAGTTCCGATGATGTGGCCCAGTTCGGTCTGGGCCCGCTGCACCCGCGTGGGCCACTCCTCGCCGCGGGCGGCCGAGAGCCCGAAGTCGACCAGCCAGGGCTGGGCGTGGGGGTCGACCAGGATGTGTTTGGGCTTGAGGTCGCGGTGCATGACACCGGTGGCGTGCAGGCCGGCGACGACCTCGCAGACCCGCCGGAAGACGGCCAGTCGCTCCTCGAGGGTGCTGGTATGCTCGGCCAGGTATTCGTCCAGGGTCCGGCCCTCCACCAGCTCCATGGCCAGGTAAGTGCTGCCACCGGCCGTCCCGGAGTCGAGGTAGCGGGCCACGTGCGGGCAATCCAGGGACCTGAGGATCTCCACCTCGCGCTGTCGAAAGCGCTCCACGGCGGCCTCGCTGGCAAACTGGAGCAGCTTCAGGGCCAGGAAACGCGGCGTGTCGCAGAGGTGCAGGGCCTTGAAGACCACACCGGACGCGCCGGCCCCCAAACGCGAAACGCAGAAGTAGTCCCGAACCACCGGCAGGCGGTCCGTCGGCCAGGCGGAGCGGAACCGCTCCCGACGGTCCGGGTCCGCCGCGGCCCAGCGGGCCCAGGCCAGCAGATCCTCGTCGTCCGGCAGCTCGTGGGAGAGCCGCCCCAGCAGGGTCTCCAGCTCGCTGAGGTGCATGGGAAGTTCGTTCACGCTCGCGGAACGGGCTGCCTCACCGGGGGCCGCCGCCGGCCCCCGGTTCGGGCCACTCTATTGACATTAACACCAGCCGGGCCATATTGGGAGTATGGAGCGTGTTAGCACCGGCGCGCTCCGGCCCGAACCGGTTCCGTTGGGTATCGCCTGACCATGTCGGATGCTCCCTGGTGGAAGACCATCTCGACGGACCAGCTCCTCTCGCTGCGCCGTCGCCTGCTGGAGTACCTGGCCATGGAGTTCGGGGACGCCCCGTCCCTGGGGGGCGAGTACGACGACGTGGTCCAGCAGGCCATGGTGGTGCTGTTCCAGCGGCGGAGCAGCGTGGATCCCGCCGAGGACGGGCTCTACCGCTACGTGCGGACCGTGGCCCGCAATGCCGCCCTGGACCGGATCCGGCGGGCCCAGCGCCGTCAGGAGCGGATCGAGGAGGTGATCGCCCACCAGGGTCGGCCGGCGTGCACCGCGCCCGATCCCGCGGCAGAGGGCGAGGCGGAGAAAATCCGTCAGGTTTTCTGCGCGCTGAGCGACCGGGAGCGCTTGCTTCTATGGAGGTACGTGGTGGAGGGGAAGTCCATCCGGCAGATCGCCCGGGAGACGAACCTGAACTGGCACCGCGTGGCCAGCACGATCGAGACGGCTTTGCAGCGGTTTCGGACCGAGTTGTCCGCATGAGGACCGAGCGGGGTCTGGGGGGCGCGCCGGCGGGGGCGCGGAGTTGAGTGGCGATGAACGATCTGGACCACGGCGACAACCTGGGGGTGCCGGTTTCCGGGCCGGGCGGGTTGACCGCGGACGAGAGGCGTTTTCTGTCCGGCCTGCTGGCCGAACTCGGGCATTCCGAACCGGAGGTCCGGGAGGCACTGCTGGCCGCGAACCCGGATCTGGCCGGCGTCGAGCAGAGGGCTGCCGACCACGACTGGCGGCGGCTGCTCGCCCGGGTGCGGGCGGTCCTGATCGGCGGCCCGGGGGCCGCCGACCTGCGGGCCCCTGCCGCCGGCTCCGCCGAGCCGGTCGGCATCCTCACTTCCATGACGCGGAAACTCGAGCCGGCTCAGGCCATGGAGCTGTATCGCCGAACCGCTCCCGTTTTCGCTTTCCAGATGCTCGAGCGACTGGGGCGGGGTGCCAGCCTGGACGTTGTTCGCCGGCTGGTGGATCACCTCTGCAACGCCGAGGTGCAGGCTCGCCTGCGGGCCTGCCGGCACGTCCGCGACGGCATCCTCAGGGAGTTCCGCATCGCCCTGCGGGACAACGACCTGGGGAAGGATTTGTCACGCGAGGCCATTGAGCGTGTGCTGGAGGAATCCGGAGCGATGAGCGAGATCGTCGCGATGGAGAACTGCATCCGGCTGGCCGCCGCGAGAGCGGGTTGACCGCCGGCTGAGCGGAGTCGGGGCGCGGCGCGGCGCTGCCTCGGCTGCCGGTGGGAGCCCGGGAAGGGGAAGGGATGAGTGCCGCACACGTGCAGGATGACGCTGTACCCGGGAAAGGCCCGGGGGGCGGCCCGCACGGTGGCGTGTCCCGCGGTTCGCGATCTCCTCGCGGATCGCTCTCGAAGGCCCGGAGTAAGCGTTTGTCGCCGACGGTGTCGACGCCCGCCGTACAGCCCGGTGCCCGGCAGTCAGGCCGGGTTTCGCCGGCCCGCCCGCACGGTACGCCCGGATCGTGGGCCGGGGAGGCGGAGTTGGCCCGGAGGATGGCGGCCCTGGGGGAACACGCCGCGGCGATCACGCACAGTTTCCGGAACGTGCTCACCGCTGTCGCGGGTCAGGCGGAGTTGGCCATCCGGGCGCTGCCTGCGGATCATCCGGCCCGCAGACACCTGGAACTCGTCCAGAGCGCCTCCGGGGACGGCAGGGACCTCGCCGAGTCATTGCTGCATTTCGCCCGTGGGGAACGTCCTCCCTTCTCTCCGGTAGACCTCAACCGCCTGGTGGCCGAGAGCGTCGAGCTGCTCCGCCGGCCGGGGGGGGAGGCTGTCGACGCGGTCCTGGACCTGCCGGCAGAGCCGCTCTGCGTGAAGGGCAACGCCGGGCTGCTGCGGGGGGTGCTGATGGCCCTGGCCACCAGCGTTCGCAGGAGTCTGCCGCGAGGCGGCCCACTGGTCTTCACGCTGCGACCGGCGGTGGATCCCCCCGACCCCGGCCAGGCGGTCGCCGTCCTGAGCATCGCCCCGGTCAGCGGGAAGACATCGTCGGTATCGCCGGTCGAGCCGCCCCGGGCTCACCAGGCGTCACCGTCCGGCGACGACATGCGGATGTGGCTGGCCCGTGATGTGATCGACGATCACGAGGGCTGCGTCCGCGTCCGTCCGGTTCCCGGAGGGGGGCGGTGTTGCACGCTCACCCTGCCGTTGGGGGCCGCGGCGGACGGATCGGCCCCGTCAGCGTCGGGTCCGGCGGCCGCGGCGAGCGTGTTGCTGGTTTCGCCGGACGAGGGTACTCGGGCCATTCTGGCGGGTGGGTTGCGGTCCGGCGGGCATGCAGTGATCGAGGCCCGGGGTGTGGCGGAGGGGCTGGGCCAGGCGGCGCAGGCCGATCCGCCCGTTCGATCGGTGGTGCTGGACGTGACGGCAGAGGAGCCCCCGTGTCGAGAGGATCTGGCCGCTCTGCGGTCGGCCGGCGGTGCCCCGGGCGTGGTGTTCCTGGCCGACGACGCGCCGCCGGGCACCCTCGCGGCGTTGCCGGCGGATCAGGTGCTGATCAGGCCCTTCCGGCTCGACAAGCTGGTGGATCTGGTGGGTCGGGCGCTGGCGGCCGCATCCCGAAAGGTAGTTGCCGAGTGTTAGCCGGCCGCACCAGCGTCTTCATCGCGGATGACCACCGGCTGGTACGCGAGACCGTGGCCGATCATCTCGCGGCGGCGGAGGGCTTCGTCGTGGTTGGCTCCGCCGCCAGCGCCGAGGAGGCGGTCCTCCAGGCCCCGCGCCTGAGCCCCGACGTGGTCCTGATGGACATCGACCTGGGCGGCAGTTTCGGCCTGGACGCGGCCCGGCGCATCGGCGAGATGCTCCCGGACGCCCGGCTGATCTTCCTGAGCGGCTTCGTGTACGACCGGTTCATCCAGTCCGCCCTGGAGATGGGCGCGGCGGGCTACGTCAGCAAGCACGAGGGAGCTGACGTGCTGGTGGCTGCGGTGCGGGAGGTGGCCCGCGGGGGGCGTTTCTTCTCCCAGGAAGTGCTCCGGCGGCTGGTGATCAGCAGGGACGGGGTGTCGGCCGGTGGCGTGCTCCAGACCCGGGCCGCGGCGCTGACCGACCGGGAGCGACAGGTGCTCAGCCACGTGGCGCACGGCTTGACCAAGAAGGATATCGCCGATCGGCTGCGGCTCAGCGTCAAGACCGTCGAGCGGCACTGCGACAAGCTCATGTCCAAGCTTGACATCCACGACCGGGTGGGGCTCACCCGCTATGCCATCCGCGAGGGGCTGACCGACTTGTAGAAGGGGCCGCCCCCGGATGAGGGCGGACTGTCTCGGGCGGGCGTGCTGTCCGGCCCCCCGGGGCCCGTCCGGAGCCGGGCGGCCGGAATTCCCGGGCGCCGGCGGTCGGGGCCGGCGCCCATTCCCATCGACGGTTCCCCGAAATGCTGCCGGTTTCTCCGCCGCCCTGGTGTGCGCCGCCGCAGGTGACCTGCATGGCCCGGGCGCCGGGGCGGGCGGCTGTCCTGCCGCCGCCGGCCGGGCAAAAAAAAGGGGCCCCCTGCCGGGTGGCAGAGGGCTTTGAGAGGACCCAAAGAGAGAGAATGAGGAATCTCTGGGGGTTAAGTCGATCTAGCGGCGGCGACGGACGAAGAACAGCCCGCCGGCGGCCAGGAAGGCCAGGGTGGCCGGCTCGGGCACCGAAGCGGCCACGTCGATGCCGTTGAAGGACGCGAAGGTGCCGCTGGTGTAGTAGTTCACCGAGCCGTTCGCCGTGATGTTCAGCGAAGCCGCGTCCGGGACGATGTCCACGGTCGAGCCGTACTGGCTCACGTACAGGTTGCCGTCAGCGTCCAGGGCGATCTCGCGGCTGGTGTTCATCGAGCTGCTGAAGTCCCAGGTGCCCTTGAGCGACCAGTCGCTGGGGTCGATGGCGTACAGGGTGTTGGTGGTGCCGCCGCTGTAGGCGCTGTACATGGCGAAGACGTAGTCGGAGACGGCGGGGTTGTACTCCAGATCGGTGAAGCCGGGGCCGGCGGTGCAGCCGCTGAGGGTGGTGACCAGGGAGCTGGTCATGTCGTCGGCGTCGATGGCGTAGATCTCGCCGTCGGTGGCGAAGGCCAGGACGACGTCATCGCTGAGCCAGGCCGTGCCCTGGGTGTCGTCGGTGGTCAGCACCACGCCGCTCTCCCGGTAGGGGCTCAGCGAGGAGCTGACGGTCTGACCGTCGCCGGCGGTGTAGTCGTAGACCATGACCTTGCCGTTGTCATAACCGGTCACGGCGATCTTGCTGTTGTCCGGGCTGACCGAGAGGCCGCCCAGACGCGAGGAATGCGTGCCGATGGCCGGGCTGCCGCCGGCGAAGTTGCCGTCGGTGCCGTACCAGTGGATGCTGCCGCCCGCGGCCGAGCCGAAGTTGACGCCCAGCAGGTTGCCCTGGGCGTTGTGGCTGAGCCCGGCGTAGTTGTCGAACTCCACGCTCTGGATGTCGGTGGCGCTCCAGCCGTCGGGCAGCAGCCCGCCGGCGCGGATGTGCTCCAGGCTGGCGGAGCTGGAACTGTTCGACAGGCCGAACACCAGGTCGTTCGGCTGGATGGCGTCGGCCAGGGCCTGCCCGCCGGCCAGGGCGACCGCCGCGGCGGCCAGAACAACGATCAGTGTCTTCTTCATGGCTTTCTCCTCCCTAAAACAGCGTGTTTCGTGCGAAAAGGTGTGAAAACAGAGTACGTATGTGTGAAACGAAACGCCCCGCAGGGGTCAGCCGGCCCGGGCGGCGCTCGTGCTCTCTCCTCTCCTGTAAACCGAACGGGGCCTGCCGGTGGGCTCTCTCCTCCCGCTGCTCCATCTGAAGGCCCTCTCTCTCCTGCCGGGCCCAGTGTCTGGATTATGACATCAATTTCCGAGCAATCAAGCCCCCGCCCCCCGGTTAATTCATCTTTAGTCAGGCCTTGACCATCCGTTCATCCGTTTGCAGTTGTGCGGATCATTGGTTCGAGAGAAGGAAAGAAACCACACAGGTTGTGCAACGGTTGTGACACCGGCGGCAGGATGTTGCACACGGAGAACTGTGCAGAAACCGGAACGGGCGGGCAGGATGGTGCACAATCGGCGTCGGGTGACGGCGGGGTCGTGCGGGGCGGCTCGGGGACGTCGCGGCTCGGGGAGTGCGGGGCACGGGATGTGGGAACGGACGAAGGGCCCCGGGTGACCAGCGGCGGCGGTCGGCCGGGCCGGGCGCCGGCCCGCCGGAAGGACGTCGCGGAGTATGAATCGAACGGAGCGGCGCTGAGCAGACGGGCCGCCGGCGGCGAGGGACGCCACCGATCCGGAGGTGTGAGAACGGCCGGTGACTGCGCAGTTCGCGGGGGAATGTGGCCGGGCGTTCGGACGGGGGTGCTGGTGCCCGCCGGGCCAATGAAGAATGAGAGCTGCTGTGCTGCGACGCGGTCGTCGGGGGCTCCGGGCCCGGGGCGGCACCGCCGGTTCTGCCGCTGGGGCGTTGCGCCGCAGCCCGGGGAAGCAGCCCGTAACTCACAGGGGCGGTTCGGCGGGGCGCCGCCGGCTCTGCCTGGTTGGCCGGGGGCCGGCACTCCAGGGCTCAGGCGCCGCGAGGCTTAATGTGCTTCTGCAAGAAAACCTGTCGCTTTGTCTTTCGCTCTGCAGGGGCTGTGAGATCTCGCATGGCGGGCGGCCGCGGGCCGGCCGCGACCCGGTGCGGAGAGGGGCGGTTAACGCGGGCTTAATGACGGCACAACCGCTTCTTAATGGAATCTTAGCGTGACTCCAACACCGCCCTAATCGCATCATAAAGCCCTGTCGTTAGGTTTCTGCAACCAGGGGGGGGTTCCGAAAGTTTTCCACATGGCAGTCATTGAGACGCTTCGTTCAACGGTGGTCCGACGGGTGCTGGTTGCGCTGGTGGTTCTGGCTGCGGGGGTGGCTCTGTACCGCTCGCTGTCCGGACATGCGCCGCTGGGCAAGGAGATCCGTTTCTTCTGCGTGGCCACGGGGCGGATCTACTGGGTTGATCGCCAGGAGATCGATTCCCTGCCGGTTCGCAACCCGGAGACCGGGGAACTGAGCCTGCTGCCCTGCATCGAAGGCGAGGACGGGCTGTCCATCGATCCGCATTACCGCGGGCTGGTCGAAGAACTGGGAGAGATGAACCGGTATGTCAACGTCGCGACACTCGCTGTCAGCACGCGCTAGCCAGCGTCGAGAGCATCTGCGTCCCGGCCCCCGGGGGGGGCGGCGGCGGGGGTTCACCCTGATCGAGCTGCTGGTGGTGGTGGCCATTATCGCCCTGCTGGTCTCCATTCTGTTGCCCAGTCTGTCGAGCGCCCGGGACCAGGCCAAGGCGGCGGTGTGCGGCACGCAGATGCGGGGGCTGCTGGTGGGCCTGGTGGGTTACACGGCCGAGTTCAACGAGTGGCTGCCGGGGCTGAACACGACGGGGGTGGCCCTGGAGGCCAAGCGGCTGAAGATGTCCGGCGATGCCCTGCGCAACCCGTATCTTCCGGTTCAGCCGCATGACTGGGCCACGCCCATTCTGGCCCGCGAGATCACCCTGCCCCAGAGCCGGGCGGAGCGGATGCGGCTGATCACGGAGAAGTACCGCTGCCCGGCCCAGGTGGGGGTGAAGTCGGTGCTCTACCCCTACGGGGTGCCGGCCGCCAAGGTGCCGGATCGGGAGGACTTCCTGGCGACGTCCTCCTGGACGGCGCTGAGTCTGCTGATGCCGGTGCACTTCCAGTACTGGGGGTCAAGCCATTCCAAGAAGACACTGGGGCACTACGAGGGTTACCCGCAGATCCCGGTCAAACCCAAGGTCACGCCGGACTGGGAGGTGAAGTACGATCATTACATCTCGAAGATCGGCCGGGTGGGGGCGGCCTCGCGGAAGGTCTGCGTGGCGGACGGGACGCGGTACCTGCCGGCCAGCACGATCCTGGATCACGACGTCAGCGCTCTGCCCAGCTACTACGGGTCCTTCACCAGCTCGGGGGCCTGGTGGTCCGGCTCCACCTCGTACGGCGTGGCCGAGCACCGGCCGGAGCGCCCCAGCCTCAACTGGGACGGCGACCCGGTCAACACCGGCTCACCCAGCGACGGGCAGAACCTCCCGCTCTCCTTCCGCCACAGCGGCGGCCGCCAGACGCGGGCGACGACGGCCCAGCAGAACCGGGGCAGCCTCAACGCCGGTTTCTTCGACGGGCACGTCGAGCTGCTCGGCGATCAGCAGGCCCGGCAGATCGAGCTGTGGTATCCCAAGGGTGGTGTGGTTCAGTCCGGGGCCAGCGGGATGACCACGCTGCCCGATCACCACGTGGTTCCGTAGGACAACCCGGTCGAAGTCGGACGCTCCCGAGCAGCGGCCCAGGCCGCCCGCCCGGCGCGGGCAGACCCGTTGACGCCGGGCGCCCAGCAGGTCGGGGCGCCCCCGGCTTCCCGGACGACGGTATAGAGCATTCTGGTTGTTTTGAGTTCCGTTTCTCTCGATTCTCTTGGAGGGTAATACCATGAAGAGCGCCAGGTTTGGGCTTTTCGCCCTGGGCCTCCTGCTGGCGGCGGTTCCGGCCATCGCCCAGGACAGTGTTTCCAAGACAGGCTTCCTCCCCGGTGACGGCGTGAGCCCCTGGGATACCGCGGAGCAGTGCAACAACTACGTGGTGGACCTGCAGAGCTTCAGCACCAGCGGCGGGCACACCTTCGGCATCGCCCCGCTGGTCAAGACCAGCAAGACCAGCTCCGAGTATTTCGGCAGCCTGATGAGCGCCCAGTCGCTCAGCCGCCTGCACCGGATCGGTGTCCCCTTCGTGCGGGACAGCTATTCGCTGTGGACCGAGCCGGGCTACGGTGTCAACAACAATCCCGAGATCAGCGACCCGGGTCTGCCGGTCGACACGGCCGAGCTGCTGGGCAACCAGTTCGCCGCGATCTTCGCGGAGTACTCGACCACGGACGCCGGCAAGAACTACAACGGGATCGTCGGCGCCCTGGTGAACTACCGGCCGGGCGAGCCGACCCGGATGTACGTCTCGCGCATCGTGACGGCGGTGAACGGTCCGGACGGCGGCTGTGACTACTCGCAGTTCGGCGTCGGTTCGGTCGACGCCTACGGCAACACGCACGTTCGGGCGGACGACTACGGCAGCAGCGGCGGCAGCGCCGGCGGCCTGAGCATTCTCAAGGACGACAACATCTTCCGCGTCGAGATGGCCAAGCGGAGCTGCGATGCCCTCAACGTGGTGAGCAACGAGTGGCCCGGCGGGATGTTTGACGCGGGCGCCACCACCGAGTGGCTCATTCGCAACCACGGCCAGGTCCACAACCCGCCGAACATCATGCCCGCCTCGGTTACGGGCGGCGCCCCGCTGTACCTGGGCGGCAACTTCGCCAAGCAGTACGTGCGCGGTCCGGCCTTCGGTTCGATCACCTCGGACGGCTCGCACCTGGTTTCGGGCACAGTCGATCACCGCGGGGCGGTGGCCTACACCACGGGCAACTGCGCCCTGGTGGAGGCGACGCACGGCACGGCGGCGATCCTGGCCAAGGACAGCAGTTGGACCACGAACATCATCAACCTGTTCGGCCTGGACGCCGCGGGCGACGTGACCGGCAAGTTCGGGCTCAAGCTGCCCGCCACGATCGTGGACGTCACCACGGGCCAGGAGCCGCTGGGCGGCGGGACGCTGGAGTTCGACCACTACCACAGCCAGACGGGCTTCCGCGGCGGCGTGTCGCAGGTGGCCCTGGGCTGGGATCAGCAGGGCCGTCTGCTGGCGGCGGCGGAGATGGACCACCCCAGTGACGGCGGTGCGGACTGGCCGCTGAACGCGATCGCGGTGGCCCGGCTGGACTGCGCCACCGGCGACGTGGAGTGGACCATGGCCGGCTACAACTTCGGCGGCTCGGGCACGGGCGGCAAGAAGATCTACGACGCGACGGGCACGGCCGTCGGCGAGATGATCTGGCTGTCCGACGTGACCGGCGGCAGCCCGTTCGGCCCCTCGGTCTCGGCCCCGATGATCGATTCGGCCGGCAACGTCTGGTTCCTGTCGGCCATCGAGCTGTACGAGTACCCGGCCGGGTGGCAGGACGGCTACGTGGTCGGCCTGCTCCGCGGTGTGTACCACGCGGACTACGAGGGCAGCGGCAAGCCGGGCTACATCCTGGAGCTGGTCCTGCACAACGGCCAGGTCTTCCACGGCCAGAACTCGGACCTGGACTACATGATCACCTTCCTGGGGATCGCCGACAGCAACTCGGTGGACTCCGGCACGGCCTGGTCGAGCAACATGAGCGAGGTCGGCCACCTGGGGCTGTGCACCACCGCCCTGGAGACCGAGGATCCGCGGACGCTGGGCGGCATGGTCCTGCGGGCCACCATCGTCTACGACTACAACCAGGACGGCGAGTTCCAGAAGAGCACCGGCTCGGGCGGCGATCCGACCAGCCCGGACGAGGACTACAACGTGGTGCTGTACATCGGCGCCACCACCGGCCAGTCTGACCTGGACGCGGACGGGGACGGCGACCTGATGGACTACGCCAGGTTCCAGGCCTGCTACACCGGCTCGGCCGGCGGTCCGGTGGCCGCCGAGTGCCGCATCGTCGACTACGACTGCGACGACGACGTCGACCTCGACGACTACAAGGTCTTCGAGGGCGGCCTGGTGGGCCCCAAGTAGCAGGGGACGCGCCACAAGCGGGCGTGCCGGGTGATGCCCGGCACGCCCGACACGCCAAGTGAAGGAAGAATGCGAGGCGGGCGCCTGCGTGCTCAAGGCCTGGCATGGAGGGGTAAGGCTCGACCGTGCTGCCCGGTGTGTTCGACTGGCACACGCGGAGGCCGCCCGCCTCGCTGTTTCTTGGTTCTCGGGAGGCGGGCTGCCGCCTTCCCGGCGTTTAGCAGCCTGAGGGCTGCCAACCTGGCAAGCGTTGCCGACCGGCGGGCGGGCGTCGGCCGGAAGGCGAAGCGAAGGGGAGCGAGGTATGAAACGGAGCCTCTGTGCCGCGGTGGGGATCGTTGTTCTGGTGTCTTGCGTGTTGCCGGCGCGGGCCTGGAATCCGCAGACCGGCGACTGGTGCAAATCGCACCCGCGGGACGTGCGGGTGATGACCTGGAACGTCAAGGACCACATCTGCCGCACCAATCCGAAGGTGGAGGCGTTGAACAGTTGGACGGCGGTGGCCCGGGCGGTGGCCGCCATGAAGCCCGACGTGCTCATCCTCCAGGAGGCCGGTGACAACGACGGCTGCGGGACGGGCAGCGGGGTGGATTCCGTCGAGCAGCTCGCCACCACGGTGGGCCTGCTCTACCGCGGCGGCGTCGATCCCTTCCTGGGCGGCCAGGTGACCGCCTACGTCCAGGCCTACGATCCGGACTACGACCTGCCCTACGTCTTCGTGAGCAGCAAGACCGACGGTTACAACCGCAACGTGATGGTCAGCCGCTGGCCCTTCGCGGATCTCAACGGAGACGGCAAGAGCACCTACGGCGACGTGCCGCTCTGCCTGGGGCATCTCTACGCCCCGGCGGGTGCCGGCGGCATCCGCGGTTTCGGCTTCGCGGAGATCGACCTGGCCGACGGCGTGTACCGCGGCGATCTGGTCATGGGCAACGCCCACCTGAAGGCCTACGGCGAGTACTGGGAGGATCGCCGCAAGGCCGCCCAGATCACCGCCTACGTCATCGACTACTGGTACAACGGGGGCGGGTTCGGCGTGCCCGATCCCTACGACAAGCTGTTGGACACGCCGTCG
>Ga0180432_10006666_pt1 | contig 14930 bp, 11 predicted proteins | sample SS_ome_10_FD_132414 | JGI IMG/M metagenome (GOLD analysis project Ga0180432, IMG submission 132414) | Hypersaline lake sediment archaeal communities from the Salton Sea, California, USA - SS_1_MS_2 metaG | ecosystem: Environmental > Aquatic > Non-marine Saline and Alkaline > Hypersaline >... | reverse complement strand
AGAAAGACACCCAAAAACTCATCGAACTACTCAAAAAATACGGAGCAGAATACTACATAGCCAAACTAGAAACCAGCCACACACCAAACAAAAAACCCACCAAATGAATTATGTCCCACAGCCGGTCGAGGCTTGACATATGGGCTCCCTATGAAATATCGGGGGAACAAATTGGGGGTTCCGCTTTCCCAAGGCCCCCGGATCGGGATCCGGAGGGCCAAACCTTTGAAAAGTCTCGATAAAGTCCCTCCAATATCGAGTATTCAAGGAATAGATGCCCAATGACAACACAGTCTTAGGAAAATTTTACATTATTTACAGTTTTACCGTAATATATTTATAATACGGGATCAGGTTTTACATTAAATTCGTAGTCTGCCCGTTCGAGTGATCATATGGCTGAAGAGGGAATAATCAGAGTGTTTCAGGGGGGATTGATGTCGCCCCTCGACAGGGATTACCTGGACCAGCTTATCGAGCTCGGGTACACGGAGGACGCCAAGAAGAAGCTCGACGAATTCTACAAGCAGAGCAGGAGCCAGAAGGGGGGACTGTTCACACCGGAGGAGAGGGAATGCTACGAGGCCCTTCTCGAGGGAGGACAGAGGGATGAAGCGGAGAAGGCCCTGGAGATGGCGTACAACAAGAAGAAGAATTTGGACGATAGCGGGCTCTCCCCCATCGACCGGGAATACGTTGAGATGCTCGAGAAGATGGGCATGAAGGACGAGGCCAAATCAGTGAAGGAGAGGGCCGAGGACTCCAACGGTGGTTACGGGGGTGGGAATCACGCACGGTTGCTTCACGGCATCGACAAGGAGTACGTCGATGAACTCACCCGTCTGGACAAGCGTGACCGGGCGAGGAAGATCGTCGATTCCATATATGGGACCCGAAAGAAGAGGGAGCAGGACCTGATGATGAACCTTCTGGAACGGGCCAGCAAGGGTTAAGTCTTCAATCCGGCATTACCCTAGCCGAATGAACGGCGTACTTGTGCCCCATCGATGTGATCGAGAACTTCTTGTACCAGCCAAATGGAACTGCCGAGACCCTCGTACCTCCAATCGCGGTCCTGAGCAGCTTTCCCATTTTCGCAGCCGTTTCAGATGAACTCTTCTCCTCCCTCGAGACTAGAAAGGCAAATGGGAACAGTATCACGGGTTTGTCACCGATCTTGGACATGTAATTCTCTATCTCTAACGAGGCCAGTTCGGCAGAACGTTCCGGGTTGGCCTCGTCCTGCCTTTCGGTGGTGTAGAGGACGAGGAGAGATTCCCCGAATTCCCGTTCCCTCTCCTCCTCTTCTATCTCCACAGCTATCGGGGTGTCTATTTTGGCTTCATAGTGGAGCGATTCCACGTGGATCAATAGCAGCCGCATAGTTTTCGCTTCAGGGGAGGGGAGATATATGGTATCACCGAGGCGGTCACAGCGGGGAGAGGCGCGACGCCGGGCCCCTCACTGCGCGGGCATGTGAGAGGTGGCGACAATATTAATTAGCCGAACCGATGTGGCGTGGCTATGACTCCCAGGGGCCAGGTCTTCCTCATGCGATTGGGCTCCGATGAGTCTGTGCTGGAGAAACTGGGGTCAATGGTCGAGGCGGATCTCCGTCCCAGGGAGCTGCTCGCCAGACCGGAGGGCGTGTACCTTTCTCTGGATTCACCGACCTCCACCCAGAGGATAGCCGATACGATCGGTCGTAACATCCCGGTTTCCACTTGCGATTCTATTCCCGCTGAGACCTCCCCTCCAGGTTCCGACTGGTTCGTGAGGTTCCTGGGCCAGGAGTACAAGATCCGCGAATGCCTCTCCACGGTGGTCGACAGGCTCCAGGGGTTCTCCTCTGAACACGCTGGATGTCAGCTCATGCGGATGAAACATTGCGGGGTCAATCCAGATATGTTGGATCTCCGCCTTTCCGCCGTTGAAATGACAGGTTTTGTGGAGTCGAAACGGCTCCTGTTCGAGGAGGCCGAGAGGCATGATCTGGCGGTGATCTTCCAGCGTCTAGAGATGTTCAAGAAGAGGAAAGGGTTGGTGTGCTTCGATCTGGACAGCACCCTTGTCGCCGAGGAGCTGATCGTCGAGACGGCGTCGAAGGTCGGAAAGGCGGCCGAGGTGGAGGAGCTCACCGATAGGGCGATGTCCGGTGAGTTGGATTACAGCAGGTCCTTCCTTCACAGGGTAGGCCTCTTGGCGGGGGTCACGGCAACCGATCTCGAACAGGTCTGGCGTGAGGCGACCCCAGCGGATGGCGTGCAGGAGCTGCTGCAGGACTTGAGGATGAAGGGCATCAAGACCGCTATACTGAGCGGCGCCTTCAGCTTCTTCGTGGAGAGGGCGAGGGACCGGTTCGGCGTCGACTTCGCATACGGAAACGAGGTTGAGATCAGGGATGGTCGTATGACCGGGTCGGTTAGGGGCGAGATCGTGGACGGCGGCGTGAAGAGCAGGAGGATGCGGGAGCTGGCAGGGAGCCTGGGGCTGACGGTCGATCAGGTCGTGGCGGTTGGGGACGGGGCGAACGACCTCGAGATAATTAGGAAGACCGGAACCGGTATAGCCTACGATAAGGGGGGAGCGGTCAAGACCGAGGCCGATGGGCTTCTGCCAGAGGGACGTCTGCGGCAGCTGCCACTTCTCACCGGGATGTAGCCGGGGGTAGATAGGACGAATTCGGCGATCCTCTTCCACACGACAGGGAGAAACTGGTATAGCTACGTTCCACTTGTGAACTCCCTTGAGCGATCCGGCTGTGATTCCGAACTCTTCTTTCAACGTGATCCGGTACCCAAGATTCAGGAGCTGCGGGATCGCTACTCAAGGATCATCGTCTGCATCTCGGTGGGGACGACGGAGTCCGGTCGGATCGGGAAGATGGTCGAGCGGATTAGGAGTTCGATCGGAAATGATGCCATCCTGGTCGCAGGGGGCCCCCATGCAACCGGCTCCCCGAGGTCAACCATGAGAATGGGGTTCGACGTGGTGATCCGGGGCGAGGGCGAGGTCGTCTTCCCGGATGTAGTTGACAACATACTGGGCCGAGGGAGACCGCTGAGCGGATGGCCGATAGTCCTGGGCGTACCCTTGGAGGATCTGGATACATACCCTCCGGTCTCGTTCAAACACAAGCTCTACCCTCCAATTGAGATCACGAGGGGATGCCTGTTCCGTTGCAGGTACTGCTCGCTGCCCGGGTGCTTCGGGCGTATCAGGCACAGATCGGTCGAATCGGTGTTGGGGGCGGCGAGGAGGCTGGTGGAACTCAGGGACAGGTGGGATTTCAGGTTCATCTCCCCCAACTCGCTCGGGTACGGCTCCTACGGTAGGCGCCCGAACGAGTCTATGGTGGGAAAACTCCTGAGGTCCGTGAGAGGAGTTCCCGGGAAGAAGAGGATCTTCTTCTCAACATTCCCGAGCGAGGCGAGACCGGATTTCGTGACCCCCGGGATGGTCAAGCTGGTGAAGGAGTTCGCGGACAATGATCGAATGAGCATCGGGGCCCAATCGGGGTCGGAAAGGGTTCTGCGAATGGTAAGGAGGGGGCACGGGGTGAAAGAGGTCAGGGACGCCGTGGATAACATAATCGGTGCCGACATGGTTCCAGCCGTGGATTTCATCCTCGGCTTTCCCGGTGAGAGCGAGTGCGATCAAATGAAGACGCTAGATTTCATACACGAACTGGTTGACCGGGGCTGCGAGGTCCGGGTCCATCACTTCCTCCCACTCTCGGGATCGGAACTCGCGGGGAGGAGGCCCTCACCTGTATCGCCCCTTGTCCTGTCCGAGATCGGAAGGCTCACCAAGGAAGGGAAGGCTGCAGGTGCGTTCTCGCGCCAGCGAAAGCTCGCAATGGATATCGTCAGGGGCGGGGTTGACTGAGAATATTTAACCGTGGTCTATCGAACACCCTATCGTGAGGTTCTCGAGGAGGGATCTCGGGCGCCAGACCAGGTTGACCAAACCTGAGGAGGAGAAGGCTGATCGACGAGAGCCGGAATCCGATGTCGTCAAGCTGGTTCTGGAGAAGTCGGGATATAATGAGCTGAATCCGGTACAGAAACTGGCCCTGGAAAAGGGGGCGCTGGGCAACGATAACATGGTGATATGCTCAGCCACCGCCAGCGGCAAGACCGCCGTGGCGGAGTTCGCATTCATGAAATGCCTCATGGAATCCGGCATGAAGGCAGTCTACATCGTGCCCCTGCGCGCCCTGGCGCTTGAGAAGCACGACGAGTTCGAGCGGAAGTACTCCGCCCTCGGGTACCAGGTGAGGATACAGACGGGCGACAGGGATCTTTCCAAGTCCCCCTACAGCCTTCGGTTCGACATCCTGATCACCACCTCCGAGAGGTGCGATTCCATACTGCGCTCAAGGCCGATGTGGTTCGATGACGTGGGGATCGTCGTCGTGGACGAGATACACCTGATGGATTCCGAGAACCGGGGCCCGACGCTGGAGATGGTGATAACCAAGTTCAGGAAGATGAATCCGAGAACCCGCATACTCGCCCTGTCAGCGACCATAGGTAATCCGGAGGAGATAGCCGAATGGTTGGACGCCGGACTGGTTCTCTCCGACTGGCGGCCCGTCGTTCTCAGCCAGGGCATATACAGAAAGAACCGAATCCGGTTCATCGAGGGGGACGGGGAGAGGGTCCACGAAGTCGAGGAGGAGACAGGGCCCCCGGCCGTGAAACTCGGGACCGAGGTGGTTCGCAGGAGCAAACAGGCACTGCTGTTCGCAAGTTCGAGGAGGGGGGCCGAGCGGCTTGCGGAGGATGCGGCACCGTCAATCAACCCCCTGCTGGGGGAGACGGAGAGGGCCAAGCTCTCCGATCTGGCGAAGGAGGTCTTGTCGGCGGTTGACAGCCCGACGGTCCAGTGTCGCCGACTGGCGAGTTGCGTGAGGAGAGGCACGGCCTTCCATCACGCGGGCGAGACCAGCAAGCAGAAGAAGCTCGTCGAGGATAACTTCCGGGCGGGCTTGATAAAGATCATCGCCGCCACCCCGACACTGGTCTACGGGGTCAACCTTCCCGCGATGCGGGTCGTCATTCGGGACCTCAAGAGATTCACCGGTTTCGCCGCCGAGTACATCCCGGTACTGGAATACCGCCAGATGTGCGGTCGAGCCGGGAGGCCCCAGTACGATGATCACGGGGAGGCGATATCGATAGCGAAGTCAAGGGCATCGGAGGAGGCCATAGAGGAGAGATATCTCCGCGGCGACATTGAGCCCATCAGGTCAAAGATGGCTCTGGAGCCCGTACTCAGGATGCATGTCCTGGGACTGATCGCCTCGAACTTCGTGGGCAGGTGGGCGGATCTGGTGGAGGTGATCCTGTCCACCTTTCACGGTCATCAGTTCGGCGGGAGCGAGCAGCTGGAATCCAAGATAGAGTCCGTGGTCCGGGATCTGGTGGACTATGGCTTCATAGGGATGAAGCGGGGTAGGTACGAGCCCACGCCGATAGGCCAGAGGGTATCGGAGCTGTACATAGACCCCGACACGGGCCACCGGATCTGTCAAGCCATGCGGAACCTCAAGAAGAGCGAGGGGAGGCCAAGCAACCTCTCCCTGCTCCTGATGATATGCAATACGGTGGAGATGGGACCTCTGCTGAGGTTGAAGGGGGACTGGACGGAGCTGGAGGAGAGGCTGGGCGAGATCGAGACCGACGGTGTGGTCCCGATTCCCGAGGAGTGGGGGTACGCGTACGAGGACTTCCTGAAGGCTCTGAGAACCAGCCTGATGTTCGAGGCCTGGATAAACGAGGCGGGGGAGAACGTGATAATGGACCGTTTCGGAGTGGCCCCAGGGGGACTGCGCGCCAAGCTGGAGACGGCCGATTGGCTTCTCTACGCCGGGAGCGAGATCGCCAGGGTGCTGAGAACGGGTGGTCGTGGGCACATCAACCGGCTCCGGACCAGGGTAAAGTACGGCATAAAGGATGAGGTGATCCCGCTGGTCTCCATACCACAGGTCGGCAGGGTGAGGGGCAGGGCCCTTCTGAGCGCCGGCTTCAGGGGCCTCGAAGACCTCAGGGGGGCGAAGGTCTCTGATCTGGCCAGGGTGACCAGTATCGGCCAGGGGCTGGCGTCCAGCATCAAGGCGTGGGTCGAGAAGAATTACCCGACGGATTGAACCCCGTCCTCACCGGACCTCCAGCCATATCGGAGAGGAGTATGCCACGACGTCAATGCCGTCGAACTTACTCTCGGATTCGGCCCGGACGAGGTAGCAGTGGATCCCACTCATCTCGTGGTCGACGAAATCGACCGTCCCCGATTCTCCTTCCGGGGGATCGAGGTCGATGAGATGTCCATCCTTCCATATCTGGAGGGATTTGAGGGGTTTACCGGCCGCGAATGAGATCCGGAGGTTGACCGGGGGTTCCGTCTCCCCCTCGCCCCCCATAGCCGTCTCCCCGTCCTGGGTCTCCATCCAGAGGGCGATCTTACCTGAGGCGGCCGCAGTGGTGTGCCGGTTCCTGATAGCCCGGAAGATGGCCTCGGGGGTAAGTTCATCGACCCAGAACCCCGTGAAGCAGAACTTGCGCTTGCTATCCCGGCAGTGATCGGAGCCGCCCACCAGCCCGATCCGCGCGCCGTCGAGGAGGAAGTTGGCCGGGAAATCCTGGTGTTCGCCCTCCTGCGTGCCCCGCATGGCGTCGAGCCTGGTCTGAACCGCCTCCATAGCCCACTCCACCGCTGGGTCATACGTATCGGTAACCCTTGGCCCATGCACGCCGAACTCATCAGAGCTCTCCCCGTGGAAGTGTCTGATCGCCACAACGGAGTTCGGCGGGAACTCGTTCTTCACCCGCCTGAAGACATCCATCAGATAGCTCTCCTTGAGCAGAACCGATCTCAGACTGTCATAGATCTCGCGCGAGACGCAGAAGAAGTTGGTGTGGTGGGCCGGCGACTTCGCCCACTCGACACCGTAGAGAACAACACAGCTCTCACAGCTCTCGCCCTCGATCAGGTCCGCATTCCGGATGAACTCCTGGTCGCCCATGTACTCCACATGCTCGGTTAAGGTGATCACCCCAGAGAAAGCGACATCCCTCTGCCACCGGATGTTGTCCATTGGCGTGCCATCGTTGGCGCTCATGCACTTGGAGGCCGTGGAGTGGACGTGCAGGTCCCCCCAGACTAGTTTCCGCCTCTGGCCTGGTACCCGGAGCTTGGGCTGCGATATGGGATCATCGAAGCCCTTTTCCTGAACGAACTCGGCCCTATGTCTTGAGACAACGGGAGCCCTGGGGCCGACGGGTTCGAAAGCCGGGGAAGAGGTAAGGTAGACGCGGTGGTTCCGAGCCCTCTGTGTTGGTCTGCGTTCGGATCCCTCCTCCTCGGCATAGGTCAGCTGGGGGAGATGGTCGCACCGGTGGGCGGCCGTGAGAAGCAGATCGTTCCAGAGGCAGATCCCGTATCCGGAATCGGGATAGCCACTGCCGTTTCCTATCGCCACCGGCTCGCTCCACAAGCCTTCAACAAGGTGAGTTTCCACGATATCCCAACCGAAGGACTTGCTCCCCCTGGGATGAAACATCCTGAAGGTGCAGATAAGCCCCATGCCCGATGCGAGTATCTTGGGGGTGATCGGGACCACGTTCTGCCTGCAAAAATCCTGGAAGGCCACTTTCGGCACGGGAATGACACCGCCATCGCACCCATCGATCTCGGAGAAGCTACCGGAGGCAGGTTCATATCTGGCAACCCGGATCTCCCTGTTCAGGCCGAATCGGTGGTCCCTGCCCCAACCGGGTGACGATTCCCATACGACCAAAATGGTCCCGTCATCCGCAACGGCGAGATCGGGATTCAGGTTCACGGAGCTGTCGGAGGGGACCTTGATCGGTTCTCCTCGAAATCCTCCGTCCTTGAGCCATATGTCGGTACGACCACCCTCAGTTACCTCCCACGCGAGCCACACGTCGCCCTCAGCACCGGCCCCTATTGCCGGACTGGTTCCCGGGCTCGACCAAGAGGGTTCGCTTTCGCGCGAGTTCATCAGGGAGACCTTGTGGCCCTCGGGGTGTGTCTGCTCCCATGCGACCCAGAGCGTTCCCTCCACATCCACGCAGGCGACCGGGGTCCTCAGTGCGTTGGGAGTACTGTAGACAGATTCGATGCCACTCTGGTCCCAGAGCTTGACCTGCCACGTTTCCGAGTTCCGCTCGCCCCAAACGGCGATGGGCCGATTCCCGTCAGCGAGGGAAGGTATGGTCACCCTCTCTGCGGTCGTGAGATGGATCTTTTCAATTCCCTCTTCGGTACTTCTTGCCAGGTATAGGCTCCTCAACGCTTCCGAGAAGTCTCCGCTCCAGGCATCCTCGTTCGTGCCCGGCTTGAAAGAGACGGTGTATCTGCTGAAGTCCTCGAGGTGTTGATCATCGACCGATGGTATGGATCGGTAGACTGCCAACCACCCCCCGGGACCGGCAGCTATATCGATATCACAGGAGTTGTCAGCGGCAAAGAATTCCTCGCTAAGGCGCTCGCTCAAGTCAATCACGGGCCATCGGATATGGCCACGATTGAATATGTATCGGTGCGAACTTGCTGGAGTAGTGGCAGTGTACCCCACACAGTCGACAGGTGAGGTGGTTACAGCAAGAACGGTTCTTCCTCTGACAGCTCCTCTCTTGAGAGCTTCGATCTTATCCACGGTGTCCTTGAGATTGGGATCCGTCTTGTTGAGCTTGATCACAGCCACTGCCAACCGATACAGGGACTGCTCTTAGACGGGCCTCAGGAGCCATACGATTTCCGATCATGACCTGAGAACCGATCACCGATCACCGGAAAGCTTAAATCTGACTTTGGACTATTCATCCCTCACGCCAGGAGGGGGATCTTCATGGCGGAGCCGAAGATACAAATATTCAAGGACAAGAGGGAAGAATTTCGGTTCCGGCTGGTATCGGAAAACAATGAGGTAGTAGCTGCCAGCCAGGGATACGACGTTAAGGCGAGTGCCAGAAAGGGCATCGACTCACTGAAACGAAACGCACAGGCTGCTAAAATCGTTGACTCAACAGCTGGAGAAGAATCAGGGGAGGGGGCTAGATTCCTGATCTTCAAAGACAAAGGTGACGAATTTCGCTTCAGGCTCGTGGCACCCAACGGGGAAGTTGTCGCAGCGAGTCAGGGATATGATGCCAAAGCGGGTTGCAGGAAGGGAATAGAAGCCGTTCAAAGGATTGCCCGGGAAGGCGTTATTGTGGATACAACTGTGGCAAAGGCCAAAGTGGAAAGCAGGTCAGGCGGGACTTCATTCCTTGGAAGGATTTCTGCGGGGTACTACTTTCGAGGACTTTGGTGGAGAGACGTACTAACCGGGAGCGACTACAGAGAGGGCGCGTAGCTTCACCTGAAGATCCTGGGCGGTCTAAACCTGGCCCGCACTTCGATCTTCTATTTCAGAGGTCGCCCATTAGCTCCGATATCTGTTCCGTGGTCAGACTCCGCCTCACTCGAGCCGAGGTTTTCGAGAAGATATTTATATAACTAAGAAGCCATCTAGGGTCTACGTACGTATCCGAAAATGAAGGTGATATGAAATGGCAGGACAACTTGGAGGGACACCGGTTCTTCTACTGAGGGAAGGCACTGAGAGAACCCGAGGCAGGGACGCGCAGTCCAACAACATCCTGGCGGGAAAGGTCATAGCAGAGGCCGTTAGGTCAACGCTGGGGCCCAAGGGCATGGACAAGATGCTCGTGGATACCCTCGGAGATGTGGTTATCACAAACGACGGGGCCACGATTCTGGACGAGATGGATGTAGAACATCCGGCGGCTAAGATGATGGTCGAGGTCGCCAAGGCCCAGGACGATGAGGTTGGCGACGGAACGACAACCGCAGTGGTTCTGGCAGGCGAACTCCTCAAGGAAGCCGAGGATATGCTCGCCGATCACATCCACGCCACGTTGATAGTCCAGGGCTACAGGAAGGCAGAGGAGAAGGCCCTGGAGATACTCGACGAGATAGCGGTCGATATAGATCCTGATGACGATGAGATGATCAAGAAGATCGCGGTCACCTCCATGACGGGCAAGGGAACCGACAATGTCTCGGACCACCTGGCGGATCTAGCCGTCGGCGCGGTGCGGCAGGTAGTGACCAAGAAGAAGAGCGGCAAGGGGTACGACTTCGACATCGACTACATAAAGATAGAGAAGAAGGAGGGCGGTACGGTAGCCGACTCCGAGCTGATCCGCGGTATCCTGATCGACAAGGAGCGTGTGCAGCCCGGGATGCCGAAGAAGGTCAAGGACGCGAAGATCGCGGTGCTGAGCGCCGCCCTGGAGGTCAAGGACACCGAGACCGACGCCAAGATACACATCTCTGACGCTAACATGCTGGAGAAGTTCCTCGACCAGGAAGAGGAGATGCTCCGGGAGATGGTGGACAAGATCAAGAGCAGCGGCGCGAACGTGGTATTCTGCCAGAAGGGCATCGACGACCTGGCGCAACACTTCCTGACCAAGGCCGGTATCATGGCGGCCAGGAGGGTCAAGAAGAGCGATGTCGAGAAGCTCTCCAGAGCCACTGGAGCGACGATAGTCACCAACGTACAGGAGCTGTCCCCCGAGGACCTGGGCGAGGCTGGAGTTGTCGAGGAGAGAAAGGTAGCGGGAGACGACATGATCTTCGTCGAGGAGTGCAAGGACCCGAAGGCCGTGACAATCCTGGTGAGGGGCGGAACCGAGCACGTAGTGGACGAGACAGAACGTGCGCTCCACGATGCGGTTTCGGTAGCCGGCCTGGCAGCCAGGGACCCCAACATAGTCTACGGGGGCGGTGCCTGCGAGGTCGTGCTCGCCACAAGACTCAGCAACTATGCGAAGTCCGTCGGCGGAAGGGAAGGCCTGGCCGTTGAGGCGTTCGCCAACGCGATGAGGCGAATCCCAAGGACCCTGGCCGAGAACGCGGGTATGGATCCCATTGACACGGTGCAGGATCTGATAGCTCAATCCAGCGAGAAGGGCCCAAAGACCGGTCTGGATGTCTTGAACAAGAAGGTGGCGGACATGGCTGCGCTGAACGTCATAGATCCGGTCGGAATCAAGAGACAGGCAGTGATGTCTGCCACGGAAGCTGTGTCCATGCTGCTCCGGATAGATGATGTGATCTCCTCCAAGGGCGCCGGAGGCGGCGGTGGCGGTCCCGGAGGAGGAGAAGACGAGGACGAGGACTCCGACACGGGCTCCGACTTCGACTGAACCGACCGTGGGCGGCTGAAGTAGCCGCCTTCATTTTCCCTTTTCTTCAACGGTTACCGGCTGGGCTATTCACATAAGGCCTAGATCGGTCAGCCGCTGCATAAGACCATTGACAATCCCGATGGCATCGGATGAGTGCTTCATCCCCGCCAGCACCAGCTTGCCGGTGCCGAAAACAAGGACCGAGATCCTCGAACCATAGGGCTTGTAGACCAGGCCCGGGAACTGCTCCGGCTCGTACTCGATGTTCTCAATATTCAGCGCGATCTCGTCGAGATTGAGTGTGACGCCGAGGTCGACGGTGGCCACCACGTTGGTCACGATTATCTCGGGCGTGGTCTCGATTTCTATGCCGACGGCTTTCAACCTCCTGACCAGCTCGGCCACCCCTTCCTCCGCCATCTCGACGCTCTTGGCGCCGGTGCAGTTTATCTTGCCGTTCCTGAACACGAGAAAGGAGACCTTAGGTTCCTTGAGCTTCACTATGAGGGCCGGGAAGCTGTCGGGATTGTATTCGGCCTCGTCGAGAAGGGTTCCCAACTCCACCAGATCCAGTTCAGTGTTGAGATCAACTGAAGCTACGATATTTTGTACCTCGATGTTCGGAGTTGTATCCATTGCGTGGGCCCCGCTTTATAAAGCTCGTTTTTCCATTTAAAAAGATTTCGCCAAACACAGTAGTTGGCAATGTACCGCGGCACGCACCGCTCATCCGTCGCAAGATCGCTATTACCACGGTAGCGCACCGCTGACCGCGGTGCAACCGTAGCGGCGAAAGATATTTAAGGGTCAAGCGCCTCACCTACCGCTGCAATACTGCAGCAAACGTGCCACGCTTCATCTGACTATCCCGGGGTGCGCTTTCTGGCAGGACAGGTGGTATGATCTACGAGGACAAGTATAGAGCTGGACGAAAACGGCCTCAAGCTGAATCTGACAATTGAAGACACAGACGAAACTGTCATGATGTCCCTCTACGAGCAGATTCAACGCCTGATAACCAAGGTGATGAAGGAAAGGCTGGAAGAGATTAAGACTCCTATTGCTGAACTAACGGATCGACAACCGGAAGCCCCCGACTATCATGTGGACCACGATGATATCTTTGAATACGTGAAAGAGAAGGGCCCGCCCTACGAGCACTCGAAGCCCGAGATAATGAAACACTTCTTTGGGCGAGTTCTCCGCAGCAGAGGCTCCGAAGCCGAGCAGAAAGCCTATCGGAAACTACGCAGCCAGCTCAACAAGGTTCGGCGTCGACTGGAGCGAGAAGAAGGAGGACGATGGAAGGGGTTTGGGGTCGGCAAAAGCGGCACTGTCGGATATCACAAGGTATACCGTCTGAAGCCGAAGGAGGAGAACGAAGAGAAAGATAGAGGGAGTTGATCCAAGAGACTCGAAGTAAACAGAACCGAAGGAGAGGCAACAACACTGCAGCAAACAGAATGGATGCCTCTCCTTCGGTGTGGAGAGGGCAGCTATGGCAACCACCAACCCCACACATCTACTGGGAAGGGTATTCACTGATATATCTTTCCAAAAAACCCACGGAAGACGGACCAGATCAAAAAAACACCGCCGCACGGTGAGGCAGAGGGTCTTGAGGCTCTGCAAGGATCTGGTCTACCCAAACATAGACTTTGAGAGGCGGCACAACACCGTCCACGCCAAGTCGGACCTACTCGATGCACTGGTCTTGGCCGCTTCCCATGAAAAGTGCACAAAGGGAGGATGTGAGCTCTTCGAAGAGAACACCGCTCCAGCTAGAAGGACCCCTGCCAGCAACACCATCCTCTACCACATCCGCAACCTGAATAGAAATGGCAATGGCAGAGCCAAGATCAAAGAGATGTTCGACCTCGCCCTGAGGAATACCCTATCCGTGGGAAGGCGCGCGGGAGCTTTCAAGCGCCGGATGGATATAGCGATCGACCTCCACGACCAACACTACTATGGTGACAAGAACGACTTCATGGTCGTCGAGGGCAAATACGACAGGGGGACCAACCACTTCTTCAGGTTCATGACCTGCAGTATCGTAGAGGCGGGTAGACGGTTCACGGTGGGCTCTCTGTCAGTCCACAAGCTCTCCGTCAAAGAGAAACTCCTCGGGAAGACACTGGACATGGCGGCCAAAGAGGTCAAGATCCGCGCCGTCTATCTGGATAGGGGTTTCTACACCATGCGCGTAATTCAGGAGCTCCAGAGAAGGAATCTCAGATTTCTCATGCCCGCTCCTATGAACAAGAAGGTGAAGCGTCTAGTCGCCAAGTTCGAGGCACCGCATGTAATGAAGTACAAAATGGGGAGGGGGTCAAACACTGTTGAGTACAACCTCGCCATAATGAAGGACAAAGAGGGCAGGAAGAAGGCCTTTGCCACCAACCTCAAGATCAAGGACGGCCCCACGCTTTTCAAACTCTACAAGAAGAGGTGGGGAATCGAGACCACGTACAGAATGATGAAGCACGACTTCACCCCTAGGACGACATCCAAGAACTACGTCGTTAGACTCTTTTACTTCATGCTTTCCACATGCCTCTACAACATATGGGTGTTGGCCAACATGCTGTTCGGAAGAATCGTTCTCGGATGTACACCCGAGAAACCCGAGATATCTGCATCTCTATTCAACTATACACTACTTCACCTTGAGGATCCATAGCAGATACCTGCGCAGTCTGTGCGCAGGTTTAAGGACGGCTAAAGAGAGCGAAACCGCTTAGAGGATTCATTCACAACTGGAATCACCAGTATGTGGTGGGTCTGTCTGGACTTGTATACTCAGGGCTGGGTCACCATACCTTCTTTCCTATCTCCTTGGGCTCTATCTCGGCTCTTGACCCTTCGACTAAGCTCAGATGGATATCATTACCTCATCTCACAGTCTAAACATGCTGGGAACCCAATGGCCCGATACCAACGCAAGTATGACTGAGACTTCGCCCCGGCAAGAGGCGGTGGAGGATGAAAGACTCTTGTGCTATCGTCTCCAGAAGGCCGTCAAGGTATTGCGGATGTCGAAACGTGGTTGACCGACAGACTTGATTAATCTGCATACAAGCCCTATACTCCCATATTCATCATGGGTGCACGCTTGATATCCGGCTGTGTTCGAGGTGTGTAGTTCGCCTGATGTCATCGACCTTCCTGCAAAGAAATTCTCTTTCTATCGTACAGTTTGCAGATTAGTCGGGCCGCTTCTTCAATGGATTCACCAGATATGAACCCGCACCTAGCCAGATTTTGCTTCTGTTTTGCATCTTTGTTAAGCAGTGCTGACAAGATCTCATCAGCGAGATTGCCTGGATTTATTTTGTCCATGACCCTAGCCATTCCCAGTTCTTGGAAGGGTTTCGCTCTTCTCTTCTGATCGTTAGATGGTCTCTTTGGAGATACCCATACTATAGATGGGGTATCGGTCTGGGCTATTTCAAAGAGCGTACTCCCGGCTGTGGAGATCACTAGATCGCTTGAAGCAATATGAATTGGCAGATCAGGCAAGAAATCAACAACTGTGGTTCTCTCTTGAGAATCTGCCAGTTTCTTCAACTTCTCATATTCTTCTTTTGGCATCATTGGACCGGCTACTAGAATCGTCTTCAAGCCACAGATATGTGGACTTACTAGCTCTAGAGCTTGAAGAACATTTCTGCACAGATCGAAGCCGGTACCGGTACCGTT
>Ga0180432_10006665_pt1 | contig 14930 bp, 11 predicted proteins | sample SS_ome_10_FD_132414 | JGI IMG/M metagenome (GOLD analysis project Ga0180432, IMG submission 132414) | Hypersaline lake sediment archaeal communities from the Salton Sea, California, USA - SS_1_MS_2 metaG | ecosystem: Environmental > Aquatic > Non-marine Saline and Alkaline > Hypersaline >... | reverse complement strand
TAAATCGACCAGGGTGCCGATTTCAAGAAAACACAAAGTCACGGGTTGGTTACTTTTTTACGTTTTTGTTACTTTCCCGCACATTCCAGGCTTTCGTTGTTACAGCCTAATCTCCTTATTTTTAATCAATTACTTCTTAAAAAGCGTTGATAGAAGCTTTCATGCGAGAACGAGTGTAAAGAGTGGTTACAAAAGTTCCGAATTTGTTAATTAATTTAAAATCAAGTAATTAATAAATACAAACTTGTGAAAGAACGTGAAGCGGAACAAAACCGCTCTGGTTTTACCCTCTTTAAAAGGGTTGTGTGATAAAAGCCACCTCAGGGGGTGGAAGGTTACCTGATCGATTGGTTGTGTGCAGTATGCACCTCTGCAGGATCAGGTCTCACCTGTAGTATCAGGATGGAAAAACCGGATCAGGGGTTGCGTAACTGGATCCGCTCCAGCATGTTTTTGTAGTAGACCGGGTAGCCTGTGTCGGCATCATTGACCGGCTCGCCCTGGACGGTCTTTCTTCGCTGCCATATCACGGGGGTGAGGGCCTGTACCTCTTTGGTTATCTCCAGGGTGGTGGGATCGATGTACCAGTCCTCATGGAAATGTACCGAGAGCAACTGTTCTTCCAGGTCCAGCAGGGATGCCATCCGCGAGCGCCTGCTGATAAGGGATGCGAGTTCCCGTTGCAGCTGGAGGGTCTGTTGATCCATGGAGTCCCGGGAAGGAAATGAGGTATTGCCCGAACCTTCCAGATGGGGCTCCAGCAGGATGAATTCGTAGGAGATCCCCCTGTAGGCTACTTTTCCTTCTGTGGAGGCCAGTTCCCTGATCATTGACGCAAAAAGATGTTGCAGGGAGTCGGCCTGGACTCCCGGAAGGGAATGGTTGAGGGGGTGGTACTTTTTCACTTTTTTTGTGAGCACCGTTTTTTTCGGATCGATGATCCACCTTTCCCTGAATTGCAGGTACCAATCCCCGTCCCTTTCATTGCTCCATTTTCCGGGCAGGTCCACCACGTCGATCACCCTGAACCCGGAATCAGGCAGCGTTTCCTGTGCATGCACCTTGCCTGTCGCAGCAAGCATGATAAAAAGCAGTATGCTGGTATAAGATCTCATGGCAACTTTGAAATATGGTCTCATGGCAACTTCGAAATATGGTCTCATGGCACATCTTCTTTCTCCGGAGGTTCGGCACAAATTCCTCCTTTACCGAACCGGAAAGGCATTTTTACCCCGAGGTCTATGCTCCAGCCGCTTCCCCTGTAGGAAACGGTGCTTGCTGCAGGAATCTCGGGCAGGGAGTTGGTCACAGCGATATTATCCTGGGAGATGAATCCGTGATAATAGCTGGCATAGAGGGTGGCGATGAGCGGGAATTTCAGGGGAAGCCTGTATTCAATCCCCGTTCCCAGCCGAAACAGGGGTCTGAAGCGGGAGGTTCTGGATGCCGTATAGGAAGTGGTGGCAGGAATAGGCATGCCGGATTCGGGAGAAAGGTAAGTGAAAGAACCTCCTCCCGTACCATAATCAGCCTGTGCAAAGTGTGTCAGCAGCGATAGTCCTCCGTAGACCACATAATGGACCTTATTTTTATGAAGGTTGTAGAAATAGCGCAGCCGGACCGGCACCTCCAGGAACATCGGAGCTGGATCCCTGGTTTTAAAATTCACGCTGTGGTCGTACATGAGCGCATAGAAGGTGCTTGATCGCTGGTAGTTGACACCCAGATCGATACCCAGTTCCTCGGTAAGCATGTAGCCTGCATATAGCCCTGAATGCAGGTTGGCATACCTGAACAATCCCCTCTCTTCCATAGGCCGTGGACCGACGGCAGGATTGGTGGAAGTAAAAGCGCGCCATAGCGATCCCACGTCCGCACCCACATAGAATTCACCTTTCCGGTCGGTGGGTTTCCCTTCTCCCGTGGATTTCTCGATCCTGGAACGTATTCGGTAGTCCCTGTTCTGCCATATATTGCTCACAGGTATCTGGAATACAAGGGTGGTATGGATGGCATTGCCATTGGACTGGTATTCTGCCTCCCGGGTATTGAAATCCTGATCGGTATATACCAGGCTGGTGGAGGTGGACTGGCCGAAACCATTCAGGTAGGAGAAACTGAGTGAGGCCTGCCAGAGGCCGTAAAGCCTGAGGCCGAGGCTGATCCCGGTTTCAAGCATGTGTTTTCCCGGAGCACCGGAGGACTGCTGCAGGCTGTAGCTGAAAGCCAACCCATCGGGTGCAGAGATTACGCTGCTGGCACTGTAGGGAACCTCGGGCATTGCAGTCATATGGTATACATAACCGATCCTTGGGATGAGGCTGACCGGGAATTCAGACAGCTGTGCCCGGTATTCGACCCTAAGGGGGATCAGCCATGAGGTATAACTTCTCCATCCGGACTGGAACCGGCGTTCATCCTCCATGTTGATCCCTGCCCTGGAGGGAATGTAATAGAGGCCGGCGGTGACAGAGAGGTTCTCCATGAGTTCCTGGGAAAGGGTGACCCCGGCAATGGAGCTGCCCACGTTGGCCCCGGCAAAATAATCTCCCGGGTCGATGACCTTGATGATGCTCCACTGGGGACCAGCCTCCAGGTTCAGGTAAGTTTTCAGCTGTCCCTTCACACCTGTCATCAGGGAAAAAATCAGGATGATGGTAAGAGTTTGTTTCATGATATGTAAATGATGATACCCTGATGCAGATAAAACGCAAAGCATCCGGTGCCTGGTACCTTTGAAATCTCAATATACTGAAATTCTTTTAAAAGGTCATGGTGAAGATGGTCTCTTCGCCGGGTTTTGACTGTGCGGTGATGGTGCCCCCGTGCAGCCTGAGGATCTGTCTTGAAAGGCTCAGTCCGATTCCCGAACCGCTGCGTTTGGTGGTAAAGAACGGGATAAAGATCTTATCGATCACGTCCCCAAGGATCCCCTGTCCGTCATCGATCACCTGGATGGTGGGACGGCCTCTTTTGTTGTAGAAACCCCTGATATGGATCGATCCGTGCTTGTGTCCGTCCAGTGCCTGGAGTGAGTTCTTGACCAGGTTGATCAGAACCTGCTCGATCATCTGCTCATCCACCTGCAGTTCAATGGTATCGGGTTCAATGGTGGTGACCAGGTCGATATTCTTGCTCTGCACCTCCTTTTTCATCAGGGTGTGCACACGGTCGATCAGTTCTTTCATCCTGATCTGGTTGAAATTGGGTTCGGGGATCTTGGTCAGGTTCCTGTAGGTTTCCACGAAGTTCATCAGACCGGTGCTACGCCTGTTGATGGTCTGCAGGGCTCCCTGGATCTCCTTTACCGTATCCAGGTCGATTTCCTGCGCCCCTTTCTCACCCGAGGTGAATTGTTTAAGCATGGACTCCACTGTAAAGGAGAGGGAGGATATGGGGGCAATGGAGTTCATGATCTCATGGGTGAGCACCCTGATCAATTTCTGCCATGCTGCTGTTTCCTGTTCCTCCAGCACATTCTGAATGTTTTTGACAGTACTCAGCAGGATCACCTTGTCCTTCACTTTGAATTCAGTGGCGTACAATGCCAGCTGCAGGATATCTTCCTCATCCTGCACTTTTACCAGCCTGTTCTCACCGGGGTTGATGGTCAGGAGCGTATCTGCCAGGTCGTCGCTCAAAGACCTCAGCTTATTGATGTTGCGCAGTGTATTGATCTGGAAAAGCTTCTTGGCAGCCGGGTTGATCATTTCCACGGTGCCATCCCGCTGATAGGCCAGGATGCTTATATCTATATTCTGAACAATGCTCTGCAGGTAATGGAAATGCTCCTCCCGTTCACTCCTTACCTGCTGAAAATCGTTCATCACATCGTTAAATGCAGTACCGAGCTCATCGAACGATGACCCGATGTTGCCGATCTGGAAAGAACGGGTAAACTCTGAATATCTGATGGATTCCAGGAAACTTGCCAGCTCCCGGTTGGTACGGTCCACATACCGGATCAGCGACCACACCTGGTAGATGATCAGTCCGGCTACCAGAATGGGCGTAAAGGTGAAGGCACTGTTCAGGGTGATGAACAGGGCAAGGCATGTGGCGGTAAGCAGGAGTACCCTGATGATTATATTGAACCTGAATTGCTTAAAGACCATGTTTCTCCATCCTTCTGTAGAGTGATGTACGGGTCAGTCCCAGCTGGGTGGCAGCCTGGGTAACATTGCCCTGGTTTGTCTTCAGGACCTTTTCAATCACGGTCCTCTCAATGTCCTCCAGGTTGTAGGAATCCAGTTCCAGTCCCCCGCTGCTCTTCACCGTGGAGGAAAGGATGAAATCATCCGGACTGAGGCTGCTCCCCTCACACATGATCACTGCCCTTTCGATGGCGTGCTGAAGCTCCCTCACATTGCCAGGCCAGCTGTATTGGTTCAGCTTCTTGATGGCCGAAGACTGGATATTCCGGATCGGTTTCTGGTATTTCCTGCTGTAGATCTTCAGGAAGTGGTCCGCCAGCAGGGGGATATCGCTGGCCCGGTCCCGCAAAGCAGGCAGGTGGATTTCCACGGTATTGATCCTGTAGAGAAGGTCCTGCCGGAAAATGCCGTCCGCCACATTCTGGTGGATATTGTTATTGGTGGCGCAGATCAGGCGAACATCGATGCCAATGGGTTTGGTGGATCCCACCCGGTTGATCTCCCTCCGTTCAAGGACGGTGAGCAGTTTTGACTGTAAGGGATAGGTGAGGTTCCCGATCTCGTCAAGGAACAGTGTTCCCGAAGAGGCGATCTCAAACCTGCCCTGTTTCATCTTGTGTGCATCCGTGAAGGCACCTTTTTCGTGACCGAAAAGTTCACTTTCAAACAGGGTATCCGGGATGGATCCCAGGTCCACGCTGATGAACACTTCATCCTTCCTGAGCGAGTTCCGGTAGAGCGCCCTGGCCACCAGTTCCTTGCCTGTCCCGTTCTCTCCAAGGATCAGCACATTGGCATCGGTGGCAGCTACTTTTTTGATGGTATTGAATACCTCGTACATTTCGGGCGACTGACCAATAAAATCAGTATAGGGCTGGTCAAGGACCGCACTGATCTCCTGTTGCCTGAGCTTCAGGTTCTGGGCCTGGATTTTTGTGCGGTGAAGGCTGATGGCCGAATTGATGGTGGCCAGGATCTTTTCGTTCTGCCAGGGTTTCAGGATAAAGTCGGTGGCCCCCAATTTGATGGCCCTGACCGCTTTTTCAGCATCACCATAGGCGGTAATGAACACCACTACTGCATTGGGATCAATTTCAAGGATCTGAGCCAGGGCGTCAAATCCCTCCTGACCGCTGATGGCATCCTTGGTGAAATTCATATCCAGCAGGATCACATCCCAGTCCAGTTTCTCCATCATCTCGGGAATGCGTTCGGGACCGGGCAGGGTCTCAATGACTTCCACATGAGGGCGCAACAGCAATTTCAGGGCAAACAGGATGTCCTCATTATCGTCAACGGCCAGTATTCTTCCGATTTTTTGTTCCATAATCAATCAAGCATGTTTCATGAGTTCATGATACGCTAAATGATGCAAAAAGAGTGCCTTACATTTCAAAGTGTTCAGATTCAAGACATTTGTGATTTAAAAATAACAAAAAAAGTGTACGATGCGTTCAAAATCGTACACTTGCGTTTCAAAATCGTACACTTTTTCTGGACAACGCCCGGGGATCTATTTGCTAAAATAATGATTACCAATTTTTTATTTTGTTTGGCATAATAGGTGTACGATTATGGGATAATATGATTTAAAAACTCTGGATATGGAAGGAATGGACCGCAAAATTGACAAGAAGGGAAAAATTTCCCGGAAAACCATCTGGTACATTGCCTTGGGTGCGTTGATCATCACCGTACTGGCAATCATCATTTTCGGTGATAAAAGCTCCAAGTACAACGTGGATGTATCGCGCATTACCATTGAGGAAGTGAAAAGGGATATTTTCCAGGATTACATCACCGTTCAGGGAACCGTGGAACCCATCTCCACCATTTACCTGGATGCTGTAGAAGGGGGCAGGGTGGAAGAGATCCTCATTGATGAAGGGAACATGGTTGAAAAAGGAGATATCATCATCCGGCTCAGCAACGACAACCTCCTTCTGGAGATCACCAACAACGAAGCCATGGTGGTCCGGGCCATCAATGAAGTGCGGTCGGCCAGGCTGCAGATGGACCAGACCCTGCTCAATTACAGGCAGCAGATTATTGACCTGGAGACAAAGGTCACCCAGAACAAAAGGCAGTACAGGAACAACGAGATCCTTTACGGGCAGAACCATATTTCCAGGGAGGAGTTCGACCAGTCCAGGGAAACTTACAATACGTCCAAGGAACTGCTGGAACTGCTCATTGAGAACTATAAAAACGACTCCATCTACCGCTCCATCCAGATCAGCTCCGTGGAAGCTTCGGTTGTGAGCATGGAAAAAAGCATGCGGATCATTCGCAGGCGCCTGGACAACCTGAATATACGGGCTACTGTGGACGGTGAACTGGCCACACTCAATCCCGAAATAGGCGAGGTTGTTACCTACGGGAACAGGGTGGGCACCATCAATGTGCTGGATTCTTATAAATTGAGGGTGGATATTGATGAACATTATATTGCGCGCATCCAGATCGGACTTACGGGAGAGTGTGACTTTGCCGGGAGGTCCTACAATGGCGTCATCGTAAAGATATATCCAGAAGTGCAGAATGGCCGGTTTGCGGTGGATATGGAATTCACCAATGAGATCCCCGGGCAGATCAGGATCGGGCAGACTTCCAGGATCCGTCTCCAGCTGGGCGAGTCGAAGGAAGGCATCCTGCTGACCAAAGGAGGTTTTTACCAGACTACCGGCGGACAGTGGGTCTTTGTGCTGGATCCTTCCGGGGAATTTGCGGTGAAACGGGACATCAGCATCGGCCGGCAGAATCCCAGGTATTATGAAGTACTCAGCGGACTCGATCCCGGGGAAAAGGTGATCGTTTCCTCCTACCAGAACTATGCTGATCATGATAAACTGATCCTGAAATACAACCGTTAAGTTTATTCCCATGCAACGTTTCTTCATTACAAGCCTATTGTTTACGTCGATATTGTTGAACCTGGAGGGGCAGGAAGATACGCTCTGGGACCTGGAGCGCTGTATCCAGCATGCCATCCATGAGAACCTGGACGTGAAACGGCAGGAACTGATGCTGCAATCAACTGACCAGGACCTCCTGCAGAGCAAAATGAATCTTCTTCCCAATCTGAACGGGGGCATTGATCACCAGCTGGGTTCGGGCCGTGTGCTCGACCGGGGTACCTATGAGTGGGTGGATGCCAGTGTAAGCCAGGGTGACCTGGGCTTGCAGAGTGACCTCACTGTTTTTAACGGACTGCAGGGCCTGAACAACATGAAAATGAACAGGGCCAGCTACATGATGAACAAAGAGGACCTGGAAGCCATGGAGGACCAGATCACGCTGGGGGTGATGACCGGCTACCTGGATCTTCTGCGCAACAAGGAGCTGGTGGAAGTGGCTGAAAGCAAGGTGGTGGTGACAATGAGCCAGGTGGAACGGATGGAGCAGCTGGTGGAAGTGGGGAATGAACCCCGGGGAAAATTGCTGGAAGTGAATGCACAGCTTTCCACGGCAAGACTGGCACTGACCCAGGCCATCAATGCCCGCGAGATCGCCCGGCTGAATTTGATGCACGTGATGAACCTTACCGGGGAGTCCTCCTTTGAGATCGAGGAACCCGAACTCCCCGATCCATCCCTTGTGGAGATTCCCGAACTTGATTCCGTCTTTCAAAAGGCACTGGAAATCCTTCCCCAGATCAGAAGTGCCGAATACGGGATAGAGACCCAGCAGCATTACCTCGCCCTGCAGAAAGGGAAACGGTCACCCAGGATCTATGCACGGGGTCTCTATTATACCAATTACAGCGACCAGCTGATCAATCCCCGGGATCCCAATCCTCAGGATCCCACAATGGATTATCCCATTCAGACCCAGATACAGGATAACCGCTACAAACAGGTTTCCATGGGGATCCAGTTCCCTCTCTTCAACAGGTGGCAGGTACAGACCGAGATCAATAAGGCCAAAATTGACCTGCAGGATGCCGAGTACCTTTACAACAGCGTGGTGCTGGAACTGCAGAAATCGATCCAGCAGTACCATACCGAGGCCGTGGCGGCCATGGACAACTACCGCTCTGCCCTGGAATCGGTGGCCAACAATGATGAGGCTTTCAGGTTCGCGGAAGAACGTTTCAGGGTGGGCACGGGCACCACCCTGGAACTGCAGGAAGCACGTAACCAGCTTTACGAGGCGACCTCCGAGATGGTCTCTTCCAAGTATGTGCTGATCTTCTATGTGAAGATCCTGGACTTTTACATGGGGCGGAAGATCGTTTTTTAGAATTGTGGATACAGATCGCTCTTTGCGGAATATCCGGCAGAAATCTTATTTTTGTTTGTGTGAAAAAACTTTTTCTTCTGTCCCTGGTTATCTGGTCCGTGGCGGTATCCGGACAGGTGGTCAATTTTGCAAAGACCCTGCCGCAGCGCTCCTTCAGCGTGGGGCTCGCTTCCTCCTACCATATTGACAACGATGTGATCCTTTTCGATGCGGGGGGAATGGCCTATTTTGTGAATGCAGGCTACGGGTTGCAGTACTCCATCGATCTGAACCTCAAGTACGGGTATTTCGTCAATGGAACGGATTATATGAGCGTGGACATGCAGTATCTTCTGCATGAATCCAGGCAGAGCTATTTTTCGGTCATCGCGGGTTTGCACCGCTGGGATGAGTACGGATTTGACCTGACCGGTCTCTATACCTTTGCTTTCCGTTACTGGCTCAATTTTTCGGCAGGAGTGGATATGGATCTGGATTTTGCCACAGACGTCAATCCAAGGTTCTGGGTACCTTTGAACGTTGGATTTATAGCCAATGAAGTGATGTTTGTTTACCTGGAATACAACCTGCCTGTCTCCGAGCGTGCATGGGACATTGTAGCCCTGGGAATTAACTTCATTATCCGCTGACCGCTGGGACCAGTCTATTCACTGGCCTGGTATACCGGTTCACCCCCTGAATAGGTCGCCTTGACCCGGATCCGGAAAAGCTGCTCATCCGGGGCGGTCATCAGGTCCGTGCCGGTGATGACAAAATCAGCAAGTTTTCCCTTCTCGATGCTGCCTTTTATTTCTTCCTCGAATGCCGCCCTGGCAGCCCAGATGGTCATGGCCCGGAGGGCTTCCTCCCGGGTAAGGGCCTGTTCCATCATGAATCCTCCCGGTGGATAGCCGGCATGATCTTTTCTTACCGTGGCGGCATAAAAACCGTCAAGGGGATTGATATCCTCCACCGGGAAATCGCTGCCGGCGGCCAGCCACCCGTTCTCATCCAGCAACCGCCGGTAGGCATAAGCCCCTTTCATCCGCCCGGGTCCGATCCGCTGCTCTGCCCAGTACATGTCAGAGGTGGCATGGGTGGGTTGCACGGAAGGGGTGATGTTGTACCTGCCGAAAAGGTGGAAATCATCCGGGTGGATCACCTGGGAATGCTCAATGCGCCAGCGGCGGTCGTTGTCCTCTTCCAGGATCTCTCCGTATATATTGAGCATTCGCCGGTTGGCAGCATCCCCGATGCAATGGGTGGCCACAATGAAGTCATGCTCATAAGCCCTCCTGCAGTGCTTTTCCAGTACCTCCCTGGGAGTAACGAAGAGACCCGGATTGCCGGGATCGTCCGAATAGGGTTCAATCATCCTGGCACCCCTGGAGCCCAGGGCTCCGTCGGCAAACAGCTTGAGGGTATTCACCGTCAGGTAGTCGTTCCGGGCAGGTCCCTTTTCCACGTACTGCCTGAAATTCTCCTCGCTGGCCGAGAGCCAGGCATTGATCCTGATCTTCAGTGATCCGGCCCGGTAAAGGGAATCGATCAACCGGATGGTGGAAGCGGGAAGGCCGGCATCATTGACCGAGGTGAGTCCGACTCTGAAACAATTCTCCTCTGCCCGTTGAAGGGCCAGCACGATTTCCTCCCTGGAGGGAGGGGGGACCAGCTTTCCCACCAGGCCGATGGCATGATCGATCAGGATACCCGAGGGAACCCCGTCCTTGAGCATCACGGTGCCTCCTTTCACCTTTGTTTGTGCCGTCACTCCGGCCAGTTCCAGTGCCATGGTATTGACCCAGGCGGCATGCCCGTCAATCCTTCTGAGCAACACAGGGGTATCGGGGAAGTGTGTGTCCAGCATGGTGCGGTCCGGGAACTTTTGGACCTCCCAGTCATTCTGGTCCCATCCGCGCCCTGTGATCCAGCTGCCAAGATATATATCATGGTGTGTGCTGAGTATTTCAATGATTTCCCCCACCGAAGCGGTGCCCACCAGGTCGGCACTGTTCAGGTTCATTCCGTACCCGAAAAAGTGACAGTGGGCATCAATCCAGCCCGGATATATAAAATTACCTTCCAGCTTCTTTACCCGGGAAGCGCGGTATCTTTTTTCGATCTGTTCGCTGGTACCCACGTCGATGATCCTGTGATCCTTTACCGCAATGGCTTCAGCCTTGCTGAACCGGGGATCCACCGTATAGACCACGCCCCCGGTCAGGATCAGGTCCGCTTCCTTCCGGCCCGTGGTGCAGCTTGTCGTATATGTGATCATAAATGCTGTGATTAACAATGCCGGGGTCAGCAATTGTATCTCTCTCATGAGGAAAGGTTTTGAACAAAAATAGTATTCTCATATTATTTTCCCCATTTTTGCGTTCATAACACAAAATCACGGGGATGTTTATCCGCAGGTTCCTGTTCGCTTTTCTGGTTCCACTGGTGCTGTTTTTCTCATGCCACCCTGAACGGCATTTCATTGAAGATCGGGATGCAAAGCTTGCCTTCACGCTGGATACGGTCTATTTCGATACGGTCTTTACCACCATCGGTACGGCAACCAAATCTTTCCGGGTGAAGAACCCCCACAACCAGCATATCAAAATTGACGAGATCACCCTTGCAGGGGGCGCTTCGTCGGTTTTCAGGATCAATGTGGACGGGGAGTCCGGGCTGTCATTCTCCGAGGTGGAAATTGCTCCCAAAGACAGCCTCTATGTGTTCGTGGAAGCCATCCTGGATCCCAACAACACGGGAGAGATCCTGCGTATCCAGGATTCCATCCTGTTCCTGACCAACGGCAATTTGCAGGATATCGACCTGGTGGCCTGGGGTCAGGATGTCCACATCCTCCGTGACAGCATACTGGGGCAGTACACCACCTGGAGCGCCGACAAGCCTTACCTGATCCTTAACTATGCCTATGTGGATTCCCTGCAGACCCTGGCCATCGATCCCGGGGTGAGGGTCCACCTGCACAGGGATGCCATTCTCTTTGTGGAAGGCACCCTGGAGGTGAATGGCACGATGGAAGAGCCGGTCATTTTTGAGGGAGACAGGCTGGAGGAATTATACGAGGATATACCCGGTCAGTGGGGACTTATCTATCTGACGGAGAACAGCCGGAACAACCGGATCAACTATGCGGAGATCCGGAACGGGACCATCGGTATTTTGATCAGCGCCCCCCCCGAATCGGGAAAGACTCCCGACCTGAAGATCACCAATACCATCATCAATCATATGAGCTCCAACGGGATCTATGCGCTCAATGCGCAGGTGACCGGGTCAAACCTGGTGATCGGGAATTGCGGGGGCAGCTGTACCGGCTTGATCTTCGGGGGGGAATATACGTTCACTCATTGTACTTTTGATAATCAATGGGACACGCGCTATTCCAACCGCCTGCTTCCGGCGGTCTATCTGTCAGATTATTTTGGTACTTATGATGAACAGGGAAACCTGTTGGTCTATACGCGAGGTGATTTTGAAAAGGCGGAGTTCAGGAACTCGATCATCTATGGAAGTGAACGGATGGAGCTGGTCATTGACAGTTATGACGGGCGGCAGCTCAACTACCTTTTTGATCACTGCCTGACACGCATTGATGAAGACAGCCTGGATTTTACCGGTGATCCGTCCTTCAGTTCCATCATCAATAATGAGGATCCCCTGCTGGACAGCATTCCCGTCAGTTATGAACCGGATTCCCTGTCTCCTGCCATCGATGCCGGATTGCCCGCCCATGCCATCCAGTTTCCCTTCGATCTGAACGGCAAAAGCCGCCTGGATGATGAAGCGCCAGACCTGGGGGCATATGAGTGGCAGCCTGCTGCTTCGCAGCAAGAAAGTCCCTGAGAAGTTGATAGCCAGCTAAATGATTACAAAAATACGTTATTCACCTCCGATACTGCTTTCATATCCGTAATCAATACTTTCATTTAAAAGCTTCTGGATTGGTATGATTTCCAGTCCATTCTTCCTGGCATACTCCAACAATATCTCTGTCAGGCTGGTTAACCATTTACCTAACTCAAGTGTCTGCTCTCGTTCAAAATAGCGATTCTCATCGGTAAGATACCCCGGGACTCTTGTCTCGGAAAAAACATTCTTCATATCATCAATTGTTCCCTGGTATTCTCTAATATTCTCATTAGCAATTCTATGGGCCGATAATAAAGCACTTACTGCTCCTGTGGCGTTACCTACAGCTGCACTTCTTTCCGCTTCTATAAGATTATCCTCCATATTCTCTAGCCCGAGTTTACGAGTTATAACATCGACATAAATATAATCAATTGATGAACAATTGGTTATGTCTTCCATTTCCTGCCCCCTAAATTATTGTTCATAAAATGTTAGTATTTGTCCTTTATTTTGTTGGGTTTGCATCGATATATTATTTAACATGCTCCCTAAATACTAAAGAACAAGCTATGGCTTACATCATGCATAAAAAGATCAGCGGGAAAACCTATTACTATGCCGAGCATAGGGTCTGGAAAGACGGTAAATCCCGCAGGCAGTGGCAGAAATACCTTGGAACCATTGACAGGATCATTGATGCTGTTGAAGGTAAACATCTCACCCCTGGCTATGCTGTGTTGTTTGAACTGGGAGGTGTGGCATCCTATCTTTCCATAGCAAGACAGATTGGGATTGTTGAAAAGATTGACCGTATGCTCCCTAAAAGGAATCAGGGACTCAGTATCGGTGAATACCTATTGATAGCTTCCATAAACCGGGGATTGGAGGCGGTAAGTAAAAATGGCATGTGGTCCTGGTTCCAGGATACGGCATTGTTGAATTATTTTTCAGGGATCCGGAAAGGACAATTGACTTCCCAGCGTTTTTGGGACCATATGGATATGATTGGCGAGGAGAAGATCATCCCTGTCTGGCTGGAGATATTAAATGGGGCACTTTCATCAAACCAGATTGATCTTAGGAGTGTATCATATGATGAAACAAACTTCTATACTTTCATCAGCACCTTTAATGAGCGCTGCACCATAGCTAAGCGGGGGAATAACAAACAGGGCAGGACCAATTTGCGCCAGGTGAATTACGCCTTATTCTGTTCAAAGGAAAATCACATGCCTTTGTATTTTGACATTTACCATGGCAATGTTCATGACTCGACGGAGTTTAAAAAGATCCTTCCCCGGTTTAAGGCTGCTTTTAAGGACAAGATCGCACCTGAATCAAGCATTACCATCATCTTTGATAAAGGGAATAACTCTCAGGATGCAATCGCTGAGTTTGATGAATCACCTTCACGGTTTCATTTTGTAGGTTCATTGAAGCTAAATGAGCATCAAGAATTGACTTCAATCTCCAATGCAGACCAAAGATTTGAATCAACCGGACATCCGCAACTGGAGAGCCTGAAAGCTTTACGCATCAAAAAGGAAGTTTATGGCAAACAAAGGACGGTGATTGTAACCTTCAATGAGAACCTGTACAACGATCAGCTCAAAACCCTGTACAATGATCTGGAAAGATGCCAGGGAAGGTTATCAGAGCTAAGCCGCCGGTTGAAAGACCGGGCAGAGGGACTCATAACCAAAGGCAAAAAACCCACCAGGGCCTCTGTAGGGAACAATGTGAAGGACATATTGAAACGACAGTACATGAAACAGTTGATCAAGGTGGATTACCAGGAGAAAAATGGCATACCGATAATAAGTTATTCGTTGAATGGGGAAGAATTTGCCAGACTAACAGATACTTACCTGGGCAAGAAAATACTCTTTACCGACAACCATGATTGGAAAACCGAAGACATTATACTGGCCTATCATGGCCAACATGTGATAGAGAACGTATTCAAAGAAACCAAGGATAATAAGAGGGGCTGCTGGTGGCCGGTGAACCACTGGACCGATCAGAAAATAAAGGTCCATGGTCTTTATTGTTCAATCACGCTATTAATAAGAGCCTTGATGACAATGAAAACAAGGCAGGAGAATATAAATCTTTCCCTGGGACGATTACATGAAAAACTAAACGGTATCAAACAGGTGATCAATGTTTATCCCAAACAGCCAGGACAAGGGAACAAGAAGGAACGAAAGACCCAGACGCTGTCCAAGATGGACGAAGTCCAGCATAAGCTATTCGATATCTTCAAGATGAATGATTACATTGCGATTTAGGGGAATGAAATGATGCTTGTATATTCTTATTTATTAGGATATTATACTCGTAGTTTTTGATAACTCGTAAACTTGGGCTAGGTTTTTATTGCGTGTATCACTCACCGATTGAACATATGATATTTTTTAATTACCAGGAAGGCCGTGGCTGTGAAGGATCCAGGAAACTGCTTACTGACTTTATGGGGCGTCTGCATACCGATGGTTACTAAGTATACGATTTGTTCGGAGTACAGAAAGATATGATTCTGGTAAATTGTCTTTCGCATGCTCGACGTTATGTTCGAAAAAAGTCTAAGCGATGACCGTAAGCGAGCTGAATATGCAATGCAAGAGATCCAGAAGTTATATCACATTGAACGTATTGCACGGGAGAGCTGTATTCGTAGCAAAG
>Ga0180432_10006664_pt1 | contig 14930 bp, 9 predicted proteins | sample SS_ome_10_FD_132414 | JGI IMG/M metagenome (GOLD analysis project Ga0180432, IMG submission 132414) | Hypersaline lake sediment archaeal communities from the Salton Sea, California, USA - SS_1_MS_2 metaG | ecosystem: Environmental > Aquatic > Non-marine Saline and Alkaline > Hypersaline >... | reverse complement strand
TGGTAAAATACAATACAAAATAGTCCAAAGTTTAATAAAAAAGGGGGTGGTTCAAAGAGAAAAGGAAATCTGTCCCATTTGTCAAGAAAAGGACATTGATTGTGAAACAATGTGTAATCACGCATTTTGTTTGGTTTGCATTCAAGCATGGGTAGATAATAATAATAATAATAATAATAAACATACATGTCCGTATTGCCGGACAGATATGGGAAAGGAGATAAATATGGTTGAATTTGTTTAGAGCTTGGTTTTATTGTTAGTTGCTTATTTTTTCTTAAACGCAGATAAATTACGTTTCCCCCTTATTTTTTGTTTGCGCGATATTTGTTGTTTCAAATGTTTTGAGTCAATTTCTTTCACCGTTAATGGCGTCTTTTTTGTAATTCTTTTGGTGGGTCTATATACTGGATATGATTTGTTCCCAATATCTTTCCACTCTTCTTTGAACCATCGTGTTAAACCCTCCTTTTTTCTTTTTGTTTTCCCTCGATATTTACCACCCATTTCCTTATATAATTTCACAATATATCCACTTTTATACGCACTTGATTTTTTATAAGTCTTATCTGCAATCCTCTTGGCTTTTGCGTATAATTTTTTATTTATTGGTTCGCTCATTTACAGTAGTTTCTTATTTATTATTTATCATTTATTTTTATTGTTTGTTAGGCAAACCAAACAATAAACTAAAAATTTCACCATCTTTCTAAACATATAATGACTGATTTGTGGCAACGTGTTTCAAAAGAAGCACAGGTATTGCACGCAATTTACTCATCCATTCCATATTTTTCAGTAATTCCGCGACACATTCTAGTTCGGCAGCAATGCTAGTTATTTTCAAAAGTGCCTTGATAAATTCACCCAAAAAAATACCCCGTTCTTGAACCCGATTTAACACCATTTTACACGCTTCTTCGCTTTCAGCATTGCACCAATCTTCCATTATGTCCATCAAATCAAAATGCATTTCATATTCTTCCCCGCTTTCTATTCCAAGTTGTGCTTCGATTTCTTCATATTCTTCATACAAGTACTTCAATGCACTCACGACTGAACTCACATTTTCACCAATTATATTCCCATCAGGAACTGACATTTGTTTTAAACTTTCATTGTCTGAAAGACGAATGGATGTGAAACAACTAAATACAATCACCATTTGCACCGCAGTTAAATTAGTCATTTTTTCGCCTTTATTGCAAAAGAATTCTGCAAAAACAATGCTGGAAAGTTCGTGTATTTTTTGCACTATTTCGCACTTGATGTTCTGTTTTCTCTGGTTGTCTTGGGTGTGTAAAATAAAACCGCGAAGTTTTAAAAGGTCCAACACCTTTTGTATTTCATTTTGCATGTACATTTCCATTTCATTTATTTCGCATTCCAATTCATATATTTTCGCATCTTGTTCTTGACTTCCCTTAACACTATTTATTGCTTTTTTCAATTCAGCTTCACCATATTCCGCATGTAGTGCATCCAGTTCTTTTACAAGATTTTTACGTTTTTTATTTACACTGCGAGGTAATAATTCCAAACATAAACAATAATGCTCGACAATAGTGCTTGAAATAGACGATACGCCAGCATTACCTTTTTCCGCCATAGATTGCCGTTTATATTCTTCCAAAGTATCTTTGCATGCACTCAACCTTTCTTGAAACTCCAATGCGGTCATACTTTTATCTGCATATTCATTCAATTCATTCATTTGTCCCGCCGAATTAAACCATTCCTTTAAAACCAATCCATAATTCAACCGAAACTTGCTTTTTAATTGTTGCGGTGTTCCATTTAACATTGTCTTGTAGTCATGAGCGGAAACTCCCGAAAATAAATTATTTAAATGAATTACATTTCCCACACTATCTATACCCAATCGTCCTGCTCGTCCCGCAGCTTGGGTCATTTCAAAAGAATGCAGTAATCTATGTTGTTTTGATGCACCCTTACCGGCAAATTTACGCACATCGGTAAAAATAGTAGTCTTCACTGGAAGATTTATGCCCACACTCATAGTTTCGGTGCAAAAAAGTAATTTGACGAAACCACGCGCAAACAATAATTCCACCATTTCTTTTAATATTGGCATCAATCCTGCGTGATGAATGGCAATACCCTTTCGCAAAAGAGCAACTAAATTAATATATTCGGGCAACCGCAAATATTCCTCAAAATTCGGCAAACGCTGTCTCAAAAGCGTTTCGCATTCCCGGTCAACGGTATAAGGTATTTTGCTGTCAAATTCAAGCAGATTTGTTCCCACTTCTTTGGCACATATTTCCAATTGCTTGCGACTAAACACATAACACAATGCAGGGAGCATATCATTTTCTACCATGTGCTTACATACTTGATTTAACACGTGCCCTCTTTTGGCGTGAGACCGGGATTTTTCAAAAATACCGAGCGTCTTATTAATTGTGGTAAAATTTGTGTCATTAAATATTCCTTTGGCGTCTTGGATAACCAAAGGTTTATCAATTACAGCACGAATTTCTTGTTGTGTGGCCTTGTCCTTTATTGTTTTAAAAATACCTGCGGGTGAAGTAATAAATGTATAATGCGTCAATGGAACTGCCCGATGCATTTTTTTCGCCAAATAGACTATTTTTTGTGTTTTTTCTTGTTCCTGTGTTTGCGGTTGTGTGTCAATTTTTACATCATTATATCTATTTTCAATCCAAAGTGCGAAAGAATTGGGGTTAGATAATGTAGCCGAAAGACCAACCACTTGCACATGTTCCGGAAGCATCATGAGCGTATTTTCCCAAACGGTTCCCCGATGCTCGTCACCAATCATGTGTATCTCGTCAAACACTACACATCCCAATTCTTCGGGAATATTCATTTCAAATGATGTATTTGTGGTTGTTATTGTCATAGAGGTTGGAGACAACGCATTTGACTGCTGTTTTAACGCGATTAATTTATTCAACAATATTTCAGTGGTCATAATCAACACATCGGCGGCCGGATTGCAACGAATATCGCCCGTAATTAAACCGAAAGAAATATGCGGATATTTATTACTGAATTGATAATATTTTTCATTTGATAATGCTTTTATGGGACAAGTATAAATCATCTTTTTTCCCATTTGATAGAAAAAAGACAGAGCAAAATCACCACCAAATGTTTTTCCTGAACCCGTTGGAGCACACAACAAGACATGATTACGAGTAGCAATGGCTTCTACCGCCCATTTTTGAAAATCATGCAGTTTATAAGGGTAAGATGCGTAATATTTTTCATATTCTGGTTCCTGTTCTTGGGGATAAGTTAGCGAACAGAGTTTTACCATTATTCATTTATATATGTGGGTTCTATTTATATTGTTTGTTAGCTAAAAACAAATAATATTTGATGTTCGAAATTAAATTATTTTTTATATTTTTCGCGTTTTAAATTGCAAGGCGAACATAATGGTCTTAAAATTGCGTGTTCTTGGTGATATGCATAAAACATATCAGCAATATCTCTATCACTTGAACGAAATACAGGTCGAAATTTTGAGTTTTTATCATATTCGTCGGGGATAACAATTTTATGCATCTGTATAAAATCTTCTACTAATTTTTTAAAATAAACAACATGGTCAATATCGTACCGCTGAATTGTCAATGAACTCTTACAAATAAAACATTTCAAATCATTATTATCAAGGTTGTTTCTATATTTATCAATTTGTGTCTGAACACATTCTCTAAGAGCCTTTGAAAATTTAGTCTCAGAAGACTCTGATTTCCCCTTCACGCACTTTACCCATGATATTTCTGTAATTGTATTGTCATTATTAATAATATTTATAGCAAGTGCATTTCCCTTAGCATCTGGTTCCGAACGTATTTCAAAATCAATAATATTCTTTAATTTATCCTCTTGTCGTGGATGACGCTGACATAATAACAATAAAAATTCATACATATCGGGTGCAATTTTTAAAACACTTTTAGTTATCTTTATTTTATCTAATCTTTGGCGAACATCCTCCATACACGCTTTTTGTGTCTTGTATGAAGTATTCCCAATGGTAATTTCTTTTCTAACCATTTTGTATATTGTATATAGGCTTGATGTATTTTTATATCATTTTTGAAAAAAATAAACCTAAACCTAAAATCCATCCTAAAATTTAAACTGCACTGCCTCGGGTGTAGATACGAACCATATTTTATCATTCACGCGCAATTCGTTTAATCGTCGCAAACTAAACTCTAACAAAAAACACATCCAAGTTTTGGACTGCTTTTTAGCCACAACTGCATCTTTTGAAAATAGTAAATTGTTAGAGGCAGTTGAAAGCCAATCAAGGTCCTTCAAAATATCCTGTGGGGTTGCCTGAAAACAATTCGTGCCTTTCAGCACCTGATTTGCGTCCGTCTTTTTTATTTTCTCCACATTTTTCATTTTAAACACAATGTTTGTTTTGCTATTGTGAAATCCAATAAATCCCACTTTATTCTCCAAAGAAAGACCTTCAATGGTGCGTTTTGTAGCATTAATTTTAAATGCATTATTACGTGTTGAATTTAATTCATTATTTAAAGTGTTAGGTAATGCTTCCCAGATTTTCTGGGAATTTAATTGAAAATAAGTTCCATCAATCTGTTCCAAGTCTGCCTTCTTTAAAATAGGGTCGGTAATAAAATACACCATTTTCTTCCCACGATAATCAAAAGTAAAAGATTGAATATATTGAATTATTTCCGTGAAAAAAAGCGATGTTTTTATCTTGTTCCTAACATCAAAATCAATATTTTCAATTTTGTTAGTTTGAACGTAGTTCATAACCTCCAATTTCTCTTCTATGCTCAACATATCAAACAGATGTCTAATTACTAGTTTCATCCAATCTAGGTTGGTTGTTGTTGTTGTTGTGTTTTTAGATGTGTTTCCTTGGCTCAGCAACATGAGCACTTCTCCTAAAATATGCACATCTGTTTTTTTAGCATTACTAGTTGGAACCTGCTGGGACAAAAATTGAATGCGGTCATATTTTTCAAACAACGCAATAAACAACTCTTGGTCTTTTTCTATGGGTTCTTTTTTATCAATCTCACCAATATTTACCTCTTTTATATCCTTTATTTGTTTTCTTGGAACCTGTTTCTGCGTTTCAATCGGCACAATATTTTTCACCGCAATAACATCATAATTTACATTCAATTTCATACTTCTGTCTTGAATAGACAAATTTTTCACGTTTATTTCCTTGGGTTGATACAAATAGTAATCTCCAACATTGACCATCGTTCCGTGTCGTCCATACTTATCCACAAGAACCATTTCATTATCCATAATATAAGTAAGGGCTAAATCAATCAAATGCACCGGAAATGTTTGATGCGAATTATTCACAAAGGCAATTAAATCCCCTTTTTCGTAAAAAAATCGGTCTTGAAACAACATCAAAACAAGGGCAACAATTTTGCCAATGTTAGTTTGCGAAAAATGGACGTTGTATGTCGTATCATTTATTTTGGCCGTTTTTAATTGCTGTGGACTACATTCATATTCACAAGTATCCATATAATCACACGATGCAGTATGCGGTTTATCTCCCACAGCATAATCGCGAACTATTTGTCCGTCCGCCAATTGAATGGTTAATTTTTGGTCGGAAAAATTATCTTCGGTAAAATTAGTCTGTGCGTTGTTTAAAATACAATCAACCGCATTCTGCTTTATTACACGAGCAACCTTTCCAATATCAATTGCCTTCTTTTCTGCATGACGATATTGGTATAAATCCATCGCTTCTTCATTCGGTCGGTCAGTAAGCATGGAAGCATGCAAAAATATCTCCACGTTCCGTTTATCAAAAGGCAGTCTGCGATGACTGAAATTGCGAACCCCGCGACCCACAATTTGTTCGATGCGATTTAAATTGAACCACGGGTCTAAAATATGAATTTGACGCACCATTTGCAAATCAATTCCCTCAGAACCGGAATCGGATATTAAAACTACCTTTATTTTGTCTCCATCTGCATTGTCTGCATGATTGAGTTTATTAATTATCTTAAAATCAGGTGTCAAAAGTGGCGTTCCAGTAATCATTATATAACTATATGGCGACTTTTTACGGCTTTGACCCGTCTTTTTCATTAAATTACCGCGACTGGATGCATTGTTAAAGCCCATTTCTTCTAGAACGAGAGCCATTGGCACAATGCCGGAGAAAATATATTTTGAATAAATGAGAACAATACCCTCTACTCCATTATCCAAAATAGACCCAATTGCATGCATTTTTGAACTATATTCTTTCAAATTATCCAACTGAAAGATTTTCGGTTGTTGAGGTTTATATTCAAAATTACCAATTTCTACATTGGTACGAGTATAATTCATGATTTTTCGCAAACCATTTTCACCAATATTATCAATATTTCCATCTTGTTTCACTGCATCTGCAAGGATTTTTTTGCTTATATATTTTTTAATATATGCTTGGTCTTTCTTTTCATCTTTATCATCTTCCATTTCTTCATACTCGTCTCTTCCCTTTTTGGGTTTATCATTATCATCATCATCATCTATGATTTGTTGCACATCTTTTGTTGCATCAAATTCAATTGATAATTCCTGTTCTTCTTTATCGTCTGCATCCGCATCCGCATCCGCATCATCAATATCAGAGTCGGCATCATAAAATAGTTCATCTTGTTTCGCTGTTGGGTAAGCAATAATAGAACACTGAATGCATTTGGAAATTGTATCAATAGTATAAATTGTTTTCTTATAAAACAACTGATGATTAATAATTCTCCTATATGTCGTCATTTGTTCCCCCTCTATGTTAGTTAAGTAAGGTTTCAAATATATTTTCGGGTCTCCAATAATCAAACCATTTGGTTTATGTGTTGGATAAGCAATGTAAGGAAAAGTATGGCGCGGAGCAAAAATATTCGGGTAAATGCGAAAGGGAAATGTGTATGGATTTTCACCGCGCACGTAGGATATATATCCTCTCATCTTTCGCATCAGCAACTCTTTTCCTCCACGTTTGAATTCCCCATTGTCATTAAACACATCGCTAATCGAAATTATTCCTCTTTTGTCATTTACATTCAGTAAATTTACCAACCATATAATTTCAGTATAATGATTAAACATCGGTGTTGCCGTTAAAAGAAGCAATTGAGTATTTTGCGAGTTTTGAAGCATAGTAATCAAGTTCTCTGAAATAGAAGAACCCTGCTTACGAATATTATGAATTTCATCAATTACAATCAAACGATTATTGAAAAATACACTTTTCGCATCTCCGTCCTTGACCGATTTAATTTTACTTTCAATCAAATTGGAAAACTTTTCATAGCCCATGAATAAATAAGAACCGGCAATAACCTTCTTTATTTCTTTTTCAACATGGTCCTTAATATCGCGTTCAGTTCCCTGGTAAGGAACACGTCCCGGATTAATTTCATTCAATAATTCATTTCCTACACACCCATCATAACTACACACGCCATTTTTACTAACTTTCAATTTAGAACGATTGAATAACTGCAATTGAAAATTCTCCTGAACAAAGGGACTGGCTACAATGTATATTTTAGACAAAGGAATATTCATTTGTTTCATGTATTGTCGCCTCTCTTCGCATACTCCTATCGCCGAACACGTTTTTCCTGACCCCAAACCATGATACAAAAGAAGACTATTGTAAGGAGTATAAAAAGACAAAAAATTCTTAACAAATATTTGATGCGGTGCTAACTCAAATGACTTTTCCGCCAATTCGTCCGCATAAGTAGGAATGTCTAAAATTGCTCCGTCATATTGTGTATCATAAAACTCTCGTTTGTCAGCAATCTTGCGATTAAAATCCGCGTCATCCAAGTGCGGGTATAAATGAGCTTCTTTTATATCTTTATCTTTTTTTATCGCCGTTTGGTTGTCTAACTCGTGTTTATTTAATAATTTGTTAGTTTTAGCATCCATTGAAACTAATTTCCACAAACAAAAATTGATTGCAACTTATATTATTTTTATATTATATTTTTGATACATTTGTTGTAATTTAAGACATTTATTGTAATTTTTGATACATTGTAAATTATGGATAAAATATAATGTAATATAAATGCGAAGCCATCACGGCAAATATTCTCATTCTTTAAAAAATAAAAATGGTATTCAATCTACTCGTCCTAACAAAATAAAAAATAGAAACAAAAAATACACAAAAAAATATGCGAAAAAACACACAAAAAAATATCGCCGAAAATCTTGGAAAGGTGGCCGGTCTCGCAAATTTAAACATCTTAATTGCCATCCTTCTTCCAAAACATCGCGTGCAACTAAAACCACGTGTTATGATAAAAATCAACTCAAATATCTTCAAACAATTTGGAATGTAAAACACCCCAACGACCAAATACCAAAATCCGCATCACCTACCAAAATATGGAACACGCTTAAACGAAAATATCAAAAAGAATGCGATGACGAAAAATGCTGGATAAACAAACTAAAAACTGAAGGCGGTAATCCCGCAGTTTTACACAAAACTCAGACTAATACCGCTACAACCAGTTTGACCAATTCTTTTGCCCCTAATGCTCCCAAAGAATGGGACAAATCGCCAAATGCATGGTTATCAAGCGACGATATTATTAAGGTAATGAAACAATATGAAACAACCTATAAATGTTTTGAATTTATTGGACCATCCCCAATTGACTTTGATACACGCATTACAGACCCTGCCTATAAAGAAAACGAAGATGATGATTGCGTTTGGGAAGAATTATGCAAATTCAGTGTTAAACAGCAGTTAGAAAAGGGCAAAACAAAGATTGGGGTGATATTTAATACAGACCCACACTATAAATCAGGAGAACACTGGATTTCGCTTTTTATCAACATTAAAAAAGGCAAGATTTTCTTTTTTGATAGTGTGGGAAATAAAGCACCCAAGGAAATTATGGTGTTGGTGGATAGAATTATAAAACAAGGACTGAACCAAAATCCCCCCATACATTTTACTTTCGACCAAAATTATCCAGTGGAACATCAATACAGCAACACTGAATGTGGTGTCTATTCGCTTTACTTTATCGTACACATGTTGGAGGATAAACTAACAGGAGGATACTTAAAAAATCATATTTTAACAGACAAATATATAGAAAAATACAGGAAAATCTTTTTTAATTGATGTGTTTGTTAGGAACGATTATATATTTGTATTTGTGTGTAAAATTCATGTCTATTCATCTTTTGCACTGCCGTAAAATTCATTCTTAAAGATTTTTTCCGTTTTGCTTATTTTGGCTTTACAAGCCTCAATTAAACTGCATTCTTGTTCGGACAAATAGTCTTGATAATAATATTGAACGTTTGATAATTCCATTATCCACGAAGTGCATTTATTTGGCATCATTATCATAAATTCAAAATGTGATGAAAGTAATTCAATCGGTGTTTTATTAATATAATCAAATAATGCCGACATATTGGCGACATTTTGCATAAATGTTTCTTGGGTCGCATCCAAAGCATAAGTTTCATTTACTTTGGATATGTACATGCTTGTAATTTTGCAGAATTCTTTTTGGGTTTTGGGAGGTTCTGCACCCAACATTTTTTCTTCTTTGGATACCTTGGTTATACTTCCTGAACGGAGCTTCATATCGTGATTGGTTGATTTATTGTTTCGCTGTAAATAAATGTAATAAATATTTTTATTTTCATTTTTATTTTTCTAAAAATGATTTTTTTTATTGTTTTTATTTTTTTAATTTTTAATTTTATTAAATAAAAAATGAAATTTTACACAAATATTTATAAGTGCAATAAATTATTTATAATAAATAATAAAATGGAACATCCTTTATTCCAAGCCTGTGAAAAAGGAAATTTTGATAAATTGGTCCAATACATGCATGATTATAATTATAGCATTCTGGATTTAAATGATGCATTTATACTTGCATGTCGATACGGACATTTAAATCTCTGTAAATATCTTTTGCAATATAATGGAAATATAAAAATATCTACCAAAGAAGACGAAGCATTTTGCAGTGCGTGTGAAAACGGGCATTTTGAAGTTGCAATTTGGCTCTTACGTTTAAAACCTAATATTAATCTTATGGCACAAAATAATCGTCCATTTAAATTGTCTCAACATAACGGACACAAGGATATTGCAACGTGGTTAATAAAATTGCAACCTGAAATTATAGAGTTTTTATAAAGTTTTATAAAGTATTATAAAGTTTTTACAAACCTTAATGGTGTTTTCATATTCATATAAATATGCAATTCACCGAATTTTTTATGTGCAGGAAAGGCTGACCCTGCAAAATATTCCACACGTTTAGAATTTTTCATATACTCACGAAGATAAGTAGAAGCATCCGATACATTATTAATAGTATCAGGCAATCCACTTTCAAAGTTTGGTTCTGTTCCATACATTTGTTGTTCTTCATCATCTATGCCCACACCATATTTCACCATGTCAAAGTCAGGATATACTTCATGAAAGAAACGCAGGTCATGGCTTGGGTTCAATAATGCAGAACTAATATAATATTCTTCGGGACCAGCTTCCTCTGTCATCCAATTGAAACCATATCCCATACCACAATAAGGGTCGCAATCTTCCGTGTCGCAAATTTGCTGATATATTTGCGGACTATCTTTAATATAAGACCTTCCGTAGTCAATTATTTTTGCAACATATTTTGATTTAAAACGAATGATTTCACCATTCTCAAAATGATAATAATATTCCACATATTTTCCTGGTGCGGATTCATATAACATTACATTATTCAAATGCAAATCATAATGGACAAAATCATCAGTTAATCTGCCCAAAGGAAAATAAACCTGTGCTAAAATTGCATTAGTATCATAACTATTTAAATCATCCATTACATCCTCCATATCTTTGGCATTTTTAATGTATTCAATCAAAACAGCATAGTATTTAGAATTGTTGCACATATCAGCATAATCATAAAGTGGGTCTTTGTCTTCACTTGTTGTAATTAAATCTAAGGCGTTTTTTAAAGTATCTACATCACGTATCAAACGTGTATCACGAATATATTCATATTGCTCTTCGTCATTGTACTTATACAATCCATAGGTTTCAATAAAACAGGGAAAATATGTTTTCCATTCATTTACTTGCATTCCCACCATATATTCATATACTAAATTATCCGACATTTCATCAGTAGACGACTTTAAAATACTATTGGCACGATAATTGCGGTGTGCATAGTTAATTTCCTTCACAAATCCATTTTCACTAGGACTACCAATAGACCGAATAGGCGACACAACATAGTCAAAAGATGTAAAATTGTTAAAAAATGCTTTGATTTTTCTATTTTCTAAACCAAATGCAATACACAGCCCGGCATCAGAACAAATATTTTTCAAAAAATGATAATGTCGTGCTTCTTCTGTTCGTTTCATAAAATCACCAATAGTGCGATGAGTGGATGACCGCGTAGCATGTAATTTTCGACTTTTTGTAATTAACGGTCTCGACTTGGCTGGTGCTTTTGCATGTCTTTTAGATTTAGATTTACTCCTTTTCCTTGTTTTTGCTTTTGTCTTTGTTTTTGTTCGTGTTGGCGATTTTTCAAACAAAGGAGACAAAGGATTTTTCACAATGTTAGATAACAACTCCATTTACAATATATAATATTTAATTTTAAAAAATGATGTGTGTGTTTTCCTATTTTTTCAAAAAAATGAAAAATGACTTCAAACAAAACCCCCCTATATAATATAGGGATGGCTGCGGCTATATCGGATAATTCTTTTGACGTGTTAAAACAACGCACTGCGATTACCGATAAAACTAATGCACACGAGGTTACCTTGGCTCGTATCGGAAGTCCCGCACAAAAAATATATGGCGGTAAATATTACCTACCACCTAATTCTGACACCGAAGAACTCTTTTATAGGGCTTACGTAAATGATGTATTACTTGGCAAAAAAAAGGAATATATGACTGAAATCCAGTTGAACGATGGAAGAGAATGTATTTTAACAGACATAGATTTTCGGTATTCCCTCGACACTACCCAGCGCTTATATACCTCTACCCATGTTAATAACCTCATCGATTCTATTCTTGCTCAGCTCAAAAAACTCATCATTTTCAAACACGACCAAAATTTCCCATTATTTGTATTGGAGCGCGACCAAATGTACAAAAAATACAAAAATAATGTTCTTTCCGAGGTCAAGGATGGTATTCACATTATTATTGGAATTCCCATGCCCCACAAGTATCAAATGTTGTTGCGCGATTTGTTAATTATTGATGCCACCGAACAAAAAATATTTAACGACCTGAACCTTCAAAAAGGTCTTCAAGATGTGTTTGATGATAAAATCAGTTTGGGAACTAGTGGATGGCAATTATATGGTTCAGCCAAACCAGGCTGTGAGCCCTACCTTCTCAAACAATGTCATAACATGATTTATGACGAAGATGATGGCGAGTTCATATACAACGAAACATCTGTGGATGAATTTCTTGCACCAGAAAATATTCACAAAAATTTTCATCTTCTTCGTGCTCGTTATCCCCATCATGCCAAGGTTGAATTTCAGCCAAATATTCAACAGATGTATGAAAAAATGCAAGCACGTAATGCGCCACCCCCTCCACCTGCTCCCAAATATGTGGTGCGACCTTCAACTTCATCTGTGGCTAAAATGGGACTGGGGCTTCTAGGCAAGTCCGCAGAAAAGAAAGAACTAACCCAAACACAGGTCAATTCTATCGTGGATGAAACCACTTTGGACACAGCCATTGATACCTTTTTAAAATCGTTGTCTCCTGAAGAAACCAATGTCAAAGACGCACATTATTTGGCTCAACTTCTTCCAGAGCAGTATTACAAAGACGGCGAGTCGCATCTCAATAACCGAAATGTAGCATTTGCTCTCAAAAACACAGACCATCGACTGTTTTTGTCGTGGGTTAAATTGCGAAGCAAGGACGTGGATGTGTTTAATTATGGCGACATTCCTGATTTGTTTAACGGATGGAATAAATATTTCAATGTGAATGGAAAGAATGCGAAAACACTGGGTTCGCTTAAATACTGGGCTCGTATTGATGCTCCCGAAGAATATGAAGTGTTCAAAAATACGAATGTGAGCGATTTATCAGAAGCACTAATTCGAGACTATACAGATGGTGGCGTCGCGCGTCTATTATATGCTATGTTTGGCGACCAATTTATATGTCATGACATTAAGGCCCACGCGTTCCATTACTTTGACGAACATCGTTGGGTTGAAGACGAAGGATTTACCCTAAGACGCAACATTTCCGATGTCCTACTTCCTTTGTTCAATAAGAAGCGAAAAGAAGCGTTGGACGAAATTATGCGTATTATGACAGAAGAAAAACCGGAAGGAACTGAGTTGGATTTAGATGGAGGGGATGAAACCAAAGTAGAGAAAAAAAACGACAGCCCGGAATTAGCCAAAGCCAAGAAACGTGTGCGAAATATTTGCGATGTGTGTCATAAACTGGATAGTTCAGGCTCAAAGAACTATGCATTCCGTGAAGCAGAGGAACTCTTCTTTGACCGACTATTTGGTAAATCTCTCGACACGAATTTATGGTTATTGGGTTGCAAAAATGGTGTTATCGATATTAAAAATAAAATCTTCCGTCCAGGAAAGCCAACTGATTACATCTCTAAAAGCACAAACTTGGATTATCATCCTCTCTCTTATTACACTGAGAAACATAAAGAAGAGTATGGAAGCATTGTCGAGGATATTCGCCGTTTCATGTCCCAAATCTTTCCCATTCCCTCTTTGGAGAATTACATGTGGGACCACTTGTCATCAGTATTGATTGGCGAGAAAGTCGAACAGGCATTTAACCTCTATGTAGGAAGCGGTAGCAACGGCAAATCTATGATTGGTGATTTGATGAAATTTACGCTTGGTGAGTATTACGTTATTGCTCCCATCACAATGATTACTGAGAAAAGAACAGCGACTGGAAGCGCAACTCCCGAACTCATGGCGTTAAAAGGAGCGCGTTATTCCATCTTTCAGGAACCTGACAAAAGTTCGCCATTGAATGAGGGATTTGTAAAGCAAATCACAGGTGAATCAGAGATTAGCGGTCGCCAACTCTTTGGAAAAAGCGAGAAGTTTTTGTTGCAGACACACTTTGCAGCTTGCATGAATTCCTTGTTCGATATTAAGGGCTGTGATGATGGCATTTGGCGACGAATTAAAATCGTAATGTTTCACTCCAAGTTTGCAGATGAGGGCGAGAAATTTGGCGACGAAACTCAGTATGTTTTTAAAAAGGACCGCAGTCTAATTAGCAAACTACCTATGTGGGCTCCCATCTTTCTAAGCATGTTGGTCGAGCGTGCGTTTGAAAATCAAGGTGTTGTCAAGGATTGTCCCGAAGTTGTGAAATACACCAACGAATACCGCCAGGAACAGGATATAGTGCAGTCCTTTCTAGCCGCTAAAATCGAGGCTCACGAGAAATGCCAGATTGGAATGCAGAACCTTCACAGATGCTTCAAGGACTGGTATCACTCTATTTACAATAATCGGAGCGGGATGCCAAAGATTTCAGATTTAGATAAGGCAATGAACAAGAAGTATGGTGACCGCAACAACCAGGCAAACAAGAAATGGCACGGAGTTCGCATCATCATTGAGGATGACAATGATTTCGATGATGCAAACGACGACCCAAATGAAGCATAATTTAATTCGTTGTGCAAGTAAAAATATTAAACATAATTATTTATAAAATAACAAATACATATTTTTTATTTTCTTTTGCTTTATTTATTTCTTTCATTCCATTTGCATCATGCTAATTTATAAATATGCACCCAAACGCTTACAAGATTTTCAATTCACCCAAGATATGCATAATT